>Ga0209121_10006157_pt1 | contig 10620 bp, 11 predicted proteins | sample Cruoilmetagenom3_FD_187292 | JGI IMG/M metagenome (GOLD analysis project Ga0209121, IMG submission 187292) | Oil polluted marine microbial communities from Coal Oil Point, Santa Barbara, California, USA - Sample 3 (SPAdes) (version 2) | ecosystem: Environmental > Aquatic > Marine > Oil seeps ...
CGGTTTGGGCGAGAGCCGGAAGGGCGAAAGCTATCAACGTTGCGGTTAGCGCTGCTCGACGGAACATGGCGAACTCCTTTTGCGGTTGTGTTGTCTTAACCTGCCAACGCAATCCCCGCCGCGCCACCCCTTCTCACGTCAAGTTGAGGTATTGCGAGATTTCAAAGGAAGTTAGACAAACGGCTCTTTACGGTGCAAGCTTATTTAAACGTCCGGAGTGGAATTGGTTTAATGCACATGAAAGCAATTGTTTACAAGAAATACGGCGCCCCCGACGTTTTGCATGTCGCGGAAATCGAAAAACCACAACCAAAAGATAACGAGTTGCTGGTTAATGTCCGCGCCACCGAGATAACCAAGTCTGACTGCGAGCTTCGCAGCTTCAAATTTCCGGTGAAATGGTTCTGGCTGCCGCTCCGAATGGCTTTCGGGATCACCAAGCCAAGACGTCCGGTTCTGGGAAGTTACTTCGCAGGTGTTGTCGACGCGGTCGGCAAGGATGTCACGAACTTCAAAGCAGGCGATCAGATTTTCGGGAATTCCGGCCTGCGGTTTGGCGCTTACGGGGAATATGTGTGCCTGCCCGATACCAATACTCTGGCGATCAAGCCGGAAAATCAAAGCTTCGCGCAAGCCGCCGCCGTGCCTTTGGGTGGGCTGAACGCGATTCACTTTATGCACTTGGCAAACATAAAACCCGGCGAGAACGTTTTGATTAACGGCGCCGGCGGCAGCATTGGACTGTTCGCAATGCAAATAGCCAAGGACATGGGCGCGGAAATTTCGGTGGTCGATTCAGGTCACAAAGAAACGATGTTGCGCGATCTCGGGGTTGTCGAGTTTTTCGATTATACCAAGGAGGACTTCCGGCAAAGCGACCGCACCTATGACGTTATTTTCGACATGGTCGCGGCGAGTTCGATCGCCGGATGTGTGCACATGTTGAAGCCGAAAGGCCGGTATCTGACAGGAAATCCGCGGATAATGAACATGATCCGATGTTTGCTAACAACACGTTTTACCGACAAAACCGCAAAATTTGCTTTTGCCGGAGAAACCATTGAGGAACTTCAGGTTTTGGGCGAAATGCTAGAAGCTAACCGGATCGTTTCAGTTGTCGACAGGGTGTTAACGATGGAGGACGCCCCATTGGCGCATCGGTTGGTGGAGACGGAACAACGGCTGGGTTCAATCGTTATTTCGATTACGCAATAAAAAAGCCCGCGTGAACCTGACGGGCTTTTTCTATTTTATATAAACGTCTTAAAGGTCTGACTTAACCTTCACACTCGCCATGTAATCCGGGTCTGCGTAGACCGGACCGTTGGCGGCACTATCGCCAAGTTTGATAGCATGGACATATTCCATTCCCGACGTCACGCGACCGATGACGGTATATTGGCCGTCAAGGAACGATGCGTCACCAAAGACGATAAAGAACTGCGAGTTGGCCGAGTCCGGGCTGTTGGAGCGCGCCATACCGACGATGCCTTCAACGTAGGACAGGTTCGAGAATTCTGCCGGAACATCGTCCAGACCAGAACCTCCACGACCAGCCACGCGGTAGTCGTAGCCTTCGAGTTGTCCGAATTCCACGTCACCGGTTTGCGCCATGAAGCCTTCTATAACGCGGTGGAAAACCACGCCGTCATAGGCACCCGAACGCGCGAGTTCCTTGATGCGGTCCACATGCAACGGGGCCACATCGGGACGCATGAGGATTTCGACAGTGCCGGCCCCCTCGCCTGCGATCTCGATCACCAGAACGTTTTCAGGGTCGGCTTCGGTCTGGGCATTCGCAGAAAAACCGAATGTAGCGGCCAAACCAATGGCCGCTAGTCCTTTAAGAACCGCGCGACGCATCAAGCTTCTGCCGCGACTTTAACCGAGATCATGCGGTCAGGGTTTGGCGCCGGCTCGCCGCGCTGGATCGCGTCAACGTGCTGCATACCGTCGATCACGCGACCGAAAACCGTGTACTGGTTGTTCAGGAAGTGACCGTCTTCGAACATGATGAAGAACTGCGAGTTGGCGGAATCAGGGTTCTGCGAACGCGCAGCGCCAAGAACACCCTTGTCAAACGGCAGGCTGGAGAATTCAGCGGGAACGTTTGGATAGTCGGAACCACCTGTGCCAGCCGCACGAAGGTTGAAGTTGTTTTCCATGTTGCCGTTTGCCACGTCGCCTGTCTGCGCCATGAAGCCGTCAATCACACGGTGGAAAGCGACGTTGTCGTATTTGCCTTCGCGTGCGAGGGTTTTCATACGTTCGACGTGCTTCGGGGCCACATCGGGTAGAAGCTCGATTGTGACGTTACCGTCTTTAAGTTCGATGATAACGGTATTCTCTGGATCTTTGATATCGGCCATTTCTGCCTCCTAATGAATGTTGAGGGGAAACTATGTTGCCCACGCACAAAACAAAAGGGGTTGCGGCAAGATTACCCGAATTTTTTCAACAACTCTTTGGCAACGGATTTGGGCACAAAGGTCGAGATATCCCCGCCTAGACGCGCGATTTCTTTAACCAGACGCGAGGCAATGGCCTGATGGTTAGCGTCGGCCATCAGGAACACGGTCTCGATGCTGGCATCCATGGCGCGGTTCATGCCGACCATCTGGAATTCGTATTCAAAGTCGGATACCGCACGTAGACCGCGAATAATGGTCTTGGCCCCGACGTCATTCGCGCAATCTATCAGCAGGTTCTCGAAGGGATGTACGACGATCTCGGTGCCGTTTTTGCGGATGTTCCCGCACTCCTCCTCGATCATCGCGACACGTTCCTCGAGGGTGAACAACGGGCCTTTATCGCGGTTGATTGCAACCCCGATCACCAAACGGTCCACCAGCGCGCAAGCACGTGTAATGATGTCGATATGTCCGAGCGTTATCGGGTCGAAAGTTCCGGGATATAATCCGACGCGCATGTTATTTCCTCCGGTTTTGTGCGACGCAACAATATTGCGCGCGGCGCGTCAAGCGGAATCAGATATTTCCGGCGATCAAATCCGCCATGGATTCATTCTCGAACTGCACTTCCTTGATCCGCGCAGCCACTACGTCGCCGATCGAGATAACCCCGAGCAGTTTGCCATCGTCCATCACCGGCAAGTGCCGAAAGCGCCCGTCGGTCATCATTTGCATCACCGCTTGCGTAGTATCCGTCGAGGTGCAGGACTTGACGTTAGTGGTCATCAACGCACTAACGCTATCGCTCATACAGCCAACCCCGCGCCGTCCGATTTCGCGCACGATGTCGCGTTCCGAAAGAATACCGTCCATCTCGTTACCCTTATCGCGCACAATCACCGCCCCGATCCGCATCTCCGATAACAGTTCAGCTGCGCTGGAAACCGTGTCGAATGTTGTCACCGAAATGATTTTTCCGATTTGTTTGGTGGAAAGAATATCGCGTACGAGCATGGTAATCTCCCTTTTGTGGTATGGTTCAAGCGTGCATCAGGCTGCGGTGACCTGTCAAGTAAGTGCCTCTAACCTTTGCACTTCCAGCCGTAATTTCTTGGTGAAAAGCTCCGCGAACCGGTTCAGGCGTTCAACGCGCTGGTCGTCGCGGTGCCGGATTAGATAGAAACTGCGTTTGATCGACACCTCTTCGGTCAGGATTTTCCTGATATTCGGGCAGGTCGGAATTGCGAAGTCATGCACGATACACACCCCCGCCCCGAGCCGCGCCCAGTTCAATTGCACCGGGAAACTGTTCGAGGTCAGTTCGATATGCAGATCCCGGCCGACCTGATCCACATAGTCCAGTTCCTTGTCAAAGATCAGATCGTTGATATAGCCGATCATGCGGTGGTCCTTGAGGTCGGCGATATCCGTGATCGGCGCGTGGCTTTTGAGGTAGTCCTCGCTCGCGGCCAGATGCAGGTTGTAGTCCGTGATCCGCTGCACCGTCAGGCGTCCGGCTTGTGGCGGCGACACCGTCAACGCCATATCTGCCTCGCGTTTCGAAAGGTTAAAGACCCGCGGCAGCGCCACGATCTGCACCTCCAGCCCCGGATTCTCGTCAACAATCTCGGCGCACAATTGCGGCAATAGATAGTTTGCCGCCCCGTCCGGCGCCCCGATACGGATACTACCGGTCAAGGCGTTGGACTGTCCGCTAACCTCGGATTCCGCCGCGTGCAGCGATTGTTCCATCAAATTTGCATGCGCCATCAAACGCTGGCCAGCTTCGGTCAGATCATACCCTTGCGGACTTTTGTTAAACAGGCGCGCCGACAGATCATCTTCCAGCCGCTGCACCCGCCGCCCGACCGTTGCCGGATCCATCTTCAACGCCCGCCCCGCATTCGACAGGCTGTTGAGCCGTGCGACTTGCAGGAATACTTTCAGATCGTCCCATCGTAGTTTGCTGATCGCCATAGCCGCCCTTTGCATATTTGCATTATATTTTTGTCATATTGCCTCTACGAAATGCAAAAATGCAAGCATATGATCGCGCGTGAAGTATTCCAACGGGAGAAAATCATGAAAGAATTAACGCATTACATCAACGGCGAGCACGTCAATGGCACGTCCGGCCGTTTCGCAGACGTTTATAATCCGGCAATTGGCGAAGTTATTGCCAAGGCTCCATTGGCGAACGCCGCCGAGATGGACATGGCTGTTAAGGTTGCCGAAGCCGCGCAACCCGCTTGGGCCAAAGTGAACCCGCAACGCCGCGCACGCGTTATGATGAAGATGGTTGAACTCCTTCACCGCGACATGGACAAACTGGCCGAAGCCTTATCGCGCGAGCACGGCAAAACTCTGCCGGATGCCAAAGGCGACGTTATCCGTGGTCTTGAAGTGGTCGAATACTGCATCGGCGCGCCCGAGCTGCTGAAAGGTGAATACACCGACGGCGCTGGCCCTGGCATCGACATGTACTCCATGAAGCAGGCGTTGGGTGTTACTGCCGGTATCACACCGTTCAATTTCCCCGCCATGATCCCTTTGTGGATGTGTGCTCCAGCGATTGCTTGCGGTAACGCCTTTATCCTGAAACCGTCCGAGCGTGATCCTTCGGTTCCACTAATGCTGGCCGAGCTGTTCGAGGAAGCCGGTCTGCCAAAAGGCATCATGCAGGTCGTTAACGGCGACAAAGAAGCCGTGGACGCAATTATCGAGCACCCGACCATCCAGTCGATCGGTTTCGTTGGCTCCACACCTATCGCCGAATACATCTACGGTGGCGGCTGTTCGCACGGCAAACGCGTTCAGTGCTTCGGCGGCGCGAAAAACCACGCCATCATCATGCCGGATGCGGATATGGACAACGTTGTCGACGCGCTTATCGGTGCGGGTTACGGCGCCGCTGGCGAACGCTGCATGGCGATCTCGGTTGCTGTTCCGGTTGGCGAAGATACAGCGGATCGTCTAATCGCCGCCCTCGCCCCTCGGGTCGAGAGCTTGAAGATCGGTCCGTACACATCGGGCGACGACGTGGACTTCGGTCCGGTTGTAACCGCTGCAGCCAAAGAGAAAATCAACGGGCTGGTGGATAGCGGCGTAGCACAGGGTGCAACACTGGCTGTAGACGGTCGTGGATTCAGCCTGCAAGGCTACGAGGATGGTTTCTTCGTTGGCGCCACCTTGTTTGACAATGTCACCACCGACATGGACATCTACAAAGAAGAGATCTTCGGACCAGTTCTGTCGACCGTTCGCGCCAAGACCTATGAAGAGGCTGTTGGTTATACAATGGATAACCAGTACGGCAACGGCACCGCGATCTTCACCCGCGACGGTGACACAGCGCGCGATTTCGCCAGCCGTATCAACGTCGGCATGGTCGGCATCAACGTGCCAATCCCCGTGCCTCTGGCCTACCACACGTTCGGCGGCTGGAAGAAATCGGCATTCGGCGATCTCAACCAGCACGGCCCTGATGCGTTCAAGTTCTACACACGCACCAAGACTGTAACGTCGCGTTGGCCATCGGGCACCAAAGAAGGTGCTGAATTCTCGATCCCGACGATGAAATAAGGCTGACAATTCAGTTCGATTAAAGGCTCCGGCGCGGGACGCCGGAGCCCTTTTTATTGCAAAAACGGGAAAATTGGAGAAGCTCGGTAAAAAACACGTTCTGAAAGGGAGAGATATGACCAGTTTTACGATAGAAAACCCCGTGTTCACCACGTACATGATCGTAGCGGCAATCATGGTTCTGAAGATCATGGGGCAAGGTTGGCTTACTGTTTACCGCATGCTCAAAAGCGACTCCGGACTTGCCAGTCCCGAAGATGTTCAGACCGGGGTTCTCAACCGAAACCCGCGGCCTGATCAGCTGGAACTAAACGACTACGTTGATCGCTCCCGCCGGATGCATCGTAACGACCTGGAAAATATTCCCGCATTTCTGGCCTGTGGATTGGTATTTGTCGCAGCAGAGCCTTCCGTCATCTGGGCAAATATACTGATGTACGGATTTGTAGGCGCGCGTTTGCTACATTCCATTGCCTACTTATCCAAACAGACCCACGAAGTCCGCGCCACGTTTTACACGTTTGGGTCTTTGGCGGTGATCGCTATGGCGCTTTATGTGCTGAAGGTAGTGCTTTTTTAGGCCCAAGTTACAAGGCGCCAACATTTTGTGCATACTTCCATGAATAATTGCTTTCCAAACGCTTGACGGCTTTCTATATTAACTGAACAATCATTCATTTCGATACGGAGCCGGCGATGGATTTTGCCCTTTCAGAAGAACAGCAGATGATTTTTGATATGGCCTATGACTTTGGCCAATCCGAAATCGCCCCCAATTCGTCTGAATGGGAAGAAGCTGGCACTATCCCCAAAACTCTCTGGCCCGAAATTGCGGCATTAGGGTTTGGCGGGTTATATGTATCCGAAGAATTCGGCGGCTCGGGCCTCTCGCGCCTTGACGCGACACTGGTATTCGAGGCCTTGGCCATGGCCGACCCTGCCGTTGGCTCCTTCCTGTCTATCCACAACATGTGCGGCGGCATGATCGATAAGTTCGGCTCGCCCGAGACCAAGGCCAAGTGGCTGCCCGATACGTGTACGATGGAAAAGGTGTTTTCCTATGCGTTGACGGAACCGGGTTCAGGCTCGGATGCTTCCGCCTTGCGGACCAAAGCCGACAAAACCAACGAGGGGTATACCCTAAACGGCACCAAGGCGTTTATCTCGGGCGGCGGGTATTCCGATGCCTATCTGGTTATGGCCCGCACCGGTGAAGATGGCCCGAAAGGCATCTCGAGCGTCGTGGTCGAGGCTGGCACTGGCGGTCTTTCCTTTGGTGCCCTCGAGAAGAAAATGGGCTGGAAGGCGCAACCAACCGCGCAGGTCCAGTTTGACGATTGCAAAATCCCTGCCGATAATCTGATTGGCAAGGAAGGTCGCGGGTTTTCCTATGCCATGGCGGGGCTGGACGGTGGCCGTCTTAATATTTCCGCTTCGGCGCTTGGCGGGGCGCAGAACGCCTTGAATATCGCGCTGAATTATATGGGTGAGCGCAAAGCCTTCGGCAAATCCATCGACCAGTTTCAGGCGTTGCAGTTCCGTATCGCCGACATGGAGATCGAACTGCAAGCCGCCCGCACATTCCTGCGCCAAGCCGCATGGAAGCTCGATACCGGCGCGCCGGATGCGAGCAAGTTCTGCGCTATGGCCAAGCGGTTTGTGACGGATGCCAGCTTCACGGTGGCCAATGATGCGCTGCAAATGCTGGGTGGCTACGGCTATCTGTCTGACTATGGCATCGAGAAAATCGTCCGCGATTTGCGCGTGCACCAAATACTTGAAGGCACCAACGAGATCATGCGCCTGATCACTGCCCGCACCCTATTGGCGGAGCGTGACCGTGGCTGATATCGACATCCGCATAGAAGGCAAGATCGGCCGCATAACCCTGAACCGTCCACAGGCACTGAACGCGCTTACCTACGGCATGATCCTTGAGATCGAGGCGGCGCTGGACGCTTGGGCCGCCGATGATCGCGTGGCGCTGATCCTGATCGATGCGGCTGGCGACAAAGCCTTTTGTGCGGGCGGCGACATTCAGGAAATGTACGACACAGCAAGTTCCGGCAACTATGAATATGGCCGCAAGTTCTGGGCGGACGAATACCGCATGAACGCCAAGCTGGCGAATTTCCCGAAACCGTTCATCGCCCTGATGCAGGGCTTCACGATGGGCGGCGGCGTTGGAGTTTCGTGCCACGGATCGCACCGAGTGGTCTGCGAGACCTCGCAAATCGCGATGCCGGAATGCGGGATCGGTCTGGTGCCGGACGTGGGCGGCTCGATGCTGCTGGCGCAGGCGCCGGGGCGCTTGGGCGAATATCTGGGTACAACGGCGGCGCGGATGGATGCGGGCGATGCGATTTACGCGGGCTTTGCCGATTACTATATCCCGCGCGAAAAATGGGAGGAGCTGACGGACGGGCTGGTGCAATCCGGCGACTGGACGTTGGTTGACACAATGGCGGAGCTTGCTCCGGTTAGCAATCTGGCGAAAAACAGGACACTCATTGACGAGACCTTTAGTGGTGACACCGCCCGCGATATCCTGCGCGGTATGGGCGACGACGAGTGGTCGCAAAAAGCAGAAAAAGCCATGCGCCGGAACTGCCCGCTTTCAGTGGCAGCGACGGTCGAGCTGATCCACCGCGTCCGCGCAATTGGCACTATCGAGCCGGTGCTGGCGCTGGAATACCGGTTCACCTACCGCAGCGCCTCGGACGGGGAGTTTGTCGAAGGAATCCGCGCGGCGATCATTGACAAAGATCGCAATCCGCAGTGGAAAATACGGACAATAGAAGAGGTCCTCGACCTGAAAGTTATGCAGATGCTTTTGCCGCTTGGCGATGCCGAGCTTAACCTAAAGGATAAACACATGAATATCGGATTTATCGGACTTGGAAACATGGGCGGGCCGATGGCGCGCAATCTGGTGGCGGCTGGCCACAAGGTTTCGGGCTTTGACGTCGCCGGCGTTACCATCGAGGGCGTCGAAACAGCCACAACCGCCGCGCAAGCGGCCACCGGAGCGGACGTGGTGATCACCATGCTGCCCAACGGTCAGATTTTGCGAAGTGTCGCCGCTGAAATCATTCCGGCGATGAAAGCTGGCGCGTGTCTGGTCGATTGTTCGACCGTAGACGTAGAATCCGGCCGCGCGGTTGCGGGTGACGCGGGCGCTGCCGGACTTCTGGCGGTTGATGCACCCGTTTCCGGCGGGATTGGTGGTGCCGAGGCGGGCACTTTGACCTTTATGGCAGGCGGCAGCGCGGCAGCGTTCGCGGTGGCGGAACCGCTATTCGACATCATGGGCCAGAAGGCGGTGCATTGCGGGGACTCCGGTGCAGGTCAGGCCGCAAAAATTTGCAACAACATGATTTTGGGCGCAACGATGATTGTCACCTGCGAGGCTTTCGCACTGGCCGACAAGCTGGGGCTGGACCGTCAGAAGATGTTCGATGTAGCCTCGACCTCGTCAGGCTATAGCTGGTCGATGAACGCCTACTGCCCTGCCCCCGGTGTCGGGCCTGTTAGTCCTGCCGACAACGACTACAAACCCGGATTTGCGGCGGCGCTGATGCTCAAAGATTTGAATTTGGCGCAGCAGGCAGCGGAGGCGTCAGATGCGGCTACACCGTTAGGGCAGCATGCACGGGATATGTATGAGGCCTTTGTCGAGGGTGGCGGCGGCGACATGGATTTCTCGGCGATGCTGCCGTATTTGAGCGATCAAAAACACTAAGGCGCAATAAAAAGGGGCGCAATGATGCGCCCCTTTTACGATCTATTCTACAAACAGAGATGCAATAACTTAATTTTGCAATCAATCCAATTGCTAGCCTATCTATTGGACAGGAAACGATAATTGGGCATTCTCAGTATAACCAGCATTCTCAGTATAACCAGATTGTAACTCTGCCGCCGATACATTATCGGCCGGGATATCGAGATTGTTATCAATCATGGCCTGCTCCGAAGCAGCTAACCTATCCAAGGTCTCTTGTTCAGGAAATTCAGTCGCAGCTTGATAGGCTAGGTCGTAATTATCTTGTGGGCTGAGGGGGCCATTCATTGCTTCGTTATAAAACTGATCATACCCTTCCTGTATGAACGGAACGAATCCACTTTCGCTTCCATATGTATTGGCAGCAGAGCTGCCAAACAGGCTTGCAGCCAAGGAGCCAGCAGAGCTCAAATCGTCATTAACACCGTTCGAGGCGCTGCTAATTCCGCTTGAAATCAACGCGATTACGGCCATGGCGATCCCGACGATGGCGGCTGTCAAAACGACCCAGTCGACGGTAACCGCCCCGGAGTCGCATTTTTTAAAGGCTTCAACCTTCTGAAATAAAATATTGGTAGTCATTAAAATCCCTCACATTGTCGTTTAGCCGATAGCTATTTCAGCTTTGCGGCGAAAATATGGATGCCCTCGCCGCAATTTGAACAAAATTCAATCAATTCACCCGCTACGACACCTATTCACTAGTGTTTGACAGGCCCGTCGCTATCCCGCAGGTTTCGCGCAAACAAACCGGAGTTTCCCATGCGCGCGTTGACCCTCCTTCTCTGGCTGCTACCGTTGCCGCTCGTTGCGGGTTTGATGGCGGATGAAATAATCTATTTT
>Ga0209121_10006158_pt1 | contig 10620 bp, 13 predicted proteins | sample Cruoilmetagenom3_FD_187292 | JGI IMG/M metagenome (GOLD analysis project Ga0209121, IMG submission 187292) | Oil polluted marine microbial communities from Coal Oil Point, Santa Barbara, California, USA - Sample 3 (SPAdes) (version 2) | ecosystem: Environmental > Aquatic > Marine > Oil seeps ...
ACATTGCCTGATGGAGTTGCCACGTTAGTTGTGGTTATAGATATATTTCTTGCATAATCGGGATTTGTTATAGCTGTCGTGATATTCTGAACAGCTCCATTACCAGTAATGGCTGCATGAATACCATCGGCATCGGCAGCCAGTAAATCTTGAAAATGCTGTGATATGATCCTTTGCATTATAAAATCTCGTTTATCTACTACATCAGTAACTACACTACCGGCAATAGTAACCCAAGCCAATAATATCGAATTAGAAGGAATAGAACCTACCGTTGAACTTATTACCCCCGCTGATGTTAGATAGACTTTATAAACCCCTGCATCAGTCGATAAAGTGTAAGTCTGTCCAGAACCATAATATAATTCACCATCGCTGATAAGAGCATACCCTTTTTCGATATCTACTACTGAATCAGCCCCAGCATTATCAGTAACTTTTAAAGCCCCTGCTGAATCATAGACTACACCATTTCCGTGCAGGCCAGTTATCCATTTTGCTATCGAACTATATGCTTCCTGATTGGTGACATATATTTTAAAAGTTACCCCTGCCTCTAAAGCCGAAGTCGGGATATTGACCCTGATAAATACTTTTCGGTAACAGTCATAAGGTATATCACCTAAATTAGCATAGCCATCTTTACCGACTGGCTGAAAATCTGCAAAGTTATCATTAGAATAGCCGGATATACTACCACCATCAGATCCTGCATGAATAGTAGTTGATTTTACTTCTACCCATTTTTGAATAGTTACATTATCGGTTATATCGCCATCAGCATCCCTAACCGTTATTTTGACACTTGTCATCGGTGAAGAAGTAAGCACTTTACCTTTATCATTCCATATATGATATTCTGTACCTGCTGAACTCGGTTTATAATCGCCAGCGTCACCTGTGCCATAATTTATCGCTGTTATTTCTGCACTATTAGCCGCATTCCATATTGATGGATTCGGGTCTGCCATAAAATCACCTCACTTTAAAAATTATAAGCACCTGCTTTATAAGCATAAGATGTTATTGGGTCTAACTTTTTTGTCCAAATTAAATTTCTACTGCTATCATATTTTGAAGTTGCACCATCACCATCACCATCCCAACCCGAAAAGATTAAATGATTGTCTGCAACTGTAATCCCATAACATATTGCAGAACCAGGATTCCATACTGTATACTCTGATAAACTTAATGGTAAATAATACAGTCTGGCTGAACTGTAACCAAAATATACATAATCCCCACAAACACCGCAACCAGCATAATAGCCAGCCATATTTCCAACGTAACAATCTGCTATTTTTGTTCCTGCACTACTCCATTTTTCTATTTTATCAATAGAACCTCCATTGTAAATATAAAAATTACCATTTGAATCAAGACAAAATGCACCCGAATAACCATTCCCATTCAAAGTAACAACATCTTCTACAATAGCTAAAGTTGTTGCATTCCTTTTAGCAATAGCAGACCCTACAGCTCTAATTTCAAGAGTATATAAAAAACCATCGTTCCCAAAATTTAGAGAGTCAAACCAATGATTCCCGCTTTCTATTGATTGTGTAACCAATAGATTAAAATTAGAATCATATTTTTTTAATGTTTCCCCACCTTCTTCGGTATATATATTCCCTTGGGTATCCATAGTAATTGCACAACCACCATATGACCAACCTGCATTTGAAATGCTCTTCAATAAATTGCCATCTTTATCAAATAATTTAAAAGCATTCGGATAGGCAGTAATTAAAGCATATCGTGATGGAATAGCAGTCGCTTTAACTGGCGGTAATATAATCGGCAATTCCTTACAGCCATTTTTATACAGGATTCTTACTTTATCCCCTACTGCTAAATTAGGGTTTTTCGATAGTGTAAATATTTTAGGATATGCCCTATCTGATTCGGATATAAACACATCATAACTACCATCTCCATTATCAGTTGCTACCGTGCCAGTCACCACATTGCCCCGAAATATAATATTGCCTATTGAATCTTTTATAATTGAATTAATAGGTTTAAGCATAATTAAAACTCCTATAATTATTAACAGTATATAAATTCTTTTCATACATATTGACCCCCTTAACCAAGCGAGTTTACCCCGCCAGTTACTTCAGTAAATTGTATATCCCGAAGGATACCAGCTATAACAGGTTTTTCCCGATTGCCATATTCCCATAATATGCCAACCTTATCACCGACTGCATAAGTCGGGTCAGTTTCAATAGTATAGACATTCGGATATTCTTTTCCGCTCCCTGCTATCTCAACCTTATATTTGCCATTCCCCTGGTCTTCTTTTACTTCCGCTGTAATATAAGTATTTCTAAAAGTAATATTGCTTACTGAATTTCTATTAGTCGCTTGTGCTAAATTAAGCATAATAAACACATCCTATCCGGGTTCGTGGTTTTACTGCCCCTGTTTGGCTATTAATACTTATAGTATGTATTACTTCTTCTACAAAATATCTATCACTATCATAGCCAATCTTTTTATCGGTTAATTCGACAGTATGCCCTACAATTAATTTCGGATTGAAGTTGACTAAAAAATCAGGTTGCTTAATAAATCGATGGCTATCAAGTATAATATTTTCCCCTATTCGTTTACATTGAGCTTCTGTTTCGGCAAGTGGAAATTCAAGCGTGCCTTCATTATTTGGTTTGCGTTCTCCGTATAAAGCGATAGAAGCTGAATCGGTTACAGTTGCCTTAATTTGAGTATAAGTTATAGTTGATACAACTTCTTCAGAGGGATTTTCTTCTTCGTATTGTTCTTTCCCACCATCAGTTTGTTCTTTAGTTTTTATTTCTATTGTTATGGTAAAAGCACGTTCTTGAAATTGAAAACCACCTATTCCAATCATCATTCTATGGATTTCACAATACTTAAAACTTTCCCTATATGTAAAAACATCACTTCCCGTAACCGTATATATAACATCTGTAATAGTCAAATCATTATTTAATTTTGTTACTGTAAATCTATAATCCTGAAAAGGATTAAAAGGAAGTCCAGATTGAATAGTAGAACCTATATATTTAGCTGTTATTCTAAAATTAGCATCCTCGTCACTCCAACCATCTACTGTTTCACCTCTTGCAAAGCTATTATTATATGAATGAGATTGCTTATCATAAGTTGGTTCATATGGTGGTACTTTAAGTTCATTAATGGTTATCGTTTCTTCCTCGAATATTGCCCCCAATATAATCAGCTTATTTATTATCCCCTTATCCGATGTTTCCAGCCCTAATTGGACAAATTTATCTTCTCCGTATTCCCAGTCAGTAGTCGTTTTTAATTCTTTGGTTTTTAAGTGCATTATTCCACTTTCATCAAATCTCACATACCAACCCTCAATAGCACATTCTTTTTGAATCATATCCCAAATATTTTGGTCTTGAAATGAATGGTTGATAGTTACCTTATCGCCAATAGGCACATCAATATTAGTTATCTCAGCTTGACTGGCAAGGTATTTTACTATTGAACCTCGATATGCTTTTTCAGCTGATTCCTGAACCGATATTAAGGTCATAGTTTTGTCTAATAGCTTCTTGCCGTAATCCCTGCCCTTAATATTTAATCTATAACCGCCATCATAAGAAGTCATTGTATTATCAATTAGCCCTGTAAACATTTTAATTTCTTGCCCGTTAATAAATACGGTAATTATCACAACCGAATTAATAGCTATATGGGAATCGGTTAACGGGGAATATTTAGGGTCGCCAAGTGATAATGAGAATGTGCTTATATAATTTAAATTATGTGCAATAGTTATATTACCTACAATGGAATCAGAAACGTCTTCACCGTCAATGGTAATAGTCATTCGCAGGGATTGAGAAGTATCAAGGCAAGCTCCCACTACATCACGAACCACGTTAAGCTCGCCATCAATAGTTTTACCAAAAAATTCGCCTTCCTGATTAACAAGTAAAGTACCGTCTATTTCTGCATAAGTTTTCTGGTCGCTATCCTGTTTATTTACCGCAATAAAACACGATAAACTTGTTTCCATTTTTACACTTCCTCACAAATTAGGGTATAATTAGCTATCGTAGAGAAATAAAAAGTATGTTGATAAGTTAAAATATGAACTAAATATTTAGGTTCATATTTCACTACTATATTATTATCTACATCAGTCGGAGCAGTCCCGAAGGTCATTACTCCAGTATCTTTATTAATATAAACATTCCCAGCTGCGGGATTGGTCGCTGCTGTTACTGTTACATCCAACCCACTATCATTAACCTCTACAACTGGTAATGGAGTTTCCCCTGAAAGTAATCGCTGTAAGGTCCATGTTTTAGTCGAGCCATCACCCGATAATACTTCGATAATTTTATGATAATCAATTAAATATAAGTTCCCCTTTTTCTTTGCTTCCTCTTTAATTAAAAACATCTCACTATCTATTAAGCCCGGTAATGTCCATCTATATTTATCAATAGATTGGTCTTTGGAAGTAACATTCCGGTTAATTATCATACTGCCATCAATAGTTCTGTCGTAAGTTTCCAACTTTCTTACATCATGTAAAAGGTTCAACGGATTTATTATTGTTGTATTGCCTATTGATATCTCAGCCATATTTACCTCCTATGCCATACCTGGAATTAAAACATTACCAGACCTGTCAAATTGTCTTGAACTTTCATCAAGTGCTTCCCGAACTGCCCTTTTTATATCTTCTACATTACCATTACCAGCTACATTAACTATTATCGATGGGGTATAAGAATTATTAGTAGTATTTTGACTTGCAGGAGTTATTTTTTCCCCTTGATGTACAACTGCCAATTCTGTTCTGGGGACATAAGGAGTACCTGTTTGGTAAGAAGGAGTCTTATTTGCTTCTTTATATGCTTCTGCCCGTGCTTCTGTAGCTGCTATTTCTTCTGGAGTTACAGGATGTTCTTCTAACCATTGTTCAGCTGCTAATTTTGCTGCAACTTTAGCAGCAGCTTTTCCAGCTTCTTCTATTTTTGTTATCAATTCACCATATTTATCTTTTATGCCCTCAATAGCTATCTTTTGTTTATTAGCACTTTCTTCCGTTTTTCCTGCTGTTTCAATTTGTGCTTTCTGCTGTTCTTCTAATTTCTGCACAATCAAACCAATTTCTCTTTCATATACTTCTTTAACTTTTGCCAATGCTTCTTCTTGTGCATCTATCCCTAAATCAGCTCCTAATATTGTAGCTTCTGCTTTCTCTCTTTCGAGTTGTAATTTTCTGGCTGCAACTTCTTCTTCGGTATGAGTTAATTCATATAGTCTATCCTCTATCGGTTGCATTGCATCGGTGTATCTTCCATAAGCAGTTTCAGCTTCATCTGCTAATTTCTTGTTAGCTTCTGCTGTTTCTTCTGCTAATCTTGCCACCCATTCGTCAAAAGTTTCTATTTTTTCACCAAATTCATTAAGTGCTTCTTTGGCATTATCAGTATTAGTTTCAAGTCCATCCATTGAAGTAGCTAAAGTGTCAATTCCTGTAGCTGCTGTATCTGCTTTTTCCCCAGTTTCTTTTGTTGCTGTCGTTAATTCAGCATTTGCTTCAGTTACTTCTTTAGCTGTTTCTTTATATAATCCTAATTTTTCTAATAACCATTTAACCTTATCCCAGAGCCAGCCTAATGCTTCAGTTATTTTCCCTACTACTGCAATAGTAAAATCTCTTATTCCACCGAAATTAGTAGTCCAGGCAACTGCTAAAGCTCCTACTGCTAATATAAGCCAGCCTATGGGACCGGAAGTAATTGCCAATGCTTTTATCGCTACACTAATAGCTGTTATAGCTACTTTCATTTTTAAGAAAGCAGATATAGCCAATAATATGGGACCGCCTACCGCAGCTAAAACCCCCAGCGTAGCCCCTACTTTTACCAGCATTTCGACTAATGGTTTATGAGCGTCAGCCCAAGCCTTAATTTTCTTAATTATTTCTAATACTTTTTCACTAAATTTAATTAATGGTGGTATTAATATAGAACCGATATCTCTACCAATACCCCCGACACTTTCTTTTAAATCAGTCAAACGATCATTAAATTCGGCTGCTTTTGCCGCTGCTTCAGTAGACATCACTATACCAAGCTCTTTAGCTTTCTCCATTAAAGCCTCAATACCATCGCCACCCTCTTTCAACATAGGCAATAATTGAGTTCCGTATCTTGCCCCAAATATATCAGTAGCTAAAGCAACCTGTTTAGTTTCATCAGTTAATTTTGACAGTTTAGTAGCAGCTTCTTTTAAAACATCCATTGTCGGTCGTAAATTACCTGCTGTATCGGTAACGGATATATTTAATTCTTCAAAGGCTTCTTTAGCTTCACCTATCCCCTGTGAAGCGTCATTCATTCCACGAGCCAAAAATCGAAGTGATTTTTCTACTGTATCTAAATCAGCCCCGCTAATTTTAGCAGCATAACCTAAAGCAGATAATTGCTCAACTGATACATTGGTCCGTTTAGACATCTTATCAAGTTGATCGCCTAATTTAGTAGTTTTCATAACTATTGCACCGAATGCAGCGGTAATCACACCACCGGCTATGGCCATCCCTTTACCTATACCAGCCAATTTTTTCGACATAGTAGCAGCAGATTTTTCAACCTTACTTTGTGCTTTGCCTAAAGACTGCACTAATTTATTATCTTTAGCTGTGATATCTACAAAGGCCTCACCTAATTGCAATAGTCACTCACCACCCTTAAAATTTCTTCGGGGTCTTTAATCCCCTCTTTTTTGCCAGCTTAATTAAATCTTCTGTCGTTGTAGTATCTTTTTGCTTTGATTGACCGCCTGAAAACATCTTCTCAAGCTCTGGTATATCACTTATATAACTATTAAATTGATATAAAGATAAATCACCTAATTCTTTAAGTGAAAATCCATAATACCTTTTTAAGAGAGCAAAGGCTTTATGCCAGCTTATTTCTTCTTTGCTCCCTTTTTGGGGTTTTTTACCGTCCCCCCTATCTTCATTAATGTATTAAATATTTCATCATAATTATCTAAATCAATTAATTCATCTATATCTTGTAAGGTTATTTCTGGCTGATATTTTTGCAGGCTTTTCCATAGCATAAAGCAGACCCCATCAAAAGTAGCCATCTCTTTCGTTTCGTTTACATTACCATCCATAATAGTATTTATAGATTCAATTCTTTCATCTTTATCAGCTACAACATCCTGAATAATTTTGATCCGTTGTCCTTTTAGATATTGCCTGAAGTCTGCTAAATCACGCATATTAAATATACCCAGTTTGTATTCCTTGCCTTTAATAGTTATAGGAATACCGCTGCCGGTTATATTTTCTAATTTATCTTTTTCACTCATATTTCACTCCTTATTTATTTTTTAACTTGATTCTGAACTCAATATACTATCGCCTTTAAAACTTAAACTTTCATTAACCAAAGTATCTACTGCTGATGTTATACTATGTGAATCTACAATCACCCAGCCTTCATATCGCAAATCATTAGCTTCATCAATATAAAATCTGATAATCAAGTTATCGGTTATCCAATCAAGATTCTCTTCGGTTAGGAAATGCCGTTCTGCACTACCTGTCCAGCCCTTTAAAGCTGCTATATATGTTCTATGCCCATCATCGCAATAATCAGTCGTCTCCAATATATCGCAAACATTATCAGCATTCCAACTAAAGAAGCCACATACTTCTCCAACTTCACTATATGAATGGCAAGTCCAGGTAACCGTATTATCAGATGTTTCGCCACCAACAGTAGTTCCCCAAGTTCCAGGTTCAGTTCCACCTGTTGTGCCTGCCCCACCTGCTGCAACTTCATAATAATAATCATTTGGAGTCGTTGGCAATACTCTATCACCTACCGCCTTCTCCGTTGTAGCTGTCCAGTCAATAGCGTCTTTATAAGCATATACACCCTCATTCCAATATTTATAAGTTACATAGACCGTATCAGTCCCGCCATCATCAACTACCAATGAACCTTTAACTGTGCAATAATATGCTTTTGTTATCGGATTATTACCTGCCCCGTCAGAAGTTACCTTGCTAACCAACACATTAGTATTAGCTAATGATTTTACGCCAGCAACTAACGTTACACTTTCATTGGCTACATCTATACCATCACTATAGCAAGCATAGATTGCCCCTACTTTTCCAGCCTTTTCAGTCAATTTACATCACCTCTAATCATAATCAATTTATCTTATGCTGAAGTTAAAACACATTCACCAGTCCCCTGAAAACTGACAGTTGCAGTTACTAAACCATCAACCGAACTGGAAACACTAATACCAGTTACTATTGCATCTACTGTATATTTCTCTGTCGATCCTACAACACTAAATATTAAATCTGTAATAGAATCTCCAATACTTATTGTATTTGCTGTATCCCAGTTAATTTCACAACTTCCAGTACAACCGTCAAGCCCTGCAATATAAGTTCTGTGTCCGCTATCATCATAATCAGTTGTTTCTAAAGTATCACCTACTAAATCAAGACTCCAAGATTTTACGCCTGCAGTTAATCCTGTACAAGTTATACTTCCACCATATCCAGCTACTTCCATTTCATATCACTTCCTTTCATTTTATTTTTTCTAATATATATTTCTCGTTTACTTCAATCTCATTGAAAAATATAATCTTCCAACCGTACTTATTAAATACTTTTTGTCTTTTATTCTTCCACTCTTCTATGCTGCTTTCATGATTTCTCAATTTGTAATATCTTGCATAAACTTCAATAGCTATCTTTTCATGATTAGTATTTATAAAATCTGGGTTGTATCTTTCAATAAAGAACTTCCCATCTCCAACATATTTATAAGGTAAATTATATTTATCAATTATCTTTTGAAATTCATCCTCAAGAGATGTTGGAATTCGTCTATGTAATATTTTTTTAATATGTTCTGCTGAATGTTTTTTACCTTTGAGCGCTAAACTAATTTTACTTCGTGTTTCTTCAGAAGGATGTTTACCCAACCAATATCGAGCACTATTTTCACTCATTTTTCTTTTATGTTCTGCGGAAAATTTTTTACCAGTTGCCCAAGATATTTGCCCTTTATTTGCTTCACTCAATTTTCTTTTATGTTCTTCTAAAACAATTCTATTTAATTGAGGATAATCTTCTTTTGTTTTCCCTTTATTCCAAGGGATATGTCCTTTTTTAAACATTATTTTTCTCCTACTTTTGCACCTCAATACGATATTGAACATCCATTTTCCAAATCGAATTCTCTCGTGTTAAAACATTAAATTCCCTTTTGACGTATATTGAAGAATATCCTGTCATTGATAAGCTGACCCAATCATAACAAGTTTTTAACTTTTCAAATATATCTAATATAGTTGTCGAACTATTATGGTCATCGAAAATAGAAAATTGTATTAAAGAATTTTCCATGTCTTCTGTATATGTCCAGTCTGCAACATCGCTTATTAAGTGATATGTTGCGTATGGATATGCTGTCCCCTGCGGAGCTTCGGTAAAATACATTCCCGATACTACTGCCTTGAGGGCTGCGTTGCTATTATATTTATTCCATATACCTTTAAACAAACATTCCATATATAATCTCCTTAAATAATCTTCTTAAATAATGCTAATATTCTCTTTTCGTTCTTATGCAACGCAGGCCTGAGGAAAGGCTGCGGACTTTGTTTTTCTGTCCCTAACTCTACATATTTAGCATAGGTCACATTCGTGCCAACCCTGCCAGCCGTGCCTTCTGTTTCATGAGTAATTGAACTTCTTAAACGACCAATCAAGTGTCTACGGGACATGATAATTTCGCATCTCTTTCTACCATCAGGCATGCTTTTTCTATTTTCTGCTTATTCGCTTTATTTATTTTGCTAATAACTTTAGCACCATACCATTTAACTTTAGCCACGTAGACAGCTCACCCCCTTTAAACTTCCTTCTTTAAGGTTATTTTTAATCGTTTCCCCTGTGTATGCCCCATATTATTAATATAAATAATCTTATATGTGGTCGTATCTTTAACGAATATATCAGCTTCAGTTATTGTTTCGCCTATGGGGTAATCGATATACCAATAAAAATCTGCAATGACTGTTAGTTTATCAGCCGAAAGTCGCTCTGAACCTCGAATGGTAGATAGCACGCCTGTGATATTACGCAAGCCAGTCCAAGAAATTATAAATCCTCCAAGTTCATCCGAAACTTCAGTTTTGCGTCGAAGTTCAAGGGTTGTCTTTTTTCCAATCATATTTTAAAGCTCTCCTCCACACCTATTACAAAACATTAAACTTCTAATACTTCCATCTAATTTAACATAATTCATAGCTCCACAATAAGGACAAAAGACAATTTCAAAGCTATTTATTTTTTCATATAATGAACTTCGCAATACTAATGGATCATTAGTATTATCTATTCCATGTATGTACATTCTTTATTTCCCCCTTTATACAATTTCCCTCTTAATATACTTATTTAAAATAGCCTCTGCTTCTTTTGGTATATCGCCATCCTCACAAGTTATACTTATATCCCCTACCTTATAACTTTTTACCCCGTGAATTTCCTCCTGTCGTTTTTGATAGATACTCTTAACTATAATC
>Ga0209121_10006160_pt1 | contig 10618 bp, 15 predicted proteins | sample Cruoilmetagenom3_FD_187292 | JGI IMG/M metagenome (GOLD analysis project Ga0209121, IMG submission 187292) | Oil polluted marine microbial communities from Coal Oil Point, Santa Barbara, California, USA - Sample 3 (SPAdes) (version 2) | ecosystem: Environmental > Aquatic > Marine > Oil seeps ...
ACCGCATTCCAAACCCCGACACAGAGGATCTCATAAATGTAATCACCAAGATGGCTGCTAAGCGCGCCGACGTGGACGCGGTTAGGAGCCTGCCAGGCGTGGCAGCTACACTGCAAAAGCTATTCAAAGCACCTAAAGGACAGGGACTTAAACCTAACTGGAAGCTATTTGAAACCAAGCTCAAAAATTTGAACATATCACACAAAGAAGTCCGAGACATCTTATCAGTGAACAGTATAAAAGACGATTGGGTGGGTGTGCAGGGGCGTACGCTAGAAGAGGCATACGATATTATAAAGGAGACTCTAAGCACCCAGGGGCCCGAGAAAGAGGCCGAAGATGTCGACCTCTGGCCTACAACCTGGGATGAAAGCAAACCAGCTGAAAGTCAGCAAGAATCAAAACAACAGCGATTGCCGGGGGGGTAAAATGCAGATAACAGAGATAAAGCTTGACGATATCAACGACCCAACCTTCCAACCAAGAGACCAGCTAGAAGCTGAAGGGATTGAGGCACTGGCAAACTCAATCAGTGAGCTTGGCTTGTTAAATCCCATCATAGTTCGCAAAGCTGAAGAAGGTTATGAGCTAATTGCAGGAACGCGTAGATGGCATGCCTTCAAACTGCTAGGGAAAGATACCATACCGGCCAAAATCATCGAGGGTGATACCAGGGAGTCGGTCTTGCTTCAGTTCACAGAGAATTTTCATCGCCTGGATCTTAACCCTATCCAACAGGCCAAGATGCTCAAATTCATGCTAGAAGATCTCCAGTACAGCACAATCGAGATAGCGAAATTCTGCAACAAATCGAAGGAGTGGGTGTCACATCAGCTTACACTACTAGACCTCGAAGAATCGACCCAGGATGCCATTCAAGCAGGCCAGCTTTCCCCATCAGTGGCACAGGAGCTTAAACTTATACCCGACCCAGCCGTACGCAGTACATACATGACTTATGCTATCCAGGGTGGCTGTACAGAGCGTGCAGCTAGGGACTGGACAAGGCAGGCAAAAGCAACCATTGCAGCTAAACAATCACGAATTTTGCACTTCACTGAAGGAGACCAACCAGAGGAAGAAGAAGAATACCAAACTCCACCGCCTCGCAAATGTGCCTTATGCGGAGCCCCCGAAGATAAGGTCCTGCTCGAGGACTGGGCCATTTGCTGGCACTGTGGTAGAAAGCTAAAAGGAGAAGTATGATTTACTACGTTACTCAGTACTTCAACGGCTACATGGCAAGGAATATAGAAGCCAAGAGCGCCGAGGAAGCTAAATCGCTGTTTATCCAGTCCACCATTGAAGATGGCCCAGCAATAGAAAAGCTTTGTAATGCTCAACTTGAGTGGGAGGGCATTGAGACTGATCCTGATATCTAGCCACAACCTCCATCACGCCAGGATCCTAACCAAAAACTCCACAACAAAACCTCCGTTCGACTTGACATAATCTAGCCCTTACTTTACAATAAACTATAGAGGGTAGCCCCCTCACAGGACAAAATACCTGAATGGAGGTTTAACACATGCCTAAGATAAGAACACTAGCGAAAATCACGGAGAAGTACGGACGTGTCACGCCTACAAAAGGACGTGAGCTGGAAGCTGGCTTAAGGGATCCTAAAAAGGTCTGGGTAGATGAGGCTGCCGCGTCTGAAGATGCCTGGGAAGGCGGCGTCACAGATGCAGTAGCCCGTAAAGCTTTCGGTAAGGGAGTAGTCGAAGCTGGTCAGGCAGCTTACCTTGACCCTGCACTCAAACTCGGCGTAGGTCGATACCGTGAAGGCGTAACTTTCGGTGTTCCCAAATATGGTAGGAAATTCGGCCCCTATCGCGATGTTATTGAAGGCACTTCCCTACCACCTCGCGGACCTGTGGGTGACCCAGGTAACATCGAGAGGGTAAGGGTAATGGCAGCCGCTTTACACGACGCCAAGATCAAGTAGTCGGGAATGCCAATAAGAGAGGTAAATAGGATATGAATTACAGAACAGCGGAAATACTAGCCGAAACCGATGTGACCACCGCAGGTGTCAAGACAGTCGATATAACACTATCGGACATCATCTCCCGACTGCAGGTTAAATTTGCTACCAGTAACCCCTCTGGCGCCTTGACCATCCAGGAGACTGAGGTAGCTAACCTGCCCAAGGTAGAGCTTGTAGCTGGTAGTGACGTTCTCTATTCTCTTACCGGCATGGAAGCTCAAGCAATCGATTTCTATGACACCTTAAAGCCAAACCAAAGCAACGGCTCCTTCGTCCCCGAGTGGGACCTGGTTTGTATCGTCAATATGAACTTTGGCAGGCATCTCTGGGACCCCAATCTTGCCTTAGACCCCAAGAAGTTTAAGAACCTTCAGCTTAAGATTCAGCATGATGAGGCAGCCGCAGTGGGTAGCACCACAGAGAACAAGCTGACTGTTTTAGCTGATGTCTTTGATGAGAAGGTTCCGACCCCCACAGGCTTCCTGATGAACAAGGAGCTAAGGTCATACACCGGCGTTGCCAGTGCATGGGAACCTACCAGCCTACCTACTGATTATCCGCACCGTAAGCTCATCATACAAGCCAGGCAGGCTGATCTCTGGCTTGGTGCCATCCTGGCTCATATAAAGCTAACGGAGAATAACGACAAGAGGATTCCCATAGACATGGACATCAAACACCTCGAACGATGGCTGGAAAGTATCTGGCCTCCATACTGGCAGCACATGGTTGCTGATCTTAATGAGACGACTGGTGATATCCTTTACACCATACCCACCCAGGGCTTAACCATTGATGGTAACCCCGTAACATCAGGAATCAAGGATGCAGTGCCCTTTGGCTACAAAAGCACTATTAAGTCCAACGTGTCCGCTAATATCGGCTACGAGGCTTTCGAGGTTCAAGGTTATCTTCCTCATGGATGTCTCTGTATTCCATTTGGTCTTCAACAGGACATAGCAGACTGGTATGATGCCGCTGGTAAGAACCTGGTATTGAAGATACAAGCAGGAGAGCTTCAGTCAGGAAGCATAAACATCGTTACCCAGCAATTCAGGAAATACTAGGTGTAGCCTGAAGGGAGATAACTATAATGGCCTGGAATTGGTGTACCGCTGCACGGGTTATAACTAAACGCCCTTGTATCCTCAAGACCATCATTATGACGCCCAGCGCCGCAAACGCTGAATGTAAAATCTATGATGGTGAGAGCGACAAAGACCCACCAATCGGTGAGATATATTCCTCAACCCAGATAACCCGAGGGTATGAGATGAATGGTGGTATCGAAACCCGCCGCGGCCTCTATGTTGGCGGCTTCACAAATGTTACTGGTGTTCTAGTTATTTGGGAACCAATAGGCGAGGGAAAGGCTTAGCGAAGTGTTGTGTTCTATGATTTCAGCTTTCAAATCGAAGCAAACACCGCCAAGTCCGACCTCCACACGCAAGATGTCCACCTCACGCACGGCATCATCCACCGTGTAGAAATAGGCTTCCCCGCAGGTTGTAGAGGATACGCTCACGTTGCTATCAGACACGGCCTACACCAGCTATGGCCTACCAACCCCGCTGGATCCTTCAACGCAGACAACTACACCATAGTCATCAACGAATACTACCCGCTCCATACCGCACCGTATCGCCTCACTCTCCATGGCTGGAGTCCAGGCACTGCCTACCCTCACACCATAGAGATCAGGTTTGGTATACTACCAGTAGAAGTCCTTGCCCCCGAGGAAACCTTTATCCAGGCGTTCAAAAAACTTTTGAAGAGGTTGAGGCTATAGCCAAGGAGCAATAAATAAAATGGCACAAGACCTTCCCGATGGAACAACCGGTACAGACATAATCGCTCAAACGATCGTCACCCTCGCTATCGATATTAAAACCCAAACCCTCGCCCAGCTAAGCGTAAATATCCTTGCCTGTACTCCCACAGTCAACATTAATATCCTCTCCCAGACAGCTTCCCTTGACGTAGACATCCTTGCCTGTGCTCCCACCCTTAATATAAACATCGCCTCCAGCGCAGCTACCATCAATGTAAACATCGCCTCAAGCGCAGCCACCATCAATGTCAGCGGCATAGTAGCCGTATCTATCGGCACTGTAGAAACCCTGAGCAACGTTATCCACGTTGCTGGAGCAACAGACATCGATATGGGTATGCCTGCCATTAACCGACCGAGTTTTACCACTACTGACTTAACAACCATCGACCAGGAAAACCCTGCCGATGAAAGTGGCATCATTGATACTGTTGAGATATGGGCTCACACAGAGCTAATAGACTGCAAAGTGGGTATGCTACATAAGACAGGTAAACACAAATACAGATGCCGCTCCGTCGCTTTTCTTGGAGATGTCGCCCCCGGCTCAATGCAAACCTTTACAGGGATGGATCTCGATGTCCGAAAAGGCGATTACCTGGGCATATACTTCAGAGAGGGCACGCTGGATGTTTCCGACTATGACCCTGTTTCCTACCCTTCGGGTAGCGACGGCATTTCAGGCGATATTCTTACAGTTGGGCTGGAAACAGATGGAGTCGACTACTTCATTGGCGAAGCTATCAGTCTCCACGCGTTTGCTACCCGTTACCCTATTCTTACCCAAGACATGTTCAGTGGGAAAATTTACCGCAATACCGATATCGCCTCAGATGATACTGCCAGGAGATTCGTAACCACGGAGAGGCTTCTCAGGGATGTTATTATACTTGTGGAGGATTATACTCAGCTATTCGGAAGTGCTGCCGCCCAGACCTTTCCCGTGGTCCAGGGAGACAGTCTTAGATTCACTAAGATTGACATCTCCACACTCTACTTTAAGAACGCAGTAGCCGGAGAGAATGGCACTGTCCGTATCCTCGCTGTGGAGGAATAAGGAGGCTAAATAATATGAACGTAAACATAACACTCGACCTGGACAAACTCAAGGCATTTCTCTGCCCTGAATGCCAGAAAATCCTCGATAACTATATCAAACAGCTTGCTATCGAGGCACTAAAGAGGGATACTAAGGAGAATAAAAATGCCAGCTAGCAATATGTGGGGATGGGATAAAGATGCTAAGGTATGGCGCCCAATACTGGTAAACGATCTAGGCCAGCTCATTATTGACCCTTCAGAGGTTACCCTCGATAAACTCGGCGACGTTAATGTCCCCACCCCCGCAAACCATGACATTATTGATTGGGATGCTGCCACCTCTAAGTGGGTCAAGCGCTCCTTAGGCAATATGGGAGCACACGCAGCACGACATGAATGGCAAGGTGACGATGAGCTAGACATAAAGGATATATTTACTCACCTCCCCTACGTCCACTTCGATTTTACCACCATCGACCCCTGGACACTGGGCACCTTGGGTAGCGGTTCATCAAACTGGGTAGGGCCTGGATGTTACGTACTCAATACAGGAGCCACAATCAACTCAGAAGCATACATTTATACCGGGAACCTTGGCTTTAGTTATCCCGAACGCAACACGCAACATTGGATGTGGCAAGTCTCAATAAGACAAGCAACAGGTGAGATTGCTTACATTTTTGCTAACCAGGCCTCGAGCGGAATACCCCCAGGCCTGACTGAAAAACACGCTGGTTTTAGAACGATAAACCGTCGGGTATGGGCCAGTAATGCCGATGGCACCACCGAGAAGGCGACCGATACTGGAGTAGACTTAGGTCAGGGCAGCGTAGATAGGCTGGATATGGTAGGCACAGGTTCAAGCATCAAGTACTACGTGAATGGTGTACTCAAAGCAACACACACAGAGAACCTACCCGCTTCATGGAGCTATAAGAACCTTTGCTACATCACAAACACCGTTGCAGAGAATAAACAAATCTGGATATGCAACGCCAGCTTCATAGTAGCATAGTGATAGGAAACATAACATGACCTTCTCACACAGATAATAATGAAACTTAAGACCTTTCTCAACAGCCCAGACGAGCTCCACGCCTTTATCATAGGCTTCTTTGAGGTCCTGTGCCCCTGGAAGCCAAGATACTCTATGCCCCTAGAATATCCCTCTCATTTGAAGGGGGAGTATCACTACTATTTAACAGGTAGAGGTATTGGCTTTACTGCATTACTGCTAATCATCATTGCATTATGCAAACTCGTGGAGGTGCTATTTTGAAGAAATGGACACCCGATAAGATCACCGCCCTTGTCCTTCTTTGTGGCTGCCTCGCTTTACTCTTCACCGGTATTGACGGCGAGGTGAAGTCTATAATCACCATATCGGCCGGGTACCTCTTTGGTACAAGCATCACCGAGAGCCGCAGGAAATAACAAAGTTAAATTTTTAACCAAGGAATGAAGGAAGGATAGAACATCTGTCTGATAGACAACCGCAAAGCATCAAGTATAAAATAGTTGACAAGGAGGAAAGACGATGGCGACAGCAACAGTAGAAAGAATATATGAAGAGAGAATAGAAGATTTTGCACCAAGGGTAGACCGTTGGCTTACGAACAAATCACTTGGTAACTGTGTACCTAGTACCTCTTATAAGACGTACTGTTACCAAGTGTTTCAGGAACAAACCCTCATAGAGACCAAGGAGCTGGCAGTTATATCAGCCCGCGCAGCCGGGCTGATAAAGGAAGCTGACCTTATAGAAGACTGCGGGACCAAGTATGCAGTTTATAAGTGCGACAATTGTGGTGACTATACAGGTCATCCATACCACTGCAATCAAAGACTTTGCCCCAAATGCTATTACCGCAATCTCTTCCGCTTCATGAACCGGCATTGTGACGACTGGGATAAGACACAAGGCTTTACACTGATAACTATTGATCATGGAGGCTTCAGGCAATACGATGTTGAAGATGGCATGGATCATGCCAGGGAAATCCACAAGTCCTTGATAAAAGCTTTTCCACTGCTCTGGGGTGGTATTTACCACATTCAATTGAAGTATGATGATGACTATCATCGTTATAGAATCCTCTATCATTACCTGATAAACGGTCATGTCAACTATGCCTTCTTGTTTACCATGGCTCTTAATGGTCAGTCCCGACTGGAAAGCTACAAATCATTTGAGGATTATGATACCGCCCAATCCTATTTTATCCGTTACCCTTGCCAATACCCGTCTGATATTCTTCTTGACTATAAGCAAGTAGGATGGTATCTATCCCTTACGAAGAGACATAAGCTCATTCAAGGATTCGGTACGCTCTACCGGGTAACAGGTGGACTCAACCGAACATCACATAGCAACCATAACCACGTCTGCCCTTACTGTGGCAGTGAAACACGATATGTAGGGTTTACAACAAAGGAATATGTAAGCTGGGATGAGAAGAACAAGTCTTACTTAGTTGACCCCGGAGCACCAGGACTAGAAAATTGAATGAAGGAGGAATGATGAACAGATACCGTTTACTTATGACCATTGATGATGACATCGAAGCCAAGGACCTTGATGAAGCGTGGGAGAAATTCAGGAACCGAATCAAAGAAGGTTACTATGGTCCTACTATTGGAAATGTAGAGTTCATTGGGGAAGTCATTGAGTATCCTACAGCCACCGAGTAGCCAGGTTAGACCGCCATCAATGTAATTGGTATACCCCACCCCAAACACCCCTTTAAAATCGCCTCTCAGTATGAGGTCTTAGATTACATAATCCTATTCCTTATCCAGTCAGCTATAGGTTACCCGAGTCACCCTGGGCTCGGCCGTAGTTTTGAATCGTGGGCGCCTCGCCTCGCTCACAGCTAACCGTTGGTTTGCGTTCCTAGCTGGTGTGATTTAGCGGCGCCATCGGGCAGCCTTATTCGTACGCCAGGGGGCTGCCCTCGGCGCCGCCGGCGTTTCCTCTCGCCACCGCCCACACCTCATCGCGACAACCCTCATTCATTCACAGTGCGGGCCCCACCACCATGCGGTGGCGCTCGAATTTGCTTTCACGCCGACCACCCTACCCCATTATCTTGATTACGAGGGTGCGTCTCTTTGAATTCGTGGCTCCCCTGGCTTGAGTTCACTAGTGCGTTTCTTTGAATTCGTGGCCGTCCTAGAATCACCCAAAAAAGGGAAATCCATTCGCTCCCCCTAGAGGTTTTCCCCCCTTAACAATCCCCCTTTTCCTTTACCCCCTGTTTACAATATGAAGATTATAAGTTAAGGGGGGAACACCATAGGGGGACGGATATGGATTTCAGGGATTTTCACGATGTGTCAATGGTCGAGCTCCTTGCCACTCGTGAAAATCCAGGTGCAGGTTCAATCCCCTCTGTGCCGCAGGATGTGGGCATTGAGCCACACACCTGCGGTTTGTATCTCTGGCTTAAGTATTTAACTTTGTTTTTCATACGAAGCCACCTGCACGGAAAGGTTACACGGCTTTGCGGTTACCACAGCCACACTATCCTGTAGCTACACACGCACCTACACTCACACACAAATCAAGGTAATCTACCAGTTCACAATGTATGCCACTATGGCATTTACATTGCTCTCTGGACTTTAGTTAGGTACAATCTAGCACTTATACGCCCCCTCTGCTAAAATATACCTGCCATGGAAAACGTTATCCCAGAAAGGCTAATGGCAGCCGAGCGGGCAGCCGACTTCCTAGCATGGTTAAGAGTGACATACCTAGACAGAGAAGACAGAAAACAGCTACTAATGCACTGGGCGGACAGGGTAGGAATCAAAGTCACCCAGTATATGATAAAAAGTGCAGGAATAGACTGAAAAAGGAGGGAATATGGCAAAGTGTAAACGATGTGGTAAAGAGGTAGAACACGTAAGCAATCGTGGACTGTGTTCGGATTGCGGTATGGGAGCAGTGCAAGAAGCAGCTAAGCAAATGCATGAGAAGAAAGGTCCAATCTATGAGAAATACCTTGCCAGAATAAAGGCATCAAAAGGATGAAGGCAACCGAGTTTATAAGAAAGCGATATCCTCACATGCTTGAGGATGAGGCAAGAATATGGACGAAGTTCCTTGAGACAACTGACCTTATCTTCGAGAATGTAATATATGATACACACCTGGGCACCGGTACTTTGCCACTACCATCGGACCCCGAGTACATGCGGCGTCTTTTGTCAGCGGTTACTAAGAAGCGTGTGGATGCAATAGGTGAAACTGTAGAGGACATCTGGATATTTGAGGTAAAGCCACGAATCTCGATGAGTGCACTTGGCCAGCTAGTGACCTATTTTGAGCTATACCAGACCGAGTATCGCCCTGTGAAGTCTGTCATGCTGGCAGCAATTGGAGAGCGGGAAGCCCCGGATATCAGGCCAGCCTTTGACCTCTATGCAGTCAACATTATACTAGTGTAACGAAGCATAAGAAATTATGTGCTACTTGGCCCTTCTATAGCTAGCCCCCTCTTGACACCATATTCCCCTCTGTGAGATAATCATCTCGATGACACTAGAAAAAGCCATCAAGCTACTCAATTGCTTGCAGCTACCCCGTGGTACAGTCCACGAAGTTGACACCCACCAAGCTATCCAACTAGCCATCGAAGCTTTAAAACGGTGTAGGAATTTTAGAGAAAACAGCCAAACATGGGGTTATAACCCGCTGCCAGGCGAGACAGAGGAGTGATATGAGACTTGAAAGTACGAGACGCCACAACAAAAAATATATTATACCTGATACAGCCAGATGCCCCGGGTGCAAACGCACTTTTGATCTCCCTACCCTTCGACAGAGACCTGATTATCTATCTGGCATTTGTCCGGTATGTGGTTGCTATCTCAGGTCAATCAGGGGGAAATCCAGATGAGACTTGAATCAAGTAAACCACAAACTAGAGAAGAGACAGAAATCAGACGCCAGGCGCACGCGAAGGCAGTGTTAAAAGGCATAACCATGAGGCAGGCAGTCTTCGAAGCCCTTGCTGCGTGGGTAAAGGAGAAAGATGAAGGCATGGAAAGAGGCTGAGTATAAGGCAGCCAGTGTGCTCGGCGGTCGACGCATCGCACTATCTGGAGGACGAGGCATAAATACGAAAGGCGATGTGGATCTCCCTGGCTGGTATGTTGAGGTGAAATACCGAAAGCTCTTTGGTGTCTTCACTATGTTCTTAGATGTAGAGAAAAAGGCAAAGAAAGAAGGCAAGAATGCTCTGCTTATCTTGAGCGAGAAGAATACGCATGGGCAGCTTGCTGTTATGAGAATAGAAGAATTTGCTAAACTACCGGAGGTGAAGAATGAGTGAGGAAACACCTAAAACCACTGAACTAGAGGTGACCGCACCTGCACCCTTGCAGCTATCCGAGCAAGGCATTGAGACTGTTAAACGTAACATTGCCCTGTGTGAGCAGCTAGTCCATGATGTCCTTGAGCAGGAGATTGATTACGGTATCATTCCCGGCGTTTCCCAGCCCTTTCTGTGGGACTCAGGCGCAGCCAAAATTATGGCAGCCTTCAACTGCTATGCGGATTATGTCATTATCGAGAGTATGATTCACACCCCACACATAAGGTGCACTATTGCATCACATCTTACCAACCGCCAGTCGGGGCAGGTGATCGCGACAGGGATAGGTAGTGCTTCGACTAAGGAAGTCAAACATCGCTACAGGTGGGTTAAGGATCCTGAGCGTGAAGGGATATCGGGAAGGGGATTAAAACA
>Ga0209121_10006161_pt1 | contig 10616 bp, 11 predicted proteins | sample Cruoilmetagenom3_FD_187292 | JGI IMG/M metagenome (GOLD analysis project Ga0209121, IMG submission 187292) | Oil polluted marine microbial communities from Coal Oil Point, Santa Barbara, California, USA - Sample 3 (SPAdes) (version 2) | ecosystem: Environmental > Aquatic > Marine > Oil seeps ...
AACAGCGAAAAAACGACCATTTTCGCAGAAATTCCTTGGAAGTGCCGCAGTTTCTCTCCGCCTATACACCCGCCGCGATTTTACTCCGCCCTTTACAACTCTTTTAACAGTGGCAGGTAAGTATTGATTGCAACAATGGATACACCAATGGGTGCAACTCCTATCATAAAGCTAGGCGCAACATCCCTTCGCGGAAAATTATAAAGGAGTGCACGAGATAAAACGCTGGTAAATATAATAACCGTTATTGGGATAGCAATACCTAAAATAAAAGTGTTCAGGAATAAAATCCACTTTGCATGAGATACACTTTGCATATGCATTGCCAGAAAGTTGCCGGCAAACACTACTACAAAAAGACCGACTGGAGGCAAAAACCAAAACCCAAGCGCACGTCGCGGTTCGGCATGATTACCAATCATAACCTTAAAAGAAGTAAATAAGGCAAAAAATAAACCAATCACCAAGGCAATCCACCAAAAAACCAGTGCTAAATTATAAGACGTGCTTTCGGGAATAAATGATGTAGGAACATTTATCAGACCGGTAGCACATATTGCTGCGGCAATAAAAATAGCTGAATAAAACTGTATCAAGCTTGAATGCCGCCATTCCTTTAGAATACAGTCTAAACCAACAAAGAACCTGAGCATCATAAAAAATGCTGCTACAGGAAATACTCCAATCGCAAGGACTAAGAACGAAACTGCCAATGCGTGCAATAAGCCGGTTCTCGCACCAGATAACAATTGAAATACACTTGCTAACGCCCCTGTTCCCATAATAAAGATAAACCATCGGGGCGAAAACCAGCGAAGAATGTATTTTGCCGTTAGCTTCTCAGTAGGTCTGTTCTGGTAATTATATTGTTGACCAGGCATATTACTAATTTCCTTTCTAAAATTATAATTGTCATATACTTTTCTTACATTATTTCTCATCAAATCATTAACCTAAAATTTGAATTGCATCTCCACTGAAGTATAGTCGGCTTCATTTTCATCTTCATATACGTTTTTCACCACGCCTTCGCCCCATACATGGTCGTAGAATGCCACAAGATTACATTGTGGGTTCAGTGCGTAACTCAACATAATACTTACCTCCTGGGACAACGCATCATGCCCTCCGCCATATCGAGGAATATACCCGGAAATGTTACCGCTTTTCTGTGTTGGGCCAATCCCCATGTACCACCTGTCCACATTCTCATCCAGCTTAACTATATGATAATCCATTCTGGCAGTAAGCTTTTTGCTGGGTTTGGTAATCAGTTGCACAAAAAAATCTCTGTTGTTTTGAAGGTCATAATAGGGGTATAATTGGTACTTTCTTGTTCCAGGGGCCATCTGGAAAAAAGTTTCATGATCCCCATCAGCCGGATTGCTGTCACCCGAACCTATAAAGTATCCCGTTCTAAACCAGGGTTTCCAAGGCATCTTTGTAAACTGATAGCCGATTTCGCCGGCAATTGCGTGAGCTTCATGATCCCTATCATACCAATCACCGGTTTGTACACCTCCCCATAACAGAGTGTCCAACTGACCCGGTCCCCAATCGTATATATCTAAAATGTGTCCCCCATACATTTGTATGTCTATATCAGCATGAGAGCAAGGGCGGTTTTCATTGTCAGGTCTCTGAGTGCAATCTCTTTTATCGTCGTAGTTGTAGAAAAACGAAGCGAATTCAGTATCGGGAAGCAGCGAACCCTTTTTAGCCGTTAATGTGGTAGTAATAATGTCAATATCGTAGATAGTTTCGTCAATATCTTTCTCCCATCCTCCCTGAGTGGGGTAGAAAAATGAAGTGGTCACATTAAATCTATCATCATCCCATCCGGCTAAAGCTCCATCAAAACTTCTGCCAAAAGCTGACCAACCGAAGGGGCTTATCATTCTGTCTGCAAGACGCATATTCTTCAGGATATTGAATTTTCCCCCATCTTTCTTATCCTGCACTTCGAGGCCGTCACTGTATTCAAATCTGCCTCCCTTAAAGAACAGTTTCGTATCAAAAAGATTACTCAAATGAAAATAAGCCTGGTGAACACCAAAATCATAGGGATTCTCTTCCGGATTATGAAGATAATACAAACCACCCATACCAAAAGGTCCGGTTATATTTGAAACTGCATCGTCTGGTAAACCAAACATATGAACATATTGTGGCTGAAAGAAAATTTCCATGTTTTCTGAAGTATATTTCAGGTTCAAGCGAGTTCTCTGAAATCCAAAACTATAATCATTATTTGTATTAGCGCCTTTATTTGTTCCAAACCAGTTCCAGTAATCATATCTGAAAAGCACACTTCCCCCTAAGGTCAACCTCTCATTTTTGTCTTCAGACTCATATATCTGAAATCCTCCTTTAGGAAATGAATAGGGCCAATCCTTCGCTTTAACAGTCTCGGCTTTGCCATTAGTAGCAAAAAGCATAGCTACTGTTATAGATAAAGTAATAAACGTAGATTGCGTGCCTCTATCTGACATTACTAATCTCCTTCTTTCAATTTGCTGATTGCTTCAATTAGTATATTGTGATTTTGAACACCGACAAAACGCCGTACTTCATTTCCATCTTTGAACAATACAAGCGTGGGTATATTCTGCACGCCAAATCGTCCGGCAACACTTCCGGCGTCATCAACATTAAGCTTGGCGATCTTCGCCCGGCCCTCAACACTCTCGGCTACTTCTTCCAAAATAGGACCCTGAATTCTGCAAGGCCCGCACCACGGAGCCCAGAAATCAACCAGTGTCACTCCCTCAGCTATGGTTGTGTTAAAATTGTCAACGTTCAGGTTTATTATTGATTCACTGCTGTTAAATTCATTATTCTCTACAGAACCAGCCACTGAGCTGCTCTGATAATTAGGGAAAATATTAAATGCCGCAATAACAACAAGAACCGGTATTCCTGCCAATATTCCTGCGATAGTTACTGCTTTTGACATCTTAACCATTGTTATTACCTTTAACTTTATATATTCCTTTAGCCTTGTCTGTTGATTCAGATTAGTTATTCGACCAACGTCATTCCATAGATGCAGAATGCAATGTAGTACGCAACCAATAGCAGGAGGAACAATACCAACAGCCAGAGAGCCAGCATTGATCCCTGCGGATGACCACAATTACGACAAAATAGACTATAACGGCTAATCTTTGTATCACACGCTTTACAATTTTGAAGCATTGATTTTTTCATCGAATTAATTTTCTGTGATTGCATTAATAAGATTTACCCCGAATTTCCCAAGTAAATCCGGGATTAAACAACCGAATTAATCGCGCCAATCAAGATTTCCTTGGGCTGTACAACGACAAAACGCCGTACTTCATGTCCATTTTTGAACAATAGGAGTGTGGGAATAGCCTGAACGCCAAATCGTCCGGCAACGCTTCCGGCCTCATCAACATTGACCCTAGCAATCTTCGCCTGACCAACAACACTCTCGGCTACTTTTTCCAAAATAGGCCCCTGTATTCTGCAGAGTCCACACCACGGAGCCCAGAAATCAACGAGTGTTACGCCATTAGCTATAGCCGCATCAAACTGACTGCCACTTAATTCTGTTACTTTCTTATCCTGCATTGTTTTTGTTTGCAAAACCTTCGTACTAATTCCTTATTTGTTGTTTGCCTGTTAGTTGCTTTCAATGCTTCTTGGTCTCACAATGATCATAAATGCAGCTTAAGAGCTTTATGACATTTTTGTTCTCGATTCGATAATATATTTTGGTTCCGTTACGGCGACAGTTCAGGACGCCTTTGTCCTTCATCATATTTAGCTGCTGACTCGTGATAGCCTGCTTGCCGCCCACGGCCTCCACGATATCGCCCACACACATTTCCTTTGCCTCAAGCAGCTCGATAATCTGAAGACGAACGGGATGGGCAACCGCCTTCAAAACCTCTGCGACCTGTTCTGCTAACTTCTTATCCATTTTGAAATCTCACAATAATTTGTGTTATATTACTATATAGTAATATATCGATATATATTAAAAAATGTTCGCAAAAAATAAAAGTTTTTTAAGACTTTGAAAGAAAAGCACTTAACACTATAAAGTGTCACATCTTACTTTTGAAGTTCTGGACATAGCTGTCTTTTTTTGAAGGCATGGCAGTTGTAAAAACCATAAAAACGCGGCTCGGATGAATTTGAAATATCCAGGGACTGATAATATTCATCCTCATAATAAAGAAAAATGGGTCCTTTATTTTTTTATTCTTGACAATTTAAAAGCACACCAGTTAAATTAGGGCATAAAGGTAAGCTGGTGGGAGCTTATATCAAAAGGATTTGGTTAAAGAAAAGGAATGGATAAAATGAAGGATTTATTTACCACCGGGGAAGCCGCGGAAGTATGTAGAATTAGCCAGCAGACAATAATCCGTTGCTTCGACGCCGGTCGGCTGGAGGGTTTTCGTGTTCCCGGCTCAAGATTCCGAAGGATTCCACGCCAGAGTCTTGTAAAGTTCATGAAGGAAAACAAGATCCCCCTCGATTCCATTGAGTCCGGCAAGAGGAAGATTCTTATTGTTGATGACGATGCCGAAATCATCGAGCTTATAGTCGATGTCCTTAGCAAGGACGGCAGGTTCGAGACAAAGACGGCGTCGAGCGGTTACGAGGCGGGGATGGCGACACAGCGGTTCCGGCCTGAATTGATACTGCTCGATTATATGCTGCCCGACGTCAACGGCAACGTCGTCTGCCAGACGATAAGAAGAAATCCCGAGTTCGAGAACATCAGAATTATTATTGTGAGCGGCGTTGTAAAACAGGATGAAATCGCCCAGCTTCTCAAATCGGGCGCTCAGGATTTCATAAGAAAACCGTTCGACGTCGCCGAGCTAACCGGCAAAATCACATCTGTCCTGCAGATAAAATAAGACGATGCAGCCGGTTGGTCTGTTTGTAATCTCGATAGTTGATAAAGGACAGGAACGGCTATATGCCGGATAGGTTATCTGATACAAAAATGGCGGCCCGGCAGGTAGAGCTTGCCGTGGGCCGGCTCGATTCACTCTCGACGCTGCCCTGCGTTGGGGCGAAGCTTTTTTCCGGGCTCCGGCAGGGCCAGTTCTCCGTTTCGTCGATTATCGACATTATCGAATCGGATCCCGCCCTGACGGCCGGGATGCTTTTTCTTATCGGACGGCATGGCCTTGACCGGCCCCGCGGGAGGTTCTTACTGCTTCAGGCGCTCGAAAAGCTGCCGGCGAACGAGGTTCGCGATGCCGCTTTAGCCGTGAAAATCCTGCCGGCCCCGGAGCCGGGTGATGATGTGGGCGACTACAATATCCGGTTTAGAAAAGAGCTTATGCTCCACAGTCTCGCGGTGGCCTGTTGTGCTCTGGAAATCGCCGAAATCGCATCGCCCCGGATAGACCCCCAGTTGGCATATTGTGCCGGACTGCTGCACGATATCGGCAAACTTGCCCTCCAGGAGGCGGTGCCGAAAAGTTTTATCCGCATCGTCGAAGAGGCCGAATCGGCGGAGCAATCCTCCTGTACCATCGAGTCCGGGCATCTCGGCTGCGACCATGCGATTATCGGCAAGCATCTTGCACAAAAATGGCAGTTTCCGAATCCGGTTGCCCTTGCCGTCTGGCTGCATCACAGTGAAGCTGTCACCATCTCCGAAGAAATGCCTCAAGCGGCAATCGCCGCGGTGGTGCAACTGGCAGACTCGATGGTACGGCAACTGAACATCGGCTCCTCCGGCAGCTTCGATCCGCCCGCGCCGCCGGAACTGATAGCAGAGTATCTGGGGATAGAGATCGAACAGCTTCAGCAGATCCGGCGGGGACTGCCCGCGTCGCTCGGCCAAAAATCTGGAATCCTGGGTCTCGATCTGCCAAACGCGGTGACAGAATATTGCCGGGCCGCTCATTTTGCCGCCGGCCGGTTCGCCCGGCAGCAGTCGGAATTGTCCGATGAAAACCGCCGGCTGCAAAGCGCTTCGAGCCATCTCGATTTTGCGGCGGAATTTTTGCATGGTATCGGTCCGTCCGCTTTGGCGATCGATATAGCCCGGAACTTCGCCGTTCGCTGGCAGAAGTTCTACCAGACGGGTATGGTGTGTCTGTACCTGGCTCCGTCGAACGGACTCGAAACACTTGAAGCCGTAGTTGTGGGAAACCTCGCGCAATGCAGTATTGTCACCCTTGATGTCCCTGCCAAAACACAGGCCGTACCGAAAGCGATAGCATACGACTTTGAGATTTTGAACGCTCACGACCATATCGGCCGGCTGTTGGAGCAACTGGACGTCGACTTCGACCCGAATCGAACCAGGCTGGTGCCGCTGCTTTCCCGGGGCGGGGCAATCGGGGCGATTGCGTTCGAACTTAATTATCCGGGAGACGCCGAACTGTTCGCCGAAAGGTTCAGGACTTCCGCCACGATTGCCGGGGTTGTTTTGGGCATGGCCCTGGGTCGTCAAACACAACAGGATTTTGCCGAGCATTTTGCGAGGTTAATTTCAAAACCGGTTCCGGCGGAAATCCCTGCCGAGGCCGAAAAGACCGGCCGGATGATTCCGGCGGAGGATTCGTTGAACGCGCTGGCGGAGATGGCGGCCGGCGCAGCGCACGAACTGAATAATCCCCTGGCCGTGATATCCGGAAGGGCACAATTGCTCGCCGAAGCTCAAAACGACAAGGAAACAAAGGAAATCCTGAAACAGATTTATGAAAACGCTCGCGAGGCTTCCGGGATTATCGAAGATTTGATGAGTTTTGCCGAGCCGCCCAGGCCAAGGCTTGCACCGACGGATGTTAAGAAAATGCTCGACGAAGCGGTGCAGTTGACCAGCCGAAAGACAAATATCGAGGCGCCAGACGTCCAAATCGAAGTTGCCGGTAAAGTCGAGACCGTTTTTGTTGACTCGGCCCAGATTGTTTCGGCGGTCGCAAATATTATTTCAAACGCAGTCGAATCTTACGGCGACAAATCCGGACCGATAGAAATCTCCGCCGATACTGATGAATCCGGCGAAATGGTGCGATTGACAATCAAGGACCGGGGCTGCGGAATGGACCAGGAAACACTTAAAAAGGCGACCCGGCCGTTTTTCTCGGCAAAACCGGCGGGGCGAAAAAGGGGCATGGGGCTTGCCTATACAGCGAGATTCATACAAATAAATAAAGGCCTGTTGAATATCGAAAGCGAGCCCGACGGCGGAACTGCCGTGACAATTTATCTGCCCGCCAAATAAATCCTCCATCTTTTCACGGAATAACTCAAACTGACCTATTTTCGTTGTCATGCTGAGCCGAAGGCGAAGCATCTGGGTAGCGAATTGATTATTCATAAGCCAGATTCTTCGCTTCACTGCGTTTCGCTCAGAATGACATTTTTGAGCCAAATGCCTGCATAAGAAGAATTTGCGAACACCCTTGCATTCGAATCGGTCAGTTTTTAATGAAAATAAGGGGCACCGGCCGAAGCCGTGACCCCTTATTTTTTGAAGGAGGAGGTTGAGTTTTCATAAATATTACGCATCAGCCGGGCGTTTGTTCATCATCCGCTCTGAATACTGCCGATAATGCACGGATTTGGCCCGCATTTTCTTAATTAACCGCTGAGAAGGATTCATCTTTCAACGATTGTCGTCGGCCAGCTCGAACATGGCGAGGATTTTTTCGAGGGCATCATAAGGTGCAGTGCCGACGTCCACCGTCAGCTTATCATCCCTGTTGGAAACAGTTCTCACGTGTCCGGCGGCGAAAAGGATGTTGCTGGCCGCCCGCTGATGGCTCGTTCGGGTCTTGACCTGGTACGCCGCCAGCGAAGAATGCGCCAGGAACTGCACGTCGGCTACCAGTGCGGCGATGGGCCGGCCCTGGCTGTTCCGGCCAAGGTCACTCAGCCTTATATGGGTGATATCCGGCGTGCCGGTGAGCAGGGCCACGGATGCGTGGCGGTAGTAATAATCACACTGGGCCTGGGCTTGTCCGACCTTGGCCAGTTGCTCTCTTGCCTCGGACGGCTGGTCGGCGCCCGGACAGAAAAGAACTGTGGGCTGATGAGCGAGGTAGTCTTCCAGCAGCAATCCCAGACCTACGGGCGCGCCGTCTTCCAGTGACAGCAGACTGGTGACATCGCCGGTCACTGTGTAGAAATTCGAGCCGGTGACAGGCCTGCCCGCCGGCCCGAACGGGATTGTATCATCGAAGTCTTCGGCGTACAAATGTATCGCAACTCCAACCTGGCGAAGATTTCCCGCACAGGCAACACGATTCGCCTGAATTTTGGCCTGGTTCAGTGCCGGCAGTAATATTGCTATCAACAGGCTCATGATGGCTATCACTACCAGCAGCTCGATAAGGCTGAATCCGGCCCGCTGCCGGTTTCCGGTTATTGATGGATAGTCTAACGTGCTCATTTTAGTTCTCAGATACTGAATACGTTGACCATTATACTCGGTTCGCTTGAAAAAGTCATTCATTCCATGACCGTCAATACCGGGTTCGGACCAGCCAGCGACTGCGCGAGCCGGACATGGTCCAGAGCCCAAAACCCGCCCGGCATTCCGATCGCGCGCAGGGCCACGCTGATGCTCATGTCCGCCCAGGCATCGCCGGGCTGCACTGTTGGAAGATACAGCGAGACATCCGTCGAATGAGCCGGAGATAAGCCCGTAGCATCAACCGTCCGGCTCGCGATATCCACCACATCGGTCCCGTCTCGATAGGAAAGCACCAATTCGAGCAGATCAACCGGAACCTCAGAGGACGGCGCGAATCTCGATGAGACTCCCACGGCCACGGTCAGCCGGTAGTCACAACCAGTTTTATAAGTGGCTGCCAGTTCCTGCTCCAGGGCATTACCCTGCTCAGAACCCAGGAAAGCCAGTTGCTGTCCGTCGGCATTGTCCTTGTGGTCCCAGCTTTCCTCGGCTGTATTTGCAAATACACCGGTATTGGTGCTCGCCAGGGTGTCCATATCAATCTCCGTCCATCCGTCTATGTAGGGCACTGCCGGAAAAGCGTTGGGGTCCACTACCGGCAACTCGAACGAGGCGTTCTCAATCAGTATCGATACGGGCAGTGATTCGATAAGCCGGACGTTATCCAGGTCCCAGAAACCACCGGGCTTCCCGTCCGCGCGCAAGGCTATGCCGATGGCCATGCCCGCCCATGCATCGCCGGATTGAACTGTCGGCAGGTACAGCGAGAACTCCTGTAATTGTGTATAAGACTGGCCCGTGGCCTCAACCGTTTGAATAGCGATGTCCACCAAATCGTTCGCGTCTCGATAGTAAAGAACAATATCGAGTACATCGACCGGCTCGGCGGCTGACGGCGGGAATCGCCCGGAGACACCGACAGCTATAGTCAATCGATAGTCGCAACCAACCCTATACACAGCGTCCAGATCCTGTTCCAGTGCATTGCCCGTCTGAGATCCGAGGAAGACAAGCTGGCCGCCATCGGCGTTGACGATATGATCGAAGCTGTTGGGTTCCGTATTTGCAAACACGCCGGTATTGGTGCTCGCCAGGGTGTCCATATCAATCTCCGTCCATCCATCCACCAGCGGCGCCGCGCCGAAACCGTTGGGATCCACTATCGGGGCCTCAAACGATGCATTCTCAATCGGAATCGAAACGGGTGCCGATTCGATGAGGCGGACGTTATCCAAATCCCAGAATCCGCCGGGCTGCCCGACTGCCCGCAGGGCAATGCCGATGTTCATACCCGCCCATGCATCGCCGGTTTGAACCATCGTCAACTCCAGCGAGAAATCCTGCAATTGCGTATAAGACTGGCCCGTTGCCTCAACCTTTCGATGGGCAATGTCCACCACACTGTTTACATCGCTATAGTAAAGTACCAGTTCAAGTGTATCGACCGGCTCGACGGCTGCCGGCGGGAATCTACTGGAGACGCTTACACCAATTGTCAAGCGGTAGTCGCAACCTGCTTTGTATATTGCGTCTAAATCCTGCTCCAGTGCATTGCCCGTCTGTGATCCGAGGAAGGCCAGTTGGCTGCCGTCGGCGTTGACTATGTGATCCTCGTTGCCCTCAGCGGTATTGGCGAACACACCTGTGTTCCTGCTTAGACCTTCGGGATCGATATCTATCTCCGTCCAACCGTCTACGTAGGGCACCGCTCCAAAGGCATTATTAGGGTCTATCAACGGGGCCTCGAACGAGGCGTTCTCAATCGCAATCGATGCCGCCATGACCGGTGCAGCGGCCCATGAGCCAAATAATATCAGCACAAATAAATTGATAACGTTACGCATCATCCCTTTTCTCCTTTCGCGGCGGGCTTCTCTGGACATGCCGGATGGTCCCCACCTGGATAATATCTACTTAACAGTTTAACCGACTCGACTACGCCGTCGAGTCACTTATCTGAATATAGTATCAAGTTTGTCCGAATAATTCAAGGTTTCCGGCTATGTCAGATCTGATAAAAAGCCAGAATAACGGTTGAAATTCAAATTTCCCGATCAGTAATCAACAAATTAACATATATTAACCACCTAATAGATGCCTGCGTCAAAAGTTCACTCAGGTAGCGTTGCTGGGCTTTGAAAATCCCTCAAACCGTTGAACATATACCAAAATTTGCATTCTCTGGCTTATA
>Ga0209121_10006162_pt1 | contig 10615 bp, 9 predicted proteins | sample Cruoilmetagenom3_FD_187292 | JGI IMG/M metagenome (GOLD analysis project Ga0209121, IMG submission 187292) | Oil polluted marine microbial communities from Coal Oil Point, Santa Barbara, California, USA - Sample 3 (SPAdes) (version 2) | ecosystem: Environmental > Aquatic > Marine > Oil seeps ...
TTGGATAATTCGTTAAAACTTTTTCTTAAATCATCGTTATCCTTATAGTCATAAATCAATTCAAATTTCTTTAATTTATTTTGCTTCATTTATAATTAATTCCTTTTTAAAATAAGATTTTCTTAAGAAAATTAAGAAAATAGGAACACATCCTATTTTTTTTATGGTTTAGCTTTCTATTTTACGAGGTCTTCCTTTAGGACGTCTATCTATAGTAATACCTAAAGCCTCAACCATCTGGTTAAGAAACTCCTCAAATCCTATAGGTTTTCCGCTAAAAGTGACTGAATTATTGACTTGGCACACCTTCCCTATTTATTAAAAAATAGACAGTTATGATTCTATTTTATAATATCGTGTATGTTTTCTTTTATAATTTAGATATATGTATTTGGAATTAATAGCTAATTCCTTTAATGACATTGGATGCATGGAGAATAATTCTTTCTCCTTATATTCTTCATATGGATCAAAAGGTTCAAGTTCCTTATCTGTAAATAGAATACAACCAATATTTTCCTTTTCTATATTTTTAAATAAATTTATTTCTTGAGGAGTAAATTTAGCAGTTTTAGAGAAAATAAAATAACATTTAATATTAACTTTTTTAAATTTATTTCTTATTGATTTAAAATGTTCTATATCATCTTGATTTATTTCTCCTTGATTCTTACACTCCGCGATACCAATTTCTATGTTTCCATTTATATCATTCTGTATAACGCAAAAATCTATTTCGCATTTTGTTGAATCAAATTCTAGCTTCATAGAAGGGTTATATAAAAATTTTGAAGAATGTAAATATAATCCTTTTAATTGTATTAAAGTTAAAATAACAGGCAGTGCACCTTCTTGATTATTATCTTTTGCAAAAAGTCCACTCTTTATATATTTCCATTCACCTTGATTCTTTAAATGAAGATTGGTTTTATTTTTATATCCGCAAAATCTACAATCCCAGTAATCGTTAAGCTCTTTCAAAGATACCCACTCTTTTAATTTACAATGATCACATGTTAATTCTAACCCTGCTCTCAATAAATTTTTTTTCAGTAAAAAATCGAACACATTTTCTGTTTTTAGCTCTTTATTCTCTCTAGGCTCAATAAAAAGCATTTTATATTTTTCAAAATTTCCTTCATCGCATAATATTCTTTCTATTTCTTTCCTAAACATGCACTTACCAGTTTTTAATTTTCGAAATAATTCTCTCACACCCTTGATTTTAAATACTCTGCCACCTTCTAGACTTTCCATATTTTCTATAATTCGTTTCGTTATAAGTCCAGCCTGACTAACATTAATCTTAATTTGCGCATATTCAAATATTTTTTTAAATATTTTTTTATAGGATAAGGGACGTAATGATAAAAAATCTTGATGTCCATCTATAATTTTAGCAATGCTATCCTCTTCAATCCTAATATTATAGGGATTAAATGTTATTTCTCTACCGTAGAATTCATTTAATTCAGGAACAAATGGAGGATTAATAGTATGTTCCGGATATGCAAATTCTGTTATAGGTTCAATCGAAACAAGCAGTGTTTGATATATTACATTTCTAGAATTTTTGATAAAGGATTTTTCAGGTAGCTTAAAAGTAATATTATAATTGTCATATGGCTGGTCAACAATACCTAAGATGTTATCTTTTTTAAAATAAGATTTCATGGGTCTTACATTAATATTATTCCAAAATGTTTCATTCAAGGAACATAGGCAAAACTCTTTCTTGGTACGAAATTTTTTGATTATCTTATCTATTTCTTTATCATTATTTGAGTTATAATAAATAGAAATATAATCATCAAGATTCTTAATCTGAATCGGAGTATCATCCAATTTTTTTATATATTTTTCGACAGTTCCTTTAAATATTTTAATATATTTTTGCGGTAAAAAAATCAAATAGAAACCCGCGGCTCTTAAATTCCAAAAATATAATAAATCGTTAAAATTATCTTCATCTCCAATGAATATCCCCTTTCCTGGCAACAACCTATCGTAAATATGATTTAATTTACACCCTGTCAGTAATAATGGATAAATCCATTTATCTTGATTATAATTTATTTCTTTACGGGAATCTATATTTACTTCTTTCGCATGTAATCCCTTTAAATAAGCTTCCTCAAAATTATCTTTTAAATTGTAATCTTTTGGGAAATATCCAAAACAAATCGCAAAAAGATTTGCTAATTTATCATTATTGTCCCATTTAACTAAAACAAAATTACTTTTTATGTCCTCGTTTGTTTTATCTTTAAAATCACTTTCCCAAATATTGTACATAACATTATATGAATCTAAATACGCAATAAGAGATTCATTGCCATCTAAAAATATATTTTTTCCATGAAAAAATGGTAATTTTAAAAAATTATATTTTTTAATAAGTTTGTTAATTGGGGCAGTATGGTTGATAGGACAAAGCACATCTACGGAAAACAATTTCATTAATATTTCGGCAAATTTTGTATCTTTCGAAACAGGAATAATTGGGTTATAGATTCCTCCCCATAATAAATTATTCATTCCAGCTGCTTTTGCCAAAGCATTGATGTCTCCGAATTGTACTAAAAAACCAATTTTTACAGGCCTGTATTTGATAGAAAGATTAATCGTGCTCATAATTTTTCTCCATTTTCTATTAATTTTAATAGGGACAACACATTCTATTTTTACTATGGTTTAATTTTCCATTTTACAAGGTCTTCCTCTAGAATGTCTATCTATAGTAATACCTAAAGCCTCAGCCATCTTGTTAAGGAACTCCTCAGAACCTATAGGTTTTCCGCCAAAAGTTACCGAATTATTGAACCGCCACTACTCGTCCTTTGGTGCATTGACTTCCTCTTTTTTAAATTTTCCAATATCTCCTTAATAACTACCTCGGTTTGGAATAAAATCTTATGGTTGGAAAGTCTAATAACTTCCCAACCTTCTTTATTTAAAAATTCATCTCTTTCAACGTCTTCTAATACTGGCATACCTGCTATAATTTCATGTTGTGCACCATCACACTCAATATCAATTAATTTTTTTCCTACTAATGCAATATCAAGAGTATATCTTTTACAAACTAATTTTGGAATTAATTTATAACCATGAAAATTAAAGTCTATTTCTTGTAATTTTTTAAATAAATATTCTTCTGTACGCGTATCAAATTTATTATATAGAGAATATTCTTCCATTTGTTCTTGATTTTTAATTTCGTTATAATTTCTAACCAACTTTTTTAAAATACATTCATTTCCTCGTTTACAAGAATGTTTGACACAATAATTCTTATCACCAATAATGTACAAAAGATATTTTGCTCGAGACAAAGCAACATTTAATATTTGTGGATAAATATTATACCAAGTATCACTATTTCCATTTCCAAGAGAAGCCAGGACTAAAGAAAATATCATAATATCTTTTTCGGAACCTTGAAATTTATGAGCAGTAAGTATTTTAACATCGTGTTTTTCAAAAAGTTCTGGTTGTATAGTACTAGAAATCTTTTCATATATTGCATCACGTTGACGTCGATATGGAGTTACAACGCCTACGCTTAAATTTGTTCCTGATATCTTTTTTAATATATCAAAAAATACACTACTCACCACTTCTACTTCCTTTTGGTTTATTCTACTACCTGCAGGATGTTTATAAACCGTACCTTTGCAATCAAGCCAATGAATGCCTAAGGGTAAATTCCCGGGAATTTTTGAATAATCGTGAGTTGTCATTATTTTTAAATTTTCCCCATAAAAGGTTTTATTGCACAAAGCAATAATTTGATCTTCAGATCGATAATGATTAATCAGAAAAATAGGTTTGTAATTTATTGAATTTTCTGCGGATTTATAAAGAGAAACATCGCAATATCTTATTTTTGAAAGATAAATATCTTTCATCTCAGTCAAATCATAATATTTTGCTAATACCCTATCAATTTCCTTTGTTATCCCTGCAATATGAGTAAGCTGCATAGGATCACCAACTATAATTGCTTTCTTTGCCCGGTAAAGAGCTGGTGCTGCTGAAGGTAAATCTACTTGAGACGCTTCATCAAAAATTACATAATCAAAAATCCCTGGATTTAAAGGAAAAGTTCTTCTTACCGATTTTAAGGTTGATGACCATATTTTTAAAATATCTAAGGCTTCTTCAAATAAATAACTATCGACATTCTCATCGTTTGGCCATCTAGAATTCACCTGGTTAAGAAATGAATTTACTTTACCAACTTTTTTGCCTTTTCCTATCATTTTCTGCACATAAAGGCTTTTGACATATTCCATTGATAAATTATAAAAATCTTTTTCTATTTTTTTTATTCTTTGTTCGGTTATTATTCTGGGTTGGTAAGTATCTAATTTTTGCTTGTTTTCTTCCAGTTCATAAAAACACTTTAGCAACTCCAAATATTCTGCTAACCTTAACCATCCTGAATCATTATAATCTTTAATTTCAGCGGGGTAGGAAGTATTCTGCAGTATTTTCAAACATTCAGGTGGTAAAATAGCCTTTAAATTAATAAATAGTTTTTCTTTCTTTTTAGCTAAGTTATTCGGTGATATAAAAAGAATAATCTTTTCCCATAAGGAAAATTGTTTATTTTCTATTTTAATTTTAAGGTTATTTAATCTTCTTTTAATATTTTTTATTCTCTCTAAATTAGGAAATAATTTTCTAAATGATTGTTCCAAATTATCATCTTCACTGAAAAGTAATTTTCTGTCGTGATAAAACATATATTTGTTCTCAAATTGTTGCTCTAGTTTATCTATATCCCATAATACTTGTCGATACTTTAAAATTGTCTGCCACATAGATTGTAATTGCTTCATTAAGTCCGTGGTTAAAAACACTTTTTCCGAATCAATGAGTAATTCATTAAACTTACCTTTAAGTTCTTGACGAAATTCCTTTCTCCCAGTTCTTATCATTAAATTTCTAAATTGTTCATTTATTTTTCTATTAACTACATCAACAGCTTCTCCTGTATGACTGACAAAAAGAACCGATTTTCCTTCTAGAAATAAATTTATTATCAGATTAGAAATAAACTGACTTTTGCCTGTACCTGGCGGACCAGTAATGACAGATAACTTATTTTTAAATATATTCTGTAAGGCCTTTATTTGATATTCATTTGAGGGAAAAGGAAGGATAGGAACCTTTTCATCAACATCTTCTTCTTCATTCATAGAAACATTTTCAAATATAAATGAAAGTGCGGTTTCGTCTAAATCATTTTTTTCTTTAAGCTCTAATAAATCATATAGCAAACTAATATTATATACAGAACTTTCCCCGGCGAAGATCATACTTTTATTATATAAGCCGGGAGATATATTTTTTGAAATTTTTTCTGAATTGGTTAAGTTGGATGGATCAATAGGTTCATTAATTGTTAACTCGGTTTCTTTTTGAATAACTTCTAAACATTTTTTAACTAAAGTTCCGGAATTAAGAATATTTCCCTTAAATAAAGTTTCTATCTGTTGGCCAAGCTCGGCAATTTCTTCAGTACGAAAACCAAATTTTGTAAATGCACGAAGTCCACAAGTAGGATGTTGTTCGTCTTTCCGTAGGAACATATTGCCTTCTTCTTTTATAAAAGCGATTTTAATTATAAAAAGAGGTGCTACTAAATATTTATTTAAGTTACTATCAAAATAGAATAGAAGCGGGTACCCATAGTAAACTTCATACCCCTGCCTGTTTATATAATTTGAAAAATTACTTAATCTTTCTTCATCATTAATCAGAACATATTCTTCTTCATGATTGAAAATAAAAGGTTCATTATTAAAAGGGTATAGTACTGCTTTAGTTCTGACATCTATAGAAATATCTTTTTCTAAAATGTCTTCGTGTTTAATACAATCATACCAGTATGCAATTACTTTGTTTAATTCTTTTGAATATCGTGAATTAGATTCAAACAAAGGCTCATTGCATTTTATGCAAAATTTACTGCTTTTATCATTTTCGAAACCACAAAGCGGACATTTTATTTTCAACTTCCAAACCCTTTCTAAATTAGAAAAGTTACAGAATTATTGAGCTGGTACACCTTCCCTATTTATATTATATTCTTTTTTACGTAACTATCAGGTAAATTACAATCCTTGGCTCCGTCAATAATTATTTTCTTATATTTGTCACTTGGAATGCCAATCTTCTCCCCAATCCTAAAGTAAGTAATTGCTTTATAAATATTGCCGTAATCATCTTTGACTTTTAATTCTTTTCTATCATATGAATTTGGAAACCCTTCACGTTTATCTAAATTTTTTAAATCTGATTTGCTAATTTCATACAAACCACCCCAAACAATACTACCAGCTGATTCTAATATATTGGCTACAGCTCCTATCCAAGCACTTGAATACCCATCATAGATAAATTTATAATTACCTAAATATACTCTCTTAATAAATTTATTATCCGGACATCTGCAATTCATTTGTTTATGATTCAAATTAGAACCATATGCAAAATGATACATACTGTTTACCTTCTATAATATTTTTTTAAATAATAGGGAAAAACCTAATATCTTAGCCCGATCAATCTGGGAGGTACAAATTATGAAAAATTAGGATACATCCAATTTTAATATTCCATAATCTTCATTTTTCGTAATAAGTTACTCATATCCACATTTTGACTTCCAACTGCACCATGGACACAAATTATTTGGTATAGGAGTGTAATCTGTTATATTTTTTAAAATACCATATTGATTCTCAACAAAATTTATTACTTTCTCTTCTAAATAATAACCAAAAACCTCTTCCAGATAATCTACATTGTCTCTTAAAAAAACTACATTTGCCATTAAAGGAATTCCTGGGGTCAGAGGAATTCCTGGGGTCAGGTCTTGCAATGTCACTTTTTATCTTCTCGTTTTAATTTTTTTAATCGCCCTGCTCACTGTAGTATATTCACGCTAATATATTTTGCTACCCATTTGTTATATTGCAAGACCTGACCCCACACTCTCTTCTTGTAGGATGTTTCTAACATTTCGTTGCCACCGAGGCGTGGGCGTAGTTGGTGCTGCCGGTTCGAAATCATCCGGTACAAGATCAATTTCTTTTTCAATCAGATTATAAATATCCTGCAGTCCAACCCACTCACCTTTGGGCAAACGATGGCGCATTAAGTCCCACATTGCTTGTTGTTGTGTTGGCATAATTTATCACCTTAATTATTTAATAACGAAATTGCTTATAACGTTTGCGGATATGAGAAGTTGCGAAGCAAGGCGTAGCAATTTGGGTGAGCCCGAGCCGAGGGCCGAACCTCATATCCGCTGTTGCACGCAGTCTTGGCTGATTTTATTAATCCTGAAAATGACAAGAATGTCATTTTAAAGAAAATAACTGCCCCTATTATTATTTCTATTATTATATTCCGTCATATTCCTGAGCTAGAATCTAACTCCAAGCAATCCATCCTTTTCTGTAACATCTGTAAACTTTATTATAACTGATTTTTCAAATAGGCTTTTGAAGCCGTTACTAAATTCATTATATGGAACTACATCAGAATTTATTGCGCATATGTACTGGACATTACTCTCTTCAGATTCTCTATTCGCTAGTTCCATTGCCTTTGCTATTTGCCTTTCATCGACTCCATCAAATATTGTGCTATCATGAACTAGAAATCCTGGTTTATTTTTATTAATTGACATTAATCGAGTTAACATCAAATCATAACAAAATATTTTCATATATCCTACGCCCTGACTTTCTGCTCTCTTAATTTCCACTTTATACTTATATCCAGCTTCTGCAATATCGATAGACAGTATTCCAGGTTCTGCGTAAAGAATATTAGAATTTTTGTTAAATAGCTTTATTGCTCTTTCTATAATATTCTTTCTTTCTTCAAAATCTCTTCGTGCCTTCTGTAGTAATTCCTGCTTTTGAATCTTAACTTTGCTTATACCCTCTTCAAATGTTTTAAGATTTTCAATTCTGTCTTTTAAATCTTTTAATCCCTGCTGTAATACTACCATTCTATTATTTAATTCTTTGTATTCTTCCAGTGCACCATGTTTCTCTAGTATTTTTAGTAAATCTGCTCTTTTTTTCACTAATTCTTCTATTTTGGATTCTTGGAAACCAATATCTCTTTTAATTCTTTCAATCTCATATTTCAAATAACCCCTTCTATTGCTTATAATTTGCTTATGAAAATTAACCACCTCATTTAGCCTTACTTTCAAAATATCCGGGAAAAATAATCCAGCCTGCTCATAAATCTTTTTAACATTTTCTATAGGAACATCGTTTTCATTAGAAATACTGTTGTAATATGCTTTTAATATCTGTTTATCCAATATAATCTGGTTTGTAATTTTGTGAATTTCTCCAGTTAATTGATTTGCTTCTTCTTCTATTTCATGATATTGTCTATGAACCTTAAAGTTTTTTAATTCAGTTTCAAATCTAGAAATTTTTTCTTCTAATCCTATTTTTTCAGCCTGTAGCTCGCCCAAGCTTCCAAAATATCCTGTTAGTAAACCTTTTTTAGATGCTTTTTTTAAATCCTTTAAAGCTTTTATCTCATCCTTAAAAATTTGAAATTCAGATGCATATTCCCAATTTAATCCAAGTAGATAAGCATTATTTACTTGAATGTCCCATTCTTTCTGTTGAGGATAATGTTTAAATGGAGAATGAAATGCGCCTACTCCCCGCCTTATAAAATAGGAAATCAAACTACGAAATGTTGGTAAATATTTCTTTTGTGGCATTTCAATAGGAATGTCAAACATTAAATATCCCAATACATTATTCCAATCAGATACCTTCATATAATTTCCATCCATCTCACAATCAGGTTTTATAATCCAACCAGAAAAATCTCCTTCAATTTTTACCTTAGATGGATTTGAAGTATTTCTATAAATAGAAAATGCTTTGTTATTCAAAGTTAAATCTAGTATAAACGTCCAATTCTCAAGTTCTTTACATGCTAATGTTGAATCTTTTCTTAGGGAAGAACCTAAACAGAAATGTATTATTTCGATTAATGTTGTTTTACCTAATCCATTCCTTGAATCCTTTTTTGAAGAAATTTTAGTCCTATCTGCAAGAATAATATTATAACCCTCTTTAAATTTTACTGTTCTAAAAGATTGATGATCACTTCTAATAGCTTTTATCATTTTCTCACCTTCTTTATTACACCATTATCAAATTCCACTACCCTCAGCATATAAAGGAAATCCAATGTTAAAACAAATTTACCGAAAGTGCTTATCTCTTTATAAGTTCGTACTCTTTCCCATAAAGAAGATATAGTTTGTGATATATTTAGCTCAGAAAGTACTTTGCTTCCTGCTCCTATTAATGAATATTTAAGGGTTACTGTTTTATTAGGAATAATCATTTTTCAAATACCTCGCAAATCTCAAAGAAATAAGTTAATACTGTAAGACCTGCTGCTCGCTCTTTAAAATCATTCGAACCCCTATATGCGAATTCCAACAAATCATAGAAAAGAGCATCTCCATTTAGATTTTGCTTTTTTAAATCTTTGTATTTAGTAACAAACCTACTTCGCAATCTTTCTAAAAATTGGGGGTCAGGATTTTTGATAAAATATTCTTTTGCTTGCTGAACCCCGATCATACCCATCGTAATCAAATTACCAACATCGCTTGACAAATGATTTTTCTTGATCTTCTTGCCAGGAGGGATAATTTTTAGTTCTTCATCAGATTTATAATTCGGTACGGAAATTAGATATCTTGTAATAACCTCCAGTTCAGCAAAAGTAACTTGCGGTAAATTAGATTTTAACTGTTTTTCAACCCATTTTTCGTGCTTTTCTTTTATTTCTTGCAATTTCTCAGGTGTGTAATTTATAGGATCATTATCGACTTTTTTATGACATAAAGGGCAAAGTAAAATTAAGTTTTTATAAGAATTTATTTCTTTTTTTGGCTTATTAGAATCATGACGAGCTGAACTCACTTCTAACCCACAAATATGAGCCATTTCCCCAATTAATTTTTCTCTATCATCCGCCACTTTTTGAGATAGCAACTCTCTACATATAGCACAAAGATTTCCACTTTTCCCCCATAATATTTTGCTTTCTGCCAGTGAGATATTCCTGCTACTCATAACATTCTATCTCCTTTTAAAATAATACTTCCTAACTACTGATAAATGTAATACAATACTTATCCTAACGAAACAGAAAAATATCCACAGTATTTCAGATATATTTTGTTGCATTTTAACACTTTTAAAATTAAATTGTCCACTCGTTTTATACTTACTATTATTTACTAATTAAATATAAATATCGCATCTTCACCACTAAGAATAATAGAATTTCTTGCAATATTGTACGAGGTCTAAACATTTGAGATAATGGAAATATTTTTATTTCTTGAAATATGATAAAAATACAAAAAAAGCGCATCTAAGTAAAATAAAAAAGATAGAATAAGAAAATAATTATATTACTTTCCTGCTCTGTCCTTTTGCCTGAAAGTTTGGATACTTTTGGTATCTTGCCTCTTCGGCTTCTTTTCTCTTTTTTTGAAAAGAAAAGATTTCTCCTGTTACCTTCATACAGG
>Ga0209121_10006163_pt1 | contig 10615 bp, 6 predicted proteins | sample Cruoilmetagenom3_FD_187292 | JGI IMG/M metagenome (GOLD analysis project Ga0209121, IMG submission 187292) | Oil polluted marine microbial communities from Coal Oil Point, Santa Barbara, California, USA - Sample 3 (SPAdes) (version 2) | ecosystem: Environmental > Aquatic > Marine > Oil seeps ...
CGTCCCACCTATGCCCTACAAGGGCGAAAGGTGACAGTTTATGAAAATGAGAAAGGTCGTTTGTTTGTTCTTTTAGGGCAAACACCCCTTGATTTCAAACGTTTCTACAAGCAACCCAAACGTCATGCGGTGGCATCTTTTAAGGAGATTGATAGATTATCTTACGAACCTGCCAAAGATCATCCCTGGAGAAATTATGGTCACCGGATCAATGGTAAGCTCATTCATGTGCCGGAGTAGGACATTTCTACTTTGCTAGAGAGTAGGACTCTTTAACTTTGCCTTGACAACAAATTGACAAACAGATAAAGAGCGTTCTAAAATCATTGTTTGAACAGGGGAAATTATCAACAGGGGGGTCTATCTTTATATTTTAAATCAAGTCGTCTGAGTACTGAATTTCCTATAACATTTGACCATTGACCTGAGAAAATGAGATAGAATAATTAGAATAACAAGAACCCGTTGACAGGTGATGTTTAATAATAACAGGGATAATGAAGGATAATTTACTCTAGTGAAAGGCTCTCATTCCAACTTTTTCCAAAGATCAACTTCATTAGGTCCGTTGTTATTTACTCCAGATAATCAAGTGGATAGAGAGGTTAGCATTGAAAAGTTTCATTCAAAATCTTCCCAAAATTGAGTTACACGTTCACATTGAAGGCACCCTTGAACCTGAAATGATGTTCGATTTAGCCCAAAGAAATCATATTCAACTTCCTTACAAATCAATTCAAGAAATTCATGATGCCTATCATTTCAACAACCTGCAATCTTTTTTGGACATTTATTACCAGGGGGCCAACTTCCTGAACAGCGAGCAGGATTTTTATGATTTGATGTGGGCATATCTGAATAAAGCAAATGAACAAAACGTCCGACATGCTGAAATTTTCTTTGATCCTCAGACACATACCAGGCGTGGGATACCTTTTGAAGTCATTTTTAATGGCTTGGTCAGCGCAAAAGAGGATGCCCGGCAAAAACTTGGCATCACATCGGAATTAATCATGTGCTTTTTACGTCATCTCAGCCCGGAAGACGCCATTAACACCCTTGATCAAGCTCTCCCATTCAAAGAAAAGATCTTCGGCGTTGGGTTAGATTCATCAGAGGTCGGTCGCCCCCCTTCCCTTTTTACAGATGTTTTTGATCGAGCACAAAAAGAAGGCTACATCCCTGTCGCTCATGCTGGTGAAGAAGGACCAGCCGAATATGTGTGGGAAGCAATTAACTTGCTAAATGTCAAACGTATCGATCATGGTGTACGTTCAATTGAAGACCCCAAACTCATTGATTATTTAGTCGAAAATCAAATCCCCCTAACAGTATGTCCTCTTTCGAATATTAAACTTTGCGTGTTTGATGACATGTCCAATCATAATATTAAGCAGCTATTGGATCTGGGTGTGCGTGTCACAATCAATTCTGATGACCCCGCATATTTTGGCGGCTACATGAATGAGAATTTTTATGCAACCCAAGAGGGACTTAATTTATCAAAAGAGGACCTGTATCAGATAAGTTGCAACACAATTCAAGCATCTTTTCTTGAAAACGATCGAAAAGATGCACTAAAACGTGAGCTGGATAAATATTATACAACCCACCAGGGATAAGACCAAAATATCTTATCTGTCATTCCGCCGACTGATGAGCACTGCAGGCGTCAATAATCGCCACAAAAACAACGGGGCTGCCTTTGAAGGCAGCCCCGTTCATCATTCGGTTTGTGATGTATTGACATCTTCGATTATTTTTCGGCTTCCTCTGAATTCGCCAAAACCTCAGCTTTTTTAGCCTTTTTCTTGGAGACTTGCTTGCGAATGATTTTCACCAGGAAGTAAACGCCAACGCCCAAAGGGATCAAGAAAGGCAGGCAGTAAATCCCAAGCCAAATCGCCGCATCGATCAGGAATTGCCCGGTGGTGATGAGCTTTTCAACAGCACGTTTGGCTGTACCTTTCGGTTCCCATCCCGCAATTTCAATCGGTTGGAGGGATTCCTTGGCGATGATTTCCACCGTGATCGCTGAAAGAGACACAGACTCCGACAGATACTTCATACGGCCTTTGACAACCTCAATTTCACCTCGATAATAGGTTAATTCACCAAAGACATTCAGAACATCCTCTGTATCCTCAGCTTTTTCCATCAAAGCCACCAGAGCTTCTTCAGCTGCTTCGAGATTGCGAAGTCGCGCTTCAAGATCGGTGTATTCAGCAGTCACATCCTGCCCGGAGACATACTCATAGATGACATCCTCACCAGGATCAGGCACCAATGCTTTGATCGCCGTCATGATCGAATCCATTTGACCTGCCGGCACCCGAATGGTCAAGGACGCCCGCGGAAGACTGCCGCTTTCCCGGTAAGTATTGGATAAATTCGAATTGACCACAAATCCGCCGGATTGTTCAGCCATCCTGATGATCGTGTCCATTGCAGTTACAGGGCTTTCGACCGCAATCTGAAGATTCGCATTATAGATGACCATCCGTTCCACGGGGTTGCTGGCATCGCCTAAACCAGCACCAGATTCATATTTAGGACCCGCTTCCTCATCCATTTCCATCGCCGCCTCTTCCACCACCATGGAATCACGGTTGTAAGCTCCATTATCGTATCCTGCCATTGGAGCTTCAGCTGCCTCCTCCATATACTGTGGAGAAGATGCGGCACATGCCCCCAATATCAAACTCAAGCACATAAAAAGCCCAATTACTAAAATCTGTTTTTTCTTCATCCTCATCTCCTCGATAAACTTATTTGATTATTATTTTACACTGAATAGACGTTGGATGTCAGGTGAAAGTTCCATTAATTATGCCGTTCTTTTATTAAATTCGGAATGTGGGGATTAATGATAGGTGACTTTTACTTACCACCCACCCTCAAGCCGTAAAGCATGACGTGTCGGCAAACCTGCACTCAGAATTCGTTGCTGAACTTCCGGAATATTATAGGATACTCGATGATGAGTCCACTGATTCGACTCATCATCATAGATGATAAATGAGGCACGGGGATCATAGTCACGTGGTTGGCCAACAGAACCCGGGTTGATGATCGCTTGATCCGTGACAGAAAATGGCTCATTGGGGATCATATCATACAGCCGCACATTGCTTTCATCATCATCCCCCATGAGAAAAACGCTCGGAACATGGGAATGCCCAATCAAACATATTTGCGTATCAAACGCAGCCATATTCACCTCTGCCACCCTGACATCCATAATATATTCCCAAATGGGGTTTCGAGGGCTGCCGTGTACGAAGGTGATATTCTCAATCGTCCTTCGTTCCGGCAAAGTTTCCAGCCAGTGCCGGTTTTCCAACAATAATTTGGTTTCTAACCACTGCAAAGAAGCACGTGCTTCATAATTAAATGTTTGAACATCAATCTCACCCAGTATCGCGGCATCATGATTTCCTTTAACACAGACGAGGTCTGGCAACAATCGGATGCATTCAATACATTCATTTGGATCCGGTCCATACCCAATAACATCTCCTAGGCACCATACTCGATCAAACGGCTTTGCATTCTTAAGGACAGCCTGCAAAGCTGTAAGATTCGCGTGAACATCGGAGATAATGAGCGTTCTCATGGGTTAGGGAATTCGATAATCGAAAGTCCAGGATCCATTGTCTTCTGTTATGCCAGTGGACGTTCCCATGATCACAACCCAGGTATTGCCCGGTTTGAGTGGGAATGTGCTTCCAATTTGGTCTAAAAACTGTATGGGTTGGTTCTTGCTGGGGGTCGCCCATGTCCCCTCGTAAACCTGCCCATCACGGAAGTAAACTGCCTTCTGACCCACTGCATTCCAAAGGTCAATTTCGTGCAGGGTCGGTGCAAGTTCTGTGTGGTTTGCAAAAAGCACCACAACATTAGAAAATGCTAACTGCTCATCCGTTTCACGATCTACCAAGGGGATCATCTCCAGATTCTGACCTGTGAGGTCCTCGATCCAGCGCAAATACTTCCCGCTTTCTTCATCAAAACGCCATTCCCCCCTATTCAAACTGCCGAAAAGTATCGTTGCCTGCGGTCCATCTGACCCGCCAAAGGGTGCTTGTGGATCAAACGCCATCCCTTCCAAGGTGTACCGCTGCTGATTGACCCCATGTTGTGCAGCGTATTTCGTCATTTGCTCTGAATTTGCAAAGACACTGATCACAATATTGCGACCATCATCACAGATCGCCGGACAGGTACTCCGACCGCTTATGACACGATCTCCAAGAATTTCATCGATATGATCAAAGACAGTGACGTAAGCACTCACCATACCTAGTACGCCTTCATATAGACTGACAATTTGAGGATCAACCAGGCGACCTGACCGAACAGGTCCAATCTCATCTGTATCCTGTCCATAAAAAAGGCCGACGAATCGGTTGGCACCCGCACCAATATAATATTCGAAAACCATATCCGCAAAAGATAAACCAGCATGAGGTCTACCAAAGGCTGGATAATTCGCAACCTTTACCAATACAGGACGGCGATCTAAAATCGTAGGATCTGCAACATACATGCCTGTCAAAGGATTGATATTTTCTGGGAAATTAACAGGTCCGACAGGCGCATTCGTAGGCGTTGGGGCTGCTGTGCCAACCATTTCTGTTGGTGTCGGTGCTGTCCCAGAAGTGTCAGTGCTGACGGGTTTAGAACCTCCAATCTCTGTGGAGATGGCTGCCTGGGTTTGTGCAGCATACGTCCCTGCCATGGTCAAGTCTGGAGGATTTGCTTGAGAGCAGCCAACTAAAACTATGGTTGATAGAAGCAAAATGGTTTTTATGAACATCATATAGTTTTTTTTCATCGTGTTTTCCTCTGGCGATAATTGTACTGCAATCCCGTCAACCCAGAACTTATCCAGGATGTCGAAATTGTATCAGTTCTGATATAAAAATTGGAAATATTTTAGCTCTTTTTGGTCTCTTCAATGATCTCTGCCACCATGTCAAAGCGGTTAAAAGCAGGTATAAAATAAACACCTTGGAAATCTCTTTGCAAGTCTTGGACCAATTCCCTGGCAATACGAACCCCCTCTTGAGTCGAATTTTCACCAGATTGCACCATGCGATGCTGGATTGATTCTGGAATGGATATACCGGGAACCTCATTGTGAAGGAAACGGGCATGACGATCCGTGACAAGCGGAAGCACACCCACCAGAATAGGAATCTCTAAAGGACCTTGTTTTTCCTCATAAGCCCTGATAAATTGGCGTGCCTTCTCAAGGTCAAAAACGGGTTGGGTTAGGAAAAAATCCGCTCCCGATTTAATCTTCTTTTTTAAGATGTGCATTTCACGTTCAGGATTGCTTGGACAAAGGTTTAACGCAGCCCCGACAAAGAAGGAAGTAGGCTGTCCAATCTGCCCACCCGAATGATCCACACCAATATTAAATCCTTCCTTTATTAGGCGGATCAAGCCCGTTGGCACCAAATCATAAGAATCGCTGGCGTCCGGGTAATCACCAATAGCTGTTGGATCCCCCATAACCACAAAAACATTGTGTATTTTCAGCGCATGTGCAGCTAAAAGATCTCCCTGTACCCTGAGCAGGTTGCGTCCGCGGGTTGGAAAATGCAGGGTTGTTTCTATGTCAAATTCTAATTGGATCAACTGGCAAACTGCCCAGGGACTCATGCGCATCCGAGCCATTGGGCTGTCTGCTACGTCAATCACATCTGCACCAGCATCAGCCAACAGGGAAGCACCGGCTAACTTCTTATGGGTAGTTAACCCACGCGGTGGGTCTATTTCAACTGCAATGACAAATTTTCCTGCATCAAGTTTTTCAGCCAGCTGAGACCTTTCTGACGCAGGCTCTTGAACAACTTCTCGATCTGTTTCCAATCCTGGTCCAATATTGATCAGAAAATCTTCTGGTGTGGTTTCAATTGTTTCCGCGATCACAGCAATATGGGCCGGTGTCGTTCCACAACAACCACCGATCACATTCGCTCCTGCACGCCAGAAAGCCAATGCATAATCATGAAAATATTCCGGTCCAGCAGGATACATGATTCGATCGCCAATTTTTTCAGGGAAACCCGCATTCGGCATCACGGAAAAGTGTGCTTCAGGAACAGCTGCTTTCATTTTCTGTAAAATCCTCAGTAATTGTGCTGGTCCACCAGAACAATTGACCCCAATCACATCCACATTTAAGTCATTAATACGTTGCGCTACTTCCTCAGGCGTGTCACCAAGCAGTGTCCGTCTATCTCTGGTGAAGGTCATCGAAGCTATCACAGGCATTTCTGGATTGACTTGGCGAACGGCCTGAACAGCTGCCCTAACAGCGTAAACATCCACCATAGTTTCTATCAAGATCAGATCAACACCCGCATCAACCAATGCCTGCACTTGCTCAAGGTAGATTTCAACCGCTTCCTCAGGTTGTACATGACCAAAAGGTGCCAACGGTACGCCTAATGGTCCTACATCTCCTGCGATCATTACATCTTTGAATGAAGCGGACACCACTCTCTGTGCAAGATTGACCGCAGCTGAATTGATTTCCGCCACACGATCTTCTAAACCATGACGATCTAATTTGGTGCGGTTAGCACCAAAGGTGTTTGTTTTTATCAGCTGTGCACCTGCCTGGATATATTCCTGGTGTATTTCCGCAACATTTGCCGGTTGTAATATGTTTAGTTCATCGAAACATTCATCAATATCGATACCGCGTTCATGCAATAAGGTTCCCATAGCACCATCTGTCACGATTGGGCGCAGGCTTTGATTCAAGTGTTCACGAAAATGTCCAGGTTTAAGAGTCATAATTACTACTCCGATCTATCATCTTTTAAAAGCTGTTGAAGCCGGTTGATGCCAATGTTAAAATACTTGGCCTCAGGATGGTGGACAATGATCGCTGCTGTTGATTGTTCTGGCACAAGTTGATAAGCAGAGGTCAACTTCATATTGATTTCTGATTCAGCAGGCAATAACTCAAACACCTTCAGGTGATCTTCTAATTCGGGTATTGCGGGATACCCCCAGGAATAGCGTTTCCCACGATTGGTGTTAAGTCCCAGCTCACGACGAATGTGTGCGTGGAGATAATCAGCAGTCGCTTCTGCCATCTGAACAGCCAGCCCATGCAGGTAGTAAGCTTCAGCATATTCACCAGCCTCCTGCAAGGCTTCAAACCGTTCTGTTGCCTGGGCGCCAATGGTTACCACCTGGAAGGCTACTACATCAATCTTGCCTGATTGCTTTGATGCAAAATAATCAGCCAGGCAGTAACCGTTTCCACCTTCTTGACGAGGGAAAACAAACCGCTGCAGGATCGACAGGACATTGCTATCAATGCTCTTTGGATCGTAAACAAGAAGCTCATTACCCTCTGATTGGCACGGCCAATAGCCATACACAGCCTGAGGATTAAGCCAGCCTTCCTTCTCTGACTCTTTGCACATGTCAGCCAACCTGACATCGAAATCAGATTTGAGTTTTTCCCACTCACTTCCGTGGGCATTTTTTGCCCCCCAGGATAGTCGATAAAGTTCCTTGATGGAGAGATGCTCCCCCACCATAGCTAGTGGGATATCTTTTACAACTCTTGGACCCCAACTGGGTGGTTCGGGCAGCGTTTCTAATACTGACACACCCTTGGATGCCTTCCTTCTGGTATGTCTGTGTGCGGGTGCAATATCTCTCCCCAACTCATAGTCAGCTGCCTTTTGGATAGTTTCCAGCAGCACTTCTCTCTTCTCGGGATTCATAACCGCATCCATTGTGGAGAGTCCCTCAAAAGCATCCTTACAATAAAAGACTCCTGGGTGATAATACCTTTCTTTCTGTGTAAGAAGGATTCGCATACCAAAACGTGGATTGATCGCCGCACCACCAACCAGCACAGGGATGGACAGCTCTCGTCGATCTAATTCATTGATAATCAGCGGCATTTGTTTGCTGGTACTCACCAGCAAAGCACTCAACCCAATAGCATCCGCTTTCTCTTCCACCGACCGGGAGATTATTGTTTCAGCAGGCACCTGCTTACCAAGGTCCACCACGGTATAACCATTATTTGACAGGATTGTCTTCACCAGGTTCTTACCAATATCATGTACATCCCCATAGACCGTCGCAAGAACGATTTTTCCCTTGGTAATCCCTGCCTTTTTCTCTAAGAAATTTTCCAAATATCCCACTGCAACCTTCATCACCTCAGCACTCTGCAGCACAAAGGGCAGGATAAGTTCACCGGATCCAAATTTATCACCCACATCTTTCATCGCAGGCAGCAGGACATTATTAAGTATCTTTACAGCGTTTTCAGATTTAAATTTTCTCGCATCTCTTTCAAGTATCTCATCAATATCAGATTCAACATCTGCCTTGTGCCTGTGCAGGATGCGCCAATGTAAGCGTTCTTCTGGCTGCATCGTTTTCAGGTCAACCTGACCACGCCTTTCATCTACACCTGTATCTTCAACCAAATCAAAATAAGCAATGAGATCTGCCAGGGCATCCTCAGATCGATTGAATATCAAATCCTCAGCAAGCAAGCGTTCCTTTTCAGGTATCTCTGCGTAGGGTTTGATATGCGCTGGGTTAACAATCGCCATATCCAGCCCCGCTTCTACAGTGTGGTACAGCATGACGCTGTTAAGTACAGCTCGTGCAGGACGAGAAAGGCCAAAAGATACATTGCTCACACCAAGTGAGGTCAGGACTCCAGGCAGTTCTTCTTTTATACGCTTGATGCCCTCAATTGTTTGGACGGCTGAATCCCGCAGTTCGGGATCTCCTGTTGCCAGGGTAAAAGTCAATGTATCAAACACCAGGTCTTCCGGTTTCAACCCCATCTCACCCACAGCCAAATCATAAATTCGCCTGGCAACACTCAGCTTGTGTTCAACGGTCTTTGCCATCCCGCCCTCATCAATAGTCAGTACGATAACAGCCGCATTGAACTGCTTTGCCAGAGAGAAAACCTGTCTGGCTTTCCCGGGTCCAGATTCCAGGTGCGTTGAATTGATCAAGCAGCGGCCAGGGTTAGCTTTTAATGCTGCTTCAATCACATCAATTTCAGTTGTATCAATCACCAAAGGGGATGGCACAGAATTTGACAATTTTTTAACCAATGTGCGCATTAAATTTTCTTCATTCGCACTTTCAGTTAATGCGACGCAAATATCCAATCCATGAGCACCCCTTTCCACCTGTTCCCGAGCCATTTCAACGATGGAATCATAGTCTTCAGCCATGATCAACCGTTTGAATCGCCTTGATCCCTGTGTGTTAAGTCTTTCACCGATCAAGAAAGGTGGCGGGGTTTGTACCATTGAAACAGCCTGAACAGGTGATGCCAACATTGCTTCCTGTTGAGGTGTGGGCGGCATAACCTTGTCTCGATTTAATCTCTCATTGATCAATTTGATATGATCTTCCCGGGTCCCACAGCATCCCCCAACTACCCGTACCCCATACTCGTTGACAAACTCTAACAACAAGTCCGCAAATGGTTCAGGCTCCATGGGGTAAACTGCTTCACCATCAACATTCAATGGCAGTCCGGCATTCGGAATGCATGAGACAGGGAGTTTGGAATGTTCTGTCAAATACCGGATTGGTTCACGCATATAATCTGGCCCCGTTGAACAATTCAACCCGATCACATCAATGCCCATATCTTCAAGAATAGCTCTCACTGCAGCAATATCCGTTCCCAACAACATTCGACCTGTTGTATCCAAAGTCACCTGTGTCTGGATAGGGATAACGCTCCCTGTCTCCTGGAAAGCAGCCTGGATGCCATGAATAACCGCTTTAACCTCCAGAATATCCTGTGAGGTTTCAATCAACAGGAGGTCAACACCACCCTCGATCAATCCCACTGCCTGTTCTCGGAAGATATCTACCAGATTATCAAAGCTGATATCTGACATCTCAGGGTCTTCTGCTGATATTAACTTCCCACTTGGACCCATTGAACCGGCAACAAAGCGTGGTTTATCTGTAGTTGAATATGTGTCTGCAAGCTTACGGGCAAGCCTGGCGGCTGTGAGATTAATCTCGTGTGTGCGTTCAGCCAAACCAAATTCCCCCAACGTTAAACGGTTTGCCCTGAAGGTGTCCGTTTCAATCACATCTGCACCAGCCTCCAGGAAAGAGCGGTGAACTTTTTCCACTGCATTGGGATAGGTGATCACCAGATAATCATTACACCCCAAGGTTCTCTCACCGCCAAATTGCTCAACAGTGAGGTTCTGCCGATCCAGATTAGTCCCCATAGCACCATCAAACAGCAGCACCCGATCATCCAGTGCTTCTAAATATCGACGATTGGTAAATTTCTTAATATCTACTGCCATACCTAATCCTCAATGAATACGCCTGGAAAATACGCCATATAAAAATAATCGCCTCTCAATGGTTGAGAGGCTTTGCATACCTTCTGGTAACATCACCTCATCTTCCAGAACGTCCCAACTTCAGGGTCTGCCGGAGTTGGCACCTGCGATCAACGATCGTGGTTGCCGAGGTATCATCGGGCCGGTCCCTCCACCTCTCTCGATGAGTTATCAATCTGACAAATCGTATCACATTTGATTTGTAAAGTCAATTTTAG
>Ga0209121_10006165_pt1 | contig 10610 bp, 7 predicted proteins | sample Cruoilmetagenom3_FD_187292 | JGI IMG/M metagenome (GOLD analysis project Ga0209121, IMG submission 187292) | Oil polluted marine microbial communities from Coal Oil Point, Santa Barbara, California, USA - Sample 3 (SPAdes) (version 2) | ecosystem: Environmental > Aquatic > Marine > Oil seeps ...
AATACATTCCGGGAATAAAATAGTAATTAAAAAGGTTCTTGTTAATTAATAAGAAGCGTACTTAACAATCTCTAAACCATAACCAATCATACCAACACGTTTGGTTTGAAGGCTGTTAGAGATTAATTTTAGTTTGCTAATTTTAAGATCGTGTAATATTTGAGCTCCAATTCCAAAATCCTTGTTATCCATACCAATACTTGGTGCTTTTATCAGTTTTCCATCGACTTGGTTTTCTTTTAGAATATTAAGTCGATTTAACAAATTCATGGACTGTGCTTGCTGGTTTATGAATATTATAGCGCCTTTTCCTTCGTTATTAATTACATTAAACATATCATCTAACTTTTGATCAGCATTATTTGTTAAAGTGCCTAAAATGTCATTGTTAACTAGAGTAGAGTTAACACGAGTTAAAATAGGCTCTTCAGATGTCCAATTGCCTTTAGTTAAAGCAATGTGTACTTGATTGTTTGTGGTTTGTAAATACGCTCTAAGTCTAAATTTTCCAAAACGAGTTTCTATATCAAAGTCTTCCTTTTTTTCAATTAGCGAATCGTATTCCATACGATAAGCCACTAAATCTTCAATAGAAACAATTTTCAAGTCGAATTTTTTAGCCACTTCTAAAAGTTGTGGTAAACGCGCCATGGTGCCGTCTTCGTTCATTATTTCAACAATAACACCTGCTGGTTCAAAACCTGCTAAACGTGCAAAATCAATAGCTGCCTCTGTATGACCAGTTCGTCTTAATACACCACCTTCTCTTGCAACTAATGGAAATATATGACCAGGTCTTGCCAATTCAAATGGCTTGGTATCTTTTTTTACTAACGCCTCAACTGTTTTAGATCTGTCACTTGCTGAAATTCCCGTACTAACACCATTACCTCTTAAATCAACAGAAACCGTAAATGCCGTTTCCATTGGGTCAGTGTTATTTCTAACCATCATGTTTAGTTCTAAGTCTTCACAACGATTTTCAGTAAGTGGTGCACAAATAAGGCCTCGACCATGAGTAGCCATAAAGTTAATCATGGCAGGAGTAACTTTTTCTGCAGCTGCTAAGAAGTCGCCTTCATTTTCTCGATTTTCATCATCAACTACTATAATTATTTTACCTTGACGAATATCTTCAATGGCTTCTTCAATAGTATTTAAACGCGTTTTAGTATTCACAGAGTTCGATATCATGGTAATTAATTAATGAAAGCAAAGGTACATTTATTTTATATTTTGAAGACAACTTAGATAGAAGTCCTGAGCGATTCTATTTTTTAAAGTAATATATTTTAATGGATAGAATGGTAGTGTAAGTATAAGGGTTATAGGATTAACACGCTTATCTTCTTGACCAATAGTTTTGTAAAATTTTGAATAAACAAAAGCTTCCACAACTACATAAATTGCGAAAAATATAAATGCAATAATACTCAGGCTCAATGATGCATCTGCAGTTTCTGGTAGTTTATTATTTTTAAATACAAAATGAAGCAATAACAATACCACTCCAGTAATATAGCTAATCAGACTAGTTTTAGAATAGTCGTTATAATCTTTTAGGACTGACTTGGCTTTTACAACATTATTAGGCACTTCTAGACCTTCAGATTTTAATCCTTCGAGCGGAATGTTTCTATTTAAAAGATTTCGAAGTGCAATTTCTTTTGGTTTTTTATCTAAATCAAATTCGTCTTGTTTTTTAACAATATTTACGAGCTCTTCTACCGTATACTTTTTATAATAGTTGTACTCCTTAGTATCACTTTCTGAAAGTTGAAGCTTATTTTTTGAAGTAAATAGTCGTTTTAACGGCATTAATAAGGCATCGAATTGAAAAACTCCTTTATCGTTTGTTGCGCTGGTAGTTAAATATATACTTAATGGTAACATTACAACTGTAGAAAGCCAAGAACCAATAATTGGACTAAAACTTCCTTTTTCGGCACTATTCTTAGCGAATATTCCGAAAAAATGATAGGTTAAGAATAATATAATTGCAATTACCATAGGTAATCCAAGTCCACCTTTTCTTATTAATGCACCAAGTGGAGCACCAACAAAAAATAGGATGATACACGCAAAAGCTAAAACAAATTTATCCTGTAAGGCAATGATATGTTTATTTAAAAAGATCTCTTTTTTATCGTATGATTTTTTGTTTGAGTCTAAAATCTGTCTTGTAGTATTTGCAGAATTTAGAGCTAAATTAATAATTTGCGCTTTTTTACTAGTATTGAAAATATCTAAGATTTCTCCACTATAAATGCTGTCACTATTGGTAAGCTCAATATTAAGATTTAAAGCAGGATATGTAGTTCTACTATATAGTGTACTAGTTAATTTAGAGTAATCATCTTGTTTCTTTTTTTTAAGAGTGTCAATCTCTTTCTTTAGTTGGCTTACATTTAGCATATTATACCTACCTGAGTGATTTTTCTCATCTAGGTCTTCAGAATTTAATATTTCTAAATCTACATTAGTTATGTAACTATCAAAATAGCTTCGTGCGTGGGGTTTATCTATATTTTTGCGCGCATCTTTATTTACGATTTCTTCGTAATAGTTTCCGTTGTTAAGCTCAAGTTGAAGCACATTAGAATCTGTACTACTTTTTAATTCACCCTTTTCAGACACTATTACTTTATAATTCCCAGATTTTCCTGATCTACTTTTCTCATGAATAATAACACCGTCTAGAAATTGCCCTCTATCTCCTGATTTTTTATTTACTTTAATATTTATATTTCCTATTTCGTTAAACTGACCTTCAGCAATGGCTAATGCAGGTTTTACTTTAGCAATATTTCGTCTTAGATTATAAAAGTTATATTCTCCCCAAGGAATAACATTGTTTGCAAAAAAGAAACAACCTATACCTAATGCTACAATAAATACACTTAGACTACGCATAGAGCGTTGTAATGAGATGCCTGTAGATTTCATTGCGGCAAATTCATAGTTTTCTGCAAAGTTACCAAATACCATTATGGAAGACAGTAGAATTGTCAACGGAACAACCAAAGGAATTAACTTTGGCATGTAATACAAGATAAACTTTGCTGTAACAGAAACATCTAAGTCTTTACCAGCAAGTTCAGATATATAGAGCCAAACTCCTTGTAAAACAAAGATGAACATGAATATGATAAAGACGCTAAAAAACGTCCTTAAGAATGTGATAAGTATGTACCTATCTAATATTTTCAAAACCTTTAATCTATTTTATTGATAAAGTAATCATTGTATTTACTTTCGTCAAATGTAAATAAGGTTTTTGATATAGGTTCGTCGGTTTTAAAAGAATTAACAGTTAATACTGTTTTTGTTCCATTTTTACCAACTTCAATTAAATTATAAATATGCTTTGTTGTTGCATCAATGCCAAGCAATACATTCTTGATTTCAGAGTTTGCATCGATTGGATTTAATTTAACATACTGAATCTTTCTTCCTTTTACAGTCTGAACAATATCCATGCTATAGGTATAACCATCCTCATAAAAAGAAAGCATTTTGCTAGGTGTAATAGTACTTTCATCTTCTGTGTTGTCCGAAGAAATAGTTACTTCTTCATCTTCTGGGCTAATAGTATATAAGGTTTTGCCATCAAAAATCCGCGTAACTCCTAATATGTTAAGTTTATACTTTTCTCCTTCAATGACAACATCACCACGAGTTTCTTGCGAAATGTTTTCGCTAGTATTGTTTAACTCGTATTTAAAATCTAAACTTATGTTATTATAAGCTTTTATTTTAGTGCTTACATCGTTCAATAATGCTTCAGCTTTTGCATCGTTTTGTGCTGTTGCTGTAAATCCTAATGTTAAAAATGCAATTACAAATAATTTTTTCATCTCTATTGATTATAATCTTTTTATTGTTTTTCGTTTTCTAATAATTGATCTAAAGCTACTAAATCTGGAACAAGAACTTGTCTTGCTTTACTTCCTTCAAAAGAGCCTACAATTCCGGCTGCTTCTAATTGATCAATAATTCTTCCAGCTCTGTTATAGCCTAGTTTCAATTTTCGTTGTAATAAAGAAGCAGAACCTTGTTGTGCTGTAACAATGATTTCGGCTGCATCTCTAAACAACTTATCTCTATCTAAAATATCTATATCAAGATTTGTGCCACCTTCTTCACCAACATATTCTGGTAATAGATGTGCATCTGGATATGCTTTCTGAGAACCTATAAATTCAGTGATTTTTTCAACTTCTGGTGTGTCTACAAATGCACATTGAATACGAATTAGTTCGTTGCCTTGCGTATATAACATATCACCACGACCAATCAATTGATCTGCGCCTGAGCCATCTAAAATCGTTCTCGAATCTATTTTACTAGTTACTCTAAAAGCAATACGAGCAGGGAAATTAGCTTTAATTATACCTGTAATAACATTCACGGAAGGTCGCTGTGTAGCAATGATTAAGTGAATTCCAATAGCACGAGCAAGTTGTGCTAAACGAGCGATAGGTGTTTCTACTTCTTTACCAGCGGTCATTATTAAATCTGCAAACTCATCAACTACTAAAACGATGTATGGTAAGTACGCATGACCATCATTTGGATTTAACTTTCTAGCTTTGAACTTGGCATTGTATTCTGCAATATTTCTACAAAATGCATTTTTCAACATTTCGTAACGGTTATCCATTTCAATACAAAGCGAATTCAATGTATTTATCACCTTCGTATTATCCGTAATAATAGCTTCTTCACTATCTGGTAGCTTCGCTAAATAATGTCGCTCTATTTTATTGAAAAGTGTAAGTTCTACCTTTTTAGGATCAACCAAAACGAACTTAACTTCAGCTGGATGCTTCTTATATAGTAAAGACGTTAATACAGCATTTAATCCTACAGATTTACCTTGTCCTGTTGCACCAGCCATTAGTAAGTGCGGCATTTTAGCTAAATCGACAACAAAGGTTTCGTTACTAATAGTTTTACCAAAAGCAATTGGTAATTGCATTTCTGATTTTTGAAATTTCTGAGATGCAATCACAGAACGCATCGATACAATAGTCGATTTTTTATTTGGCACTTCAATACCAATAGTTCCTTTTCCAGGAATTGGCGCAATAATTCGAATACCTAGAGCTGCAAGCGATAAAGCAATATCGTCTTCTAAGTTTTTAATTTTTGAAATTCTAACACCTGCTTCTGGTACAATTTCGTAAAGTGTTACTGTTGGGCCAATAGTTGCTTTAATACTAGAAATTCCAATCTTATAATTACTAAGCGTTTCAACAATTCTATTTTTATGTTCTTCAAGTTCTTCTTGATCTATTGAAATACCTTCGTTTGCGTATTTCTTTAATAAATCTAAATGCGGAAATTGATACTTGCTTAATTCTAGAGTTGGATCAAATTGTCCGAAATCTTCAACTAACTTATCTGCAAGGTTATCAGTTTCAGATTTTTCTTCTTCAACTGTTTCTACTTTTAATTCTGGTACATCAACAGTTTCTTCTATTGGCTTCTTGGCAACTTCCATTTTAAGGTTTTCAGCTTTCGGTTCTGGTTTAGAATGATTACTGATAGTTGGTTTATCATTGTCTAAAGGAATTTCGAATGCAGACTTAATGGCTTCAGCTTCATCAGTAAGACTATTGTCTACAATAACAGTTTGATCAGTTGTTTTTGAATCGGTTTTAAAATCTTCTTTAATATTACGTTTTGCACTATTAAAGAGATTAACAAAAGTGTCTCCAGTAACTTTAAATCTAATGGCAAGATAGGCAATAAACCCAAAAAGTAATAGTAGAATAGTACCTACTTTACCAATATAATCTTGGAAGAAATGATTCATTTCATATCCAATCGTTCCACCAAGAATATCATATTTGTGTGAAAAGAATCCTAATAAAATTGACAACCAAATAACTATTAAAGTTCCCCAGATCCAATGTTTTCTAAGCTTAGCTTTTTTCAAATTTAGAGTAACATAAACACCTGAAAGAAATAATAAGCCTGAAAAGATAAAAGAAGGTATCCCAAATCCTTTAGTAATAAATAATTGGCTAATCCATGCACCAATTTGACTTGCCCAATTTTTGTATTCTTCTGAACGTTCTGGGAAATTACTAAGAACACTTTGATCTTCTTTACCTGTGAATATAAAAGATAAGAATGAAACAAAAAGAAGCACACCAAGTATGATTAGCAAACTACCAAAAATGAGTTTTTGCTGACTAGATAGTTTATACGAACGCTTTTTCGATTTAGCTTTTGGTTTCGCTTTGGTTATTGGTTTCTTTTTGGTTGTTTTTTTTGCCATGCTTACTTTCCGAATTACCAGAAATCTATTGTTTGTAATTTATTGCTTTTTTAGCAATACCATTAACGTATGTTTCTATAATATTTAGTTCTTTAGCAAGTTCAGAGCCTTTAAATTCAGTAATGTCATCTAATGTTACATTATTGTTATAGAACTCTAAATAATAACTTGCTAAGGGTAAAAATGACCAATGCCATTTTTCGAGATTATAACCAGTTCTACCGTTGTCTTTTTTAGTATAAACTTGGTAAAACCCAAAATCATTAGCATTTTTTTTTAGCCAATCGTATTCTTTTTGCCCTTTTCCGTTGCTAAAATACAAATTACTTAAACTAATTAAGTCAATATCTGTTCCCCAATGATGTCGAGATGTAGTAGGCATAGAACTAAACTCTAAAATTTTTAAGGTGCGTTGTTTTGGTGCGAGATAATTGTACTTTCTCCATTTACGTTCCCAAATAGCTTTCTGTTCATAAAAATTACGTGTCCCAGAAACTATTTTTAGTTCTATACTATCATTTTTTGCCGCATTATACATGTCTAAAAAGGCATTATATACTTGCTTGTTAAGATATATTTCTTTTGTTGAATAATCAGAGCTGACTTTTATAAAAGTTGAATCTTTTTTGTAATTAAACTTCCCTAAAACAAATTCTTTTGAAATTTTTAGTTGAAGAATATTATTTGGTTCAATAGAATCTATTGCTTTTTTTATTATTTCGGTTGTAACTAATTTATTGTCATTTTGATTACAACTGACTATAAGTAGCACAAAAAAAAACGTTGAGAGTATTGGTTTCATTTTAATGCTAATGGTATTACTGATTTAGAGTTGAACAAAAATACAAATAAGTAACGTTTATTCTTGTGGTTTTGGTATTTAAAGGAATTTAGGAATATAAATAATTCCGGCAATAATTACAGCAATTATAGATGCAATAAAAACGGCTCCAGCAGCGACGTCTTTTATTAATCCAATTTTTTCATGGTATTCTGGATGTATGAAATCGGCTATATATTCAATTGCTGTATTAATACCTTCAATACTCATTACTAAGCCAATCATACCAAATTGTGCAATCCACTCGGTTTTAGAAATTTCAAAATAAAAGCCAGCGAATGTCATAACTATTGCTATAAACACTTGTATTTTAATACTGGCTTCTGTCCTTATAAGTATCAGCATACCTTTAAAGGCATAGCTGATACTTTTAAGTCTATTAATAATGAAAGATTCTTTTTTTGACATATTGTGATTATGCTAAACTAGCCAAAGCACTTTCGTAGTTAGGCTCGTCTGCAATTTCACTAACTTGTTCGTTATATAATACTGTACCATCAGCATCTATTACCACGATACAACGCGAGAGTAAAGTTTCAAACGCTCCAGTTTTAAAAGTTAATCCGTAATCTTTACCAAAGTCACCTGTTTTGTAATCTGTAAGGCTTTCAACATTTTCAATGCCTTCAGCTCCACAAAAACGAGCCATTGCGAATGGTAAATCCTTAGAAATACATAATACTTTAGTGTTTTCTAATTGGCTTGCTTTTTCATTGAATGTTCTTACGGATTGTGCACAAGTACCAGTGTCTACACTTGGGAAAATATTTAATACTAATCTAGTGCCAGAATAATCATCTGATGATTTATTTGATAAATCGGTTCTGGTTAAATTAAAGCTAGGTGCTTTGCTACCAACTGACGGTAAGTTACCTATTGTTTCTACTGGTGTTCCGCCTAATGTTACGTTTGCCATTTTTTATGTTTTTTTAGATGCTATAAATTTAATTATAATTCATCAACAATTATTAAATTAACTACAATGTTTTAAAAGAAAAAACCTCACAAGTTTCTAAAACATGTGAGGTGAAATTTTTATAATAAAATAGAACGTTATCTCAACTCAGCTCCAAGCTTATTTTCAAAGTTAGCTTGTAACTTAGACATAATCTTATCAATTTGCTTATCCGTTAATGTTTTGTGTTCATCTTGAAGAATAAAACTTACGGCATAACTCTTTTTACCAGTAGGTAATTTTTTACCTTCATATACATCGAATAGATTAATGTTTTTAAGTAAGTTCTTTTCAGTTTGTTTAGCAATTGTGTGGATATCTTCAAATGATACACTATTGTCTAGTAAAAGAGCAAAATCTCTACGTACTTCTGGATATTTAGGTATTGCATTAAACTTAATTTTATTATGCTGAGCCATTTCTAGCACGTTATCCCAATTAAAATCTGCAAACAATACATTTTGAGAAATTCCAAATTCCTTTAATATCGATTTTTTAACTAATCCAAAATCAACCAATTTTTTCTTACCTAATGACAGACTCATGCCTTCACTTAAAACATCAGTCTTTGTTGGTGATGATTTTAAACGTGTTAAGCCTAATCGTTGTAAAATTGTTTCAATAGTACCTTTTAAGTAGAAGAAGTCACTTGGGTTACTTGTAGAATTCCAGCGTTCCTCAGCTTTATTTCCTGTTACAAAAATAGATAAGTGTTTATATTCTTCTCTAGAATCAGCATATTGATGGTATGTTTTTCCGTATTCAAATAACTTTAAATCGTTCCGTCTTCTATTAATGTTATGCGCTACAGCTTCTAAACCAGAAAATAGTAAAGATTGGCGCATCACTTCTAAATCATTACTCAACGGATTTAGCATTTTAACGTTATGTGCTTCGTTTAAGTCTTCACTTAATTCTATGTATTTAGGAGAAGTTAACGAATTAGCCATAATCTCATAGAATCCTTGAGATACCAATTGATTACCTATGATATTCTGTAGTTTATAATCTTCAAATCTTGTGGAATATGAGATTGAAGCATTCAACTTTTCTGTAGTTGCAATATTATTATAACCGTAAACTCTTAGAATTTCTTCAATAATATCAGCCTCGCGCTGAACATCATTTCTAAATGCAGGCACAGTTAAGCCTAATCCTGCCTCTGTAACATTATTGACTTTTATATCTAAAGAAGCTAAAATGCTTTTAATAGTTTCTTTAGGGATTTCTTCGCCAATTAATTTCTTAGCATTATCAAAACTTAGACGTACTTCAAAGTCTTTAATTTTATTTTGGTACGTATCAGAAATATCACTTGTAATTTCCCCACCTGCAACATCAATTATTAAAAGTGCAGCACGTTTTAAAGCATATTCCGTAATGTTAGGATCAATGCCACGTTCAAATCTAAAAGAAGCATCTGTGTTTAAAGCATGTCGCTTTGCCGTTTTTCGAATACTCACTGGGTCGAAATAGGCACTTTCTAAGAATATATTTACCGTATTTTCAGTAACGCCAGAATCGATACCTCCAAATACACCAGCAATACACATTGGTTTTTCTGCATCGCAAATCATTAAATCGTCTTGGTGTAATTCGCGTTCTACTTCATCTAATGTGGTAAATTTTGTACCAGCTTTACAGGTTTTAACTTCAATTTTGTTACCAGCAATTTTATGAGCATCAAATGCATGAAGCGGTTGACCTAATTCATGCAATACATAATTAGTAGAGTCAACAATATTATTAATAGGAGATAAGCCTATAGACTTTAATCGATGTTGTAACCAATCTGGTGACGCTTTTACTTTTACGCCAGAAATAGTAACACCACAATAACGTGGAGCTTTTTCCTTGTCTTGTACATCTACATCAATTTTAAGCGACCTGGCATCAACATGATAAGAACTTACTGAAGGAGTAATTAACTCAACAGAAATTTCATGTTGTAAAAGCCCAGCTTTTAAATCTCTCGCAACACCATAATGACTCATAGCATCTGCACGATTTGGAGTTAAACCAATTTCAAAGACTTGGTCATTTTCAATCTTAAAAACCATAGAAGCAGGAGATCCAACTTTTATTTTTTCGTCAAGTACCATAATACCATCATGAGATTCACCAAGACCTAATTCGTCTTCAGCGCAAATCATTCCAAAACTTTCTTCACCACGAATTTTACCTTTTTTAATTTTCCAAGCTTCGCCTTCAGCAGAATATAAAGTGGTTCCTATTGTTGCTACAGGTACTTTTTGTCCAGCTGCTACATTTGGTGCACCACAAACAATTTGTACAGGTGCATCAGTACCAATATTTACGGTTGTTACTTTAAGTCTATCTGCATTTGGGTGTTGCTCACAAGTTAGGACTTCGCCAACTACGATTCCTTGTAATCCACCTTTTACAGATTCGTAAGGTTCAATACCTTCTATTTCTAAGCCAAGATCAGTCAATAAATCTCCTGTTTTCTCAGCGTCCCAATCTACCTTTATAAACTGTTTAAGCCAGTTGTATGATATCTTCAT
>Ga0209121_10006166_pt1 | contig 10609 bp, 7 predicted proteins | sample Cruoilmetagenom3_FD_187292 | JGI IMG/M metagenome (GOLD analysis project Ga0209121, IMG submission 187292) | Oil polluted marine microbial communities from Coal Oil Point, Santa Barbara, California, USA - Sample 3 (SPAdes) (version 2) | ecosystem: Environmental > Aquatic > Marine > Oil seeps ...
AGCACAAGCGCCCGTTCATATTCTCCCTGGTTCAGCGCCACGTAACCTTCCTTGAAGGTATCGCCATAGCTGAGGTAGGCATGACGTATTTCATCGGGTAGTGTATTCACCAGGGCCGTAAAATATTCGTCACCCTCTTGATGGAAGACCGGTTCTTCCATGGCGACCTCTCCGCCTGTGACCACGGGAACCTCTTCCCGTATTCCCCCTCTTTTTCGTCTTTTTATCTCCCGCAACAGTTCTTCGAGCGCGTCTTTGAGTTCGTCATTTTCCGTTAATTCGGAGGCGAGTAGAAAAATATCCTCGGCATCGTCATAGAGTTCCTGGGCCATCCGTTCCTTGCCGCTTTCCATGTGGGAACGGGCCAGAGACTCCTTGCTTCGGACTATTTTTACCTGAATACGGTTGGCGTCCCCGGTATCGTTGGGACGTTTCTTCTTAAGTTTATTTAAGGCGTTTTCGTATTCCAGTTTGGCCGCGCCGAATTCCCCGATGTCGAAGTAGGCGTCTCCCTGTTTTTCATACTCTTCGGGGTCTTTGCCGGAAAAGAATTTTAACAGTCCCATGAATAAGGCTCCTAATGCGGCAAAGCCGCAAAGGTTAAAGGTCAATGGCTAAAGGTCAAAAGCACAAGGCAATAGGAATCAGGTACCAGGTTACCGATTCGCCAAATCCGATATTCGATACCGCCTTAAGCCTTAGGCCCTTAGCCTTTCGCCGTTATCATTTATCCGACACCAACATCTGAGCAAAAAACGCAGTTGTTGTGAATAAAGACTCTATTAAGCGATTGATTCGGCATTATGGCATTTTTCCTTTCGCGAATAAAGGAAAAGGTGGCGGGCCGCGTCAAACGATTTGTGATTTGGAACCTGATATATGCGACGTGATACTAAACCTGAGTGCCAAAAACAATCATGCCGCTTGCATTCTGTCGTTACAGGAAGTAAAAGTAATTTTATGTGAAAGTGTAGGGGCCGATGCCCTCATCGGCCCGTTCGGGGAACGGGCCCTACACCTTCGTGCTTCGTTGTGGCCGAAAGCCATAATGGTTTATATAAAAAAATGTATTGCTGAAGCATGAGGCCGGGTATCACATGGAGAAAAAAAGACGTTCAAAAAAGGTTTCGCTGAAGCGCTTGCTGGTGTTTACAACAGTGGGCCTGGTGGTTGTAATCACTGGTCTGGCGCTTTATATGTGGTACCTTTCCACCGTTATCGACAAGCGATTTTCCGCCCGGCGCTGGAGCATGCCTTCACGGGTCTACTCTGATAGTATGCTGCTTTACCCGGGACAATCTATCAACCTGAAATTATTCTATGAAAAGTTGAGTCACCTCGAATACCGCGATGTCTCGAGAGAGCCCGAAATGAAAGGCGAAATGTATGGAAAGGGATCTTCTCTCGATATTTATCTTCACGATCTTACGACACCTTCGAAACAGCGGGAGGGATTTCCCGTTCGAATCGCTTTTAGTGATAATCAGATAGCGTCAATCGAGCGAATGGATACCAATCAGATAGTGCCCATCCTGGAGCTTGAACCCGAGGAGATCATGCTCTTTTTCGGACGTGAGCGAGAGCGGCGACAGCTCGTTTCAATCAATCAGGTTCCTGTCTATCTGATGTACGCCGTGCTTGCGGCAGAGGACAGCCGTTTTTATCAACATCATGGCGTCGATCCGCGGGGGATACTGCGGGTCCCGTATACGAATATACGTCACGGAAGGGTCCGCCAGGGTGGTTCAACCCTGACGCAGCAGCTTGCCAAAAATTATTTCCTTACGCCGGAGCGGACGTTACGCCGAAAATTCAAAGAATTTCTCATGGCTGTAATCATGGAACTTATGTACGATAAAAATGCAATTTTTGAGATTTATCTGAACGAAATCTATTTCGGCCAGAAAGGATCGATTGCTATCCACGGTGTTGGCGAGGCGTCATATTATTATTTCGGAAAACCGGTGCAGAGGCTTTCTCTGGCTGAGGCCGCAACCATAGCAGGTTTGATCAAGGGACCCAATCAGTATTCCCCCTATGTCGATTCTGAACTCTGCAAACAACGCAGAAATGCCGTTATCCGTGACATCTACGAAAAAGGATGGATAACAAAAGAGGAACGTGATGTTACCATCGCTTCACCGGTGAAACCTGTCGGCTATACTACATACGGTAAAAAAGCCCCGTATTTCATCGACTATCTCGCGGGACAACTTCCGATTTTCTATTCACCTGAAGACCTCGCGTCATTGGGACTTTCCGTATACACAACAATTGATACCCAGGTACAGATGGCGGCAGAAAGGGCTCTTGAAAGGGGACTGGCCCGTCTGGAAAAGGCAAATCCCGCCTTAAGCCGCCCGGAACCTGATAAAAAATTGCAGGGTGCCGTCATCGTAATGCAGCCGAAAACCGGCTATATTCTGGCCATGGCAGGCGGGCGTGATTACAGCGTAAGCCAGTTTAACAGGATTACCCAGGCACGGCGGCAGCCGGGAAGCGCTTTCAAACCGTTCGTGTATCTTACCGGGTTGAGTGAATTCACGCCATCGTCGCTCTTATCCAACGAACCAAAAACTTACGAAGCAGATGGTAAGTTATGGCAGCCGCAAAATACGAATCCCGTGGCTGAGAATGGCCTGAGGCTGCGAACAGCCCTTGCGAAGTCCGACAATCTGGCTACTGTCGATTTGGCCATGAAGGTGGGGCTGACACGTATCGTGAATACGGCACAGACATTTCGGTTTTCAACACCGATGGCCCCTCAGCCCTCTCTCGCGCTGGGGGCATTTGAGGTGATCCCCCTTGAACTGGCACGGGCATACTGCACATTTGCCGCTGATGGTGTGCAGCCGTACCCCCTGTCTATGAAGATGGTGATGGATGAGAAGGGCAAAATTCTGGAACAGCGGCATCTCAAAATTAAAGGCCTCATTTCTCCCGGAGAGGCATACATTATGAATTCCCTTCTCAGCAGTGTTGTTACCGAAGGGACTGCCCGTTCTCTCGCCTGGAGGGGGATTACCTTTCCGGTCGCGGGAAAAACGGGTACGACGAATAATTACAGGGATGCATGGTTCGTTGGATATACTCCCGACATTCTCGCTCTCGTGTGGGTCGGATTTGACAATGGTGATTCGGTGGATGCCGAAGGGGCAGTCGCCGCGTTGCCGATATGGGCCGAACTTATGAAGGCACTGCCCCGGTATACTTCAGGAAGCTGGTTCAGGAGGCCACCTGATGTGGTCACACGGATCGTCTGTTCACAAAGCGGACAGCTTGCCGTCAAAAACAGGTGCCCGGAACCACTGGAAGAAATCTTTTTGAAGAAGAATGTACCGACGAAATATTGCCCGCTCCATCACTAAAAGGTGTCCGTTTCATGTCATTTCGACTGAAGGGAGAAATCTAAAACTTACGTATTTATAGATTTCTCGCGGAGTTTATGCTGAGTGAAACGTAGTGCTCGAAATGACAACTTTGGTGCGTTTTCGGACTGCCTTCAGATAAGAGGATTTGACAATGATATGTAATAAATATGCACGGAAACTGAGGTTGCTGTTGCTGATGTTCTGGATTGCCGTATCAGGATGTGCCGCGTTAATGCCGTCCCCCGGAGAAAAACCGCCTGAGGAAATGCAGACACCGAGAATCGAAAAACCTTTATCCCCGGAAAAACAGGATGATCCAAGACTGATTGCTTCACTGCAGTTGACGGAGCAGGGTCGGATACTTCTGGAAAACGGCAAAGTGGATGAGGCGATTACCGTTCTCGAACGGGCCCTGAACATCCATCCCGACAATGGTCGTAATTATTACTATCTTTCGGAGGCATGGCTCTTGAAAAAAGATGTTCTCCAGGCGAAGGAATGGAATCGCCTGGCGGAAATGTATCTGAGCGACGATAAATACTGGTTGGAAAAAGTACTCGATCAAAAAGCAAAAATCCGGAAGCTGTTTAAGTAGAATCAACGCGTAATCGATGTTGTATCCGCGGACGACTCGCCAGGTACTCCTCTATAAGAGTCATCGGATCCGATTCCTTTTTCATCAATATGTCCACAAATTGATCGAACTTGCCACTCTCTCTGATCTGTCTCGCGACTGGCTCTAACATTACCGCCTCAAACGCCTCTTTAAGTTCCATCATAACCCTTCTGCTCAATCGTTCCGATAAAAGATCATGTTCGATGATGTTCTGGTAGTGCTGTTCCGTCAGGTCAACCAGTTCCGCGATGCTTCTTTGAAATGCCTCTTGATCTAACGGATTTTCAGTTCTGACAATGGGAGGGCGCCATCCGCCCGGATAATGCTGAATCATGCCGAGCATGTACATAAGTTCCCTGTACAGCTTCCCCGCTCCCTCCTGGTCTGCCCTGTTGACCACGAATATATCGGCTATCTCAAGGATACCCGCCTTGAGTACCTGGATCTCGTCTCCCAGACCGGGAGCCTGGACCACGATGACCGTATGAGCATAATTGACCACTTCTGTTCCCATTTGCCCAGCCCCAACGGTTTCCAGTATGATAACGTCTTTTCCCATGGAATCCATTACATGTATAGCGTCGCCGATAGCCGGGCAAAGCCCACTCAGTGCCCCCCTGCTTGCCATGCTCCTTATAAATACGTCAGGATCTTTTGCGTGGCTTCCCATTCGAATTCTATCGCCGAGTAACGCACCCCCTGAAAAAACACTCGACGTGTCAACAGGGAGCACCCCGACCTTCTTTCCGCGTCTTCGCAACTCTGCAATCGTTTCGTTAATCAGGGTACTTTTCCCGGAACCCTCAGATCCTGTAAAGCCCAAGATGTGGGCTTTACCCGTTATGGGATAGATGTGATTGACTGTGGATTTCGCCTGAGGTCTGCGGTCTTCTAGTTCCCGTATCAGCATCGATGCTGTCCGAATATCTCCTTCCATTATTTTTTTCGCTATTTCCATCTGACATTTCCTCCTTCCAATGATTTAAGGCGGAAAAGGGAGCGCGAAATTCAACCAGCATCCATGGCGCGCATTTTAGTAGAAAAGGGGTTTCGTCTTGATTTTTGAATGTGTCTTGTCGGGTTAGATTGAGAGGATGAAATCAGCTTTAATTTGTCAGAAGAGGTGAGTACAAACCTTTGACCCCTCCCTTTTTGTGCAGAAATTTATAACAGTCAAAGCAAAAAAGCAAGGAATATAAGCTTTTTTTCATTCCACCAAACCTCCCCCTGTAACAGGGGAGGCTTAGCGGAAGATTGTATGATTTTTTTCTGGCTAATCCATCAAATAGGCTATATCTTCCCAGGGGTGACGATACAGGCCCTGTTTGAGTCTCTTCTGATCGAGATAATGTCCCATAAAACCTATGCTCCTGCCCAGGACGAAGAGACCGTTTAAGGCTCCCATCTTGATGTATTCATCAGCTTCATCCCTGGTAAGTTCGGATCTTAACAGATCGACGAAACAGATACCAATAACGCCGTCCACATTCAGGATCAGGTTGTCTCTCTTACCGGTGGTGAGCTTTTCCACTTCTAAAGCGTAATCCAGAACAGTAGTGGTCTTAAAGTGCTTCTTGACGTAATCTTTTATGATGCTCACTCTCATATCAGGGTTGTGTATAGACTTGATTCTGTGGCCGATACCCTGGATGTTCGCACCTTTCTGTTTCATGGAGTTGACAAACTCCAGCGGGGTCAATCCACTGTCGAAGGCTTCAGAGAACTGCAACGCTGCCCCATCCAGCGCGCCGCCAAACCGTGGCCCGATACAGAGTAACCCCGATACCAGGGACGATATCATGTCTTTACCAGCCCTGGTGGCCACGATTGTGTTATGGGCGCCTGAAACTGCAGGACCATGATCCGCAGTAACCATGATAACCATGTCGATGAACTTCGTCGCGTAATCAGGCAACAGCTTTTTGAACCACAGCATGCTGAGGACTCCGCCGACACCGATATCCTTCTTGAAGACCTGCGAGATGGACATGTTTCCGTACATGAGTTCCTCGCCCCTGTCATCCGATATGGTGGAGATAAAACTTGCCGGTTTTCGAATCGAGCCCGTCGCAAGCGCTTTGTTGATATCAATCGGAATCACCGGAGCTTCCACTTCAGGTGCGGGTTTTATGGCACCCTTTTTCACAAGTTTTTCATAGGTCTCGTTGATCTTTTCGGCATAATCATCGAATGAGTCGGGAACGATTGCTCCAGCCTTCTTCAACGCGACGTTCTTGGCATCTGCCGTTTCAACATCGGCATCTGCCTTGGCTCCCGCGTGTCCGAACTGAACCTCTGTCTTAAAGGCTTTTGTGCATGTTCCGGTTACCCACATAACCAGAGGTTTCTTGATTTTCTTTTTCTTCAGTGCGTCAACAATTTCATATTCATCCATCCCGCCAACCTCTCCGAGGCAGACAAGCATTTTTACGGCAGGGGTTTTCTCATACCTCAATAAATGCTCCAGCAGGGTACTTCCGGGGTATCTGTCACCACCTATGGCTATTCCCTCATAGATGCCGTCTGTGTTCCTGGCTATGATATTGTATGTTTCGTTGGAAAGACCGCCGGACTTGGAGGCAAAGCCCACAGAACCCGGCCGATGCATTTTCGATTCTATGATGTTTTCTATTGTTCCTCCGGTGTTGCCGATTTTGAAGGCGCCGGCCTGGATACCACCCACAGTGGCAGGTCCGATAATTACTTTACCAAGTTTTTTGGCCTTCGCGTTAAGTTCCTTCATCCTCCGCTCGGGGACACCTTCGGCGATCAGAACAATTGTTCTGATCTGCTTCAGTTCGAATGCCTCCTCTGCGGACTGGGCGGCAGACCTGAAGGATGCGAAACTGACAAGAACATCTACATTCTTATGTTTCTCGGCAGCCCTGGCAAGGGATCTATAGACGGGTATCAATATTTCTCCGGGACCAAAAAAGAATTTCTGTAAAGACTCACTGCCTGTCGTGTTTATGATTGCCGCCACGGATGGTGTTTCTCTTCCCGCGGCGTAATCAAAATCCAGCATTCTCTGTGTAGCGTTTACCTGCATGTTATAAATAAATGCCTGGGTATCGCGGTTAAACAGTTCGTAGCTTTTTTTATCAGATGCTTTTCTTGCAGAAGCTTTTTTTACCATTTATTTGCCTCCCTCCAGGGCCATGGAAACTATCTTTGTCATGTGTGTCTCGGGACCGTATACCTCGATGGGCATGGCCAGTTCCTGTCCGAGTGCCCTCATATTATCCAGGCCCTCCTTGTAATTAGGACCTCCTCTTCTCACGTAGATCTTTACCTTGTTGTCCTGCAGCTTCTTCCTGTATTCCCTGAGGGCCCGTATTATTCCCTTGAATGTTTTTGCCACGTCGGTAAAATTCGCTATACCTCCTCCAATGAGGAGGATCTTGCCCTTGGGATTCTTCTTCCGGGTCATAAGATCCATAATGGTCCTCGCGTAGAGGTATGTGAATTCTTCGTTAGGATCCCCGGAGTATTCGCCATAATTGGCCATTTCATCCATGAAGCCCAGGTCTGTAATTGTATCCGCAAATATGACGGATGCGCCGCCCCCGGCTACCATGGTCCAGATACGTCCTTCCGGATTAAGTACGGTTAATTTAAGGGAGGCGCCTGTCTTGGAATCAAGCTCCTCTATGTAGTCCTCTTCCTTTGTAAGCATCCTGCCGAATGGAGATGGAAATTCTATGGATTCCCACTTCCTTCCGCTTACGAAAGCAGCGGTATCGTCCAGTTTGGCCGCCAGGTCCAGGGGTATGACATTCCTTCCATCTACTATAAAGGGGTTTATTTCGAGATATGCGTAGTTCAGGTCAGCGTAGAATTTAAAAAGCCCCTCTATAAATTCGGAGATAAGGGTCTTTTCTCCCTTCGGAACCTTGCCGAGGAGTTTCTTTTCTATTTCCTGTGCCGTGGGCATCTCTCCTGTGGGTACAAGCAGTTTAACGGCCTTGGCGTCAACATCCCCGACATTTATACCGCCCTCATGATGGAAGAGAATGTTGTCACCCTCCCTTTCTGAAGTGATAGCCACGTAGTATTCGTCTTTTTCGTCATGTGGCACAAAGGGTTCGACTATAAAGTGGTCCAATACGCCGGTGACGCTGCCCACGGTAACCTGTTTGCTCATCCGCGTTCTGATCCACTTTTCCACGTCCTTCCAGTCGGCATTAAGGAGGAGCAATTTGCTCTTGCCCCTTCTCTTTATAAGCTGATCGGGTTTTACCACCAGTTTTTCCTTCTGTAACCACTTATACTTGTTGGGAAGTTTCTTCAGATCGGTATCAGGTCCCACAGATATGAACCTGTTTTGGATCTTATGTTTCCCGCCGGTATAATCGTTCAACAGGCGCGCCATCATAATCTTGCCGTCTGCTTCTCTGATAGCTTTCTGTGCCATATATTCTCCTTTGCTACAGTCTTTTTTCGAGATTTTTCTTGATATGATCTATGAATTCATCAGTATAGACCTGCTTGTTCTTAGGATCGGGGTCTACGACTCTCATGAGATCACCGGTCAATATTCCGCTCTCAACGGTCTCTAATGCGGCATCTTCTATTTTTTTGGCAAATTCACCGACCTCGGGGGTGCCGTCAAGTTCTGCTCTCTTTTTCAGACATCCGGTCCAGGCATATATAAGGGCCATGGAATTTGTCGATGTTTTTTCACCCGCAAGATGTTTGTAGTAGTGCTTCTGGACGGTTCCATGGGCTGCCTCGTATTCAAAGTAGCCTTGTGGAGATACGAGAACCGACGTCATCATGGCAAGGCTTCCATAGGCGGAAGCAAGCATATCGGACATGACATCTCCGTCATAATTCTTGCAGGCCCAGAGCATGCCGCCTTCCGATTTCATCACTCGCGCAACGGCATCATCAATCAGGGTGAAGAAATATTCTATTCCTGCCGCTTCGAATTTGTCCTTCCAGTTCGCCTCGTATTCTTCTTCAAATATCGTCTTGAATTCGGCATCGTAAGTCTTTGAGATCGTATCTTTCGTGCTGAACCACAGATCGACTTTCTGATCCAGGGCATAGGTGAAGCAGGCTATGGCAAAACTCTTTATGGACGGGTCCAGATTATGAATTCCCTGGAGGATTCCCGGTTCCTTGAATTCCTGGATAACTTTTCTTATGGGTTCGCTGCCGTCACTGGGTGTGAAGACCAGTTCCGCAACGCCGGGTACCGTGATCTTCATCTCAGTATTTTTGTAAACATCGCCATATGCATGCCTGCCGATGTGGATAGGTTTTTTCCAGTTTCTTACCCCCGGCTTTATATTGTTAACGAGAATTGGAGTCCTGAATACGGTTCCGTCAAGAATTCCCCTTATAGTTCCATTGGGACTTGGCCACTGTTTTTTAAGATCATATTCCTCTACCCTTGCCGCATTAGGGGTAATTGTGGCACATTTAACGCCTACCTTGTATTTGATGATAGCGTTGGCGGCATCGATGGTAATCTGGTCGTCTGTTTCGTCCCTCTTTTTGAGTCCCAGGTCGTAGTATTCGGTTTCCATATCGAGATATGGCAGGAGCAGTTTATCCTTGACCATCTGCCACATGATTCTGGTCATTTCGTCACCGTCCATCTCTACAATGGGCGTTTTTACCTTAATCTTTTCCGTCATTTATTCTTCTCCCTTATTTAATGAATTCGCAAAAAGTCATAAAACTCCCTCTCCCTTGATGGGAGAGGGTAGGGGTGAGGGTGAATACAGCGTCATTTCAGTTACTTATGTTCCCCTCCCCTTTATCCCCTCCCACCAGGGGAGGGGAAATCCGACTTTTTACGAATGCATCATATTTAATTCTTCTTCTTGTTCTTGATTAGTGACAGCATGCCGCCTGCGAGGACAATTTCCTTTGCCCTGTCGGACAGGTCGTACTCAACCTCAATTTCCACTCCCTTGGTAGTGTTTTTGATAATTAGTGTTTCACCCTTGCTGATCCTTTCACGGATGTTTGGAATTTCAAGATTATCTTCCTGATTTATTGTGTCGAAGTCCGCTTCATTCTTAAACGTCAACGGAACAATGCCGAAATTGATCAGGTTTGCAGTGTGTATCCTTTCAAAGGACTTTGCGAGAACTGCCTTTACTCCCATATACATGGGACAGAGGGCAGCGTGTTCCCTCGATGATCCCTGCCCATAGCTGAGGCCGCCTACGATGATGTTGTGCATTCCGGAATCCCTTATATCTTTTGCCCTGTTGAAAAAATCGGGATCCAGAACTTCGAACAGGAACTCGGAATACCTGGGCACGTTGGACCTGTATTTCATCTTGGAGCCGGCCGGTATGATGTGGTCCGTGGTGGTATTGTCCTCCACCTTTATGGTTACGACACCGGCTACAGTTTCGGGCAGCGGGTCGTTGGTTGGCGGTTCTCCTATGTTGGGTCCTCTGTATATTTCAATGCTCTCCGGGTCATCGGAAGGGGGAAGTATCATTGAATCATCTATTATGAATTCATCGGGCATTGCAATCTCGGGATACGATATTTCAAGGTCCCTCGGATCCGTAATCTTTCCCGTTATTACGGCCGCCGCGGCCGTTTCAGGGCTTACAAGGTAAACATTCGCGCTCTTTGTTCCTGATCTGCCCAG
>Ga0209121_10006168_pt1 | contig 10609 bp, 11 predicted proteins | sample Cruoilmetagenom3_FD_187292 | JGI IMG/M metagenome (GOLD analysis project Ga0209121, IMG submission 187292) | Oil polluted marine microbial communities from Coal Oil Point, Santa Barbara, California, USA - Sample 3 (SPAdes) (version 2) | ecosystem: Environmental > Aquatic > Marine > Oil seeps ...
CCTGTCCCTCGAGGACCACAGAAAAGATAAGCATGGGCTATCTTCCCACCCTCTACAGCATGGCGTAAGGTTTGAGTTATTGATTCCTGCCCCACTACTTCAGCCAAGGTTTGCGGACGCCACTTGCGATAAAAAACCTCAGAGCTCATATTTTAATTTTATTTATTATACTCCTCACCAACCAATTCCTGAAGGAGATCTTCGCCAAATTATTGGCTTGAAACTCTTTCTAGGTTAAAAAGTGTCACATCGTAATCCCCTTTTATATCCTCGATAGCCTGTTGCAAATTTGGCTTGGCTGCCAGAGGAGCTTCTTCTAAAGCACCCTTTAATGTATTTAAACTCCTAGCACGACTTTCATTTAATATTATCATTAGTCCCTCCGGATATCCTCCGACTACACTATAATCTTCCGCTCCCCCGTCAGACGGAAGTGGAGGCGGTGCAGAAGGTGGAGGAACCAACACCTTTGGCCCCTTCCGCTCGATTTCCCTCGTTTTTTCAGCCAAATATACTTTATCTAAATGATTAGCAACCTGCTCAACCAGTACAGGAATTTTATCATTCTTTCCCTGGCGAGCCATCTCTGCAATTTCTTCTACCCTCCGCTCAGCAAACTGAATATTAAGCCTCCCCTTATCCATATCCGAAAACGTTAAACTTAGTCTCACTTGTTCCGCAGCTAACTTTATAGGATAGAAAGGCTCATCGGGCAAAGCATTTGTTGAGGCTACAACTATTCCTATGCCAGCAAACGCAATAACCAAAACAGTAGTCATAGCCACAGCCCACTTCCTGTGCCAAATAGGAATCTTCTCTCTCTTTTTCTCCCGCTTAGCATAAAGCAATTCCTGAAGCTGAGAGCGAGTCCTCGCTTTAAGCTCAGGAGCAGGCTGAATAGCAGCAGACTTCCGAATAAAGGCGGCACTAGCTTTAAGTAAGGGCTCTAGTTCAGATGCCCGCTCGGGATAATTCTTAAGGCAATCCTCAATGCTTTCGCCTTTAAACATGCGCTCTAGACAATTATCTAGAATATCTTCTACCTTGCGAGCCATTTTCTATCTCTCACCTAACGTTATCTTCCTTAATGCCACTATACCGTTGTATTGCAAAGCCTTTATTGTACCCGGACTCTTCCCCAAAGCCTTAGCTACCTCAGCAATGGAAAGCTCAGCGCCAAAGCGAAGTGAAATCACCTCCCGTTGAGCTGGAGGTAATTTCTTTATATTGTCAACTAATTCCTCAATCTCAAACTCCCGCTCTGCGATAACCTCTGGGTTTGGCTCATCAAAAGAAGCTACATCATTTTCCAATGCTACTTTCTCCGCCTTACTTTCTTTTCTCGAATAGTCGATTACCTGATTATGGGCAATGCGAAATAACCAGGAAGCAAAAGGCAAACTCCGCCATTTATAAGAGCCAATTGCTTCCAAAGCTTTAACAAATACCTCCTGAGTTAAGTCTTCAGCTTCAGCTTGATTCCCCAACCTGAGATAAACATAGCGATAAATCTTATCGAAATGCTCTCCGTAAAGTTGAGCAAAGGCTTCTCCATCTCCTTTTATCGCTCGAGAAACTACATCTTTTTCAATAGACATCAGCCCGATGTCTATTATACTGTAAAACGGAAAGAGGATAAAAAGGTTTACCTGAGACTGAAGAAACTACTCATTGCTAGCTTTCCTCCAAGAAAATTTGAATTGCGGTTTATCTTAGATAAAAGATATGGTATAAATTGATCTGGGCCAAATTAATGCCGTGAGATAAAGTTAAAAATCAAAAAGAGCAAAATGAAAACCTACATTCTTAAAGTGGTGATTGAGGATGATCAATTTGGGGCTGTACAAAAGAGGAGGCTTTAAGGAATATTACAGAAGTCCTCGCTATGATTTTGGAGGAATTTGCTGAGGAGAGAAAGTCAATATCCATTACAGAAAGAAGGACTGTTTCCGAGGAAGCCTTGGTGACGGTAAATGTATGAATGGGATTGACTATAGAAAACTTGGTCCTCACTGCTAGAGAATTGATAAAAGCTTTGGTAAACACCTTAAATGCCAGAGAAAGGTTCTTCTGGAAAGAGGCGTATTTGAAAGAAGGTTAAAATTGAAGCGATGGGGAAGCACGATGGATACACGAGGCGAAATACTGGTTGCCATTATGAACAATCTGCTAGACTTCGCCATCGCTCGCGACCAGCATTGGTATCGCATTCCAGTGCGTAGTGTGGAAAACCTGCTCAAAGAGCGCTGGCCACCCCGATGGCTAGCTTTCTACCAGACTAAAGTCTTTGGCAGCGAAGCTTATGCCGTGAATTACTACGCGCGTGTCCTCGGTATCCGCAAAGTCTTCAGGTGGCAGCTCTTCCCTGAGCAACCCTATGACGAGAAGGGGCAACAGCGCTACTACCAATTATTGTTATCGCCGCTACAGCGACTGCCTCAACCCATTTTTAGCCGGCGCTGGCGATACATCGTCTTCATCCCAACCACCTGGCAGAAGTTTGTAAATGCCGCGGAAATCAACGACCTATACGATGAAAGCCCATTGGAAGACCGTCTGTGGGCCGAATTTAAGCGGCTGAACATCAGCGCAGAACGGCAGGAATTTGTGCAGGTGAAGGGACACACCTATGCCCTGGACTTCGCCATTTATTGTGCATCAGGCAAGATTGACATAGAGACCGATGGCGATACCTGGCATGCCGACCCCAGACGCATTCCTCTAGACAACCTGCGGGACAATGACCTGGAAACAGCTAGCTGGAGGATTCTGCGCTTTAACACCCCTCAAATCATGGAAGCAGTGGCTGAATACTGCTTGCCTACTATGGTGGAAAACATCAACAGGCTGGGTGGCCTTGAAGAACAAAGGCTGGTGCCACGCAAGGTCAGCCTGGATGCCCAAGGAGGACCGCAACAACTGAGCCTCTTTGACTATAGCATCCGGGATAATGAGAGTTAGTTTCAGAAGATAAGTAACCTGCTATTAAGCGGATGACAGTGGGTATACAGCTTTTATGTTCACCATACTGGCGGCTCGATCTCAATAGGCTGATTGAAGTCATAGAACTGCTTAGTAGTGCTTCCGGTAAACAAGTTCTCCTCTCCCGTATCGGGATTAATTATCGTGAAGCGCAGCTCACTTTTCAGCTGCCGTATCAAGTGGGTGTCATTTTCCACCCAGAGTTCAAAATTCATCGTCCAACGGCGCATCTCCTCTAGATGTTCAGGAATCTGCCCATATTTTCTCTCCACCGTTTTCTTCAGCATGTCAACGTAAGAATCTTGATCAACCTTGCCGCGGTAGTGTAAGCAGGCCACGCCATCGATCTCCTCGCCAGGTAGTTTCTCTAGGTCAACTAGCCAATCGAGAGGCTCAAGTTCCTTCTCCAGAGATATTAAAGTTGCTTGAGTGAAGGACTGGTCATCATATTGACCAGGCAATTGACACCACTGTGGTTTCTCTGAGCTACGTAAATAACCCTTGTCGCCAATGATTATTACCTCGGACCAATTGCCATCACTGCTCACTTTCCCTCGAAAACGGTCAGGAGCAACAAACTCTGATTCGTACGTGCTTTCCTCAGTCTCGCCGTCTACAGTATGAGTTTCTACCGCCGTCACGCGGTATGACTGCGCCTCTATAGTAGCCGTAATCGCCTTATTCGTTACTTCACCTAAGTTAAGCCTCTCACCGCACCCGACAACAGGTGTCATCAAGAGAATTACCACACTGATTATAAAATACCTACGAATATCCATTCCCACGACTATACTTAAACAACCCGAGGGTAACTTCGGATTTCAACTCTGATCATCCTTGCCATTTTTGGGGCTCTGTGCCTCCACGCTGCCTGGTAAAATTAATCGCTATTAAATAGTTAGCGGGGTTAACAATAACATTCTACTATTGTTAGCTTCCCACAGCTAATCTATAATGGAACTATGGCTCGCTGTATTTTCCACATTGATTTGGATGCTTTCTTCGTTTCTGTAGAGCAAGCACTTGACCCAAAACTGAAAGGAAAGCCAGTAATTGTTGGTGGAGATCCTGAGCGCCGCGGTGTAGTAGCCTCGGCTTCCTACGAAGCACGTCCCTTCGGCATACATGCAGGTATGCCGTTATCCAAGGCTCGTCGCCTCTGCCCTCAAGCAATTTTTATACAAGCTAACTTCCATCGCTACAGAGATGCTTCAGCCAAATTTATGACAATTTTGGCTGATTTCTCTCCTTATATTGAGCCTTTAGGGCTTGATGAAGCATACCTCGATGTTGCTGGATATGAAGAAGCTTATGGCGCTTCTCGCCAATTGGCACTGGCGATAAAAGAAAGAATATATAAGGAACTCAGACTTACTGCTTCAGTGGGCATCGCCACATGCAAGGTAGTAGCCAAGGTTGCCTCTGCTTTATGTAAGCCTAATGGGTTACTAGAGATAACCCCAGGGAAAGAGCAAGCCTTCCTTAGTCCTCTCCCCGTAGGTAAATTGCCTGGGGTAGGCAAAAAAACAGAGCAAGCGTTAAAGGGGATGAATATAACCACTATAGGCGAGTTAGCATCAGTCCCTTTAGAGGTAGTGAAAGGGAATTTTGGAGCCCTGGGACTAGTGATTCATCGTCATGCCAACGGAATAGATGACCGAAAGGTAGAAGCACCTGGTGAACCCAAGTCCATCAGCCAGCAGATTACCTTCTCTCAAGATACTTTAGACCTGCATTTTCTTAAAGCTAACCTTCGTAAGTTATGTGAGGAAGTCAGCATGGAGTTACGCTGCCAAGACAAGCAAACAAGATGCGTAACTTTGAAGCTGAGATATGCTGACTTCAAGACAATCAGCCGCCAGGTTACCTTGAAAGAAGCCAGCAACGCTAACCAGGTTATTTTCACCACAGCTTTACAATTACTGAATAAAACCTTAACACAAAGAGCAAAGCCTGCTCGCCTCATAGGCGTTAAAGTATCAAATCTAGTTGGCAAGGAAAGGCAACTCCACATGTTTGATTCCGAAATAGAAAAGATGGAGCGATTAAACAGGGCTATGGACCAAATTCGAAGGAAGTACGGCCCGACAGCGATAAAAACCAGCAAGATATAACCACCTAAGCCAAGCCATGCTTGCTTGTTAGTTTAAGGCAAAGGTATAATCTAGACTTACAATAAACTGAGGAGGAAAGTCATGCCACCTTATGCCTTTTTCCACAAACAATTCATGCCATTATCTGAAGCCAAAATTGGGATTTTAACTCATGCCCTTCACTATGGCACCGCTTGCTTTGAGGGCATCCGTGCTAATTGGGACAGCGAGCAAGGTAGATTTTGCCTTTTTAGAGTTCAGGATCATTATAAGCGTATGCTTAATGGTTGTCGTATCCTGAAAATAAATCTTCCTTATTCTGTTGATGAATTGTGCCAATTGACTACGGAGCTTGTAGAAAGAAGTGGCTACCATGAAGATGTATATATTCGACCTTTAGCTTACAAGAGTTCCGAAACTGTGGGAGTTCGCCTCCATGATCTGGAGGATGATTTTCTTATCATTGTAACCACACTTCCTCCCTACCTTGGTGGGAAAGGCGCTCGCTGCTGTACTTCATCATGGCGACGTGTCGATGATACTATGATTCCAGCACGAGGTAAGATTTGTGGTATTTACGTAAACAGCGCTCTAGCTAAAACCGAAGCCTGGCAAAATGGTTTTGATGAAGCCATTTTGCTAACTCAGGATGGACATGTCTCTGAAGGCAGCGGAGAGAACATTTTCCTTATCCTCAATGGAAAACTGCTCACTCCTTCCCCCTCCGACAACATTCTCATAGGAATTACCAGGGACACGGTAATAAAATTAGCCAAAAATGAGTTAGGCATAGATACAATTGAGAGACAAGTTGACCGAAGCGAACTCTACCTTGCTGATGAGTGTTTCTTTACTGGCACTGCAGCCAATATAGCACCGATTGTAGAAATCGACCACCGTCTAGTAGGCACAGGCGAGATTGGCAAAATAACTGCTGCCCTACAAAACCTTTTCACCGAAGTGATACTGGGAAGAAATCCTAAATACTCTGATTGGTATACTTTATTTTCTCCTAACCCTGTGAAGGTATAAACCAGGGTTGAAAGTTTAGCCCTTAGCAGAAGGAGGATTTTGCCCTAGAGCCTTGAGCAAGCAAAGAAGACGGCAACTTTGCTCCATCGCGTCAGTGTAATAATAGGCTTCCTCTAACAATTGGCCAATAGCGAAACTCCCATGACCTCGCACCAAAACTACTTTGTATTGCTTTAGTGCTTCGGCTATTTCTTCGGTAAGATCTCCGACTTTCACCGCCACCTGTCTGCCTAAGATGGGCACTTTTGACAATAGAATCCTTCCTTCCATATCACAAGGTGTTATCTCTTCTTCAGTAAAGGACAAGGCCAAGGCATAAAGAGGATGAGCGTGAACCACAGCCATTGCTGGCGTTTGTTTATAAATAGAACGATGAACTGCCAGCTCTGTTGAAGCTAAAGGCGTAGCTCGATCATTCTTAGCAATCCCAGTCTCTACCAAATCTGCTTCCCCAATAGAGCCTAACATGCTGCTCCGATGAGTAATAAATAAGTGCTCTCCAAGTCTGATACTGAGATTACCACTATAGGAAGAAACAAGTCCTTGAGTAAAAAGAGCATGCCCTACTTTTTGGAATTGGGACAGCATTCTTTTAACGCCTATAGCATTGGCCGAATTACAGCAACCACCTTCCCCTGAATCTCAACATTGTCTAGAGTAGTATAAATGGGTTTCATCTGACTATTGGCTGGCTCCAGGCGGATGTGATTTGGCTCAATAAAAATTTTCTTAAGTGTGACCTCTTGCTCTTCCCTAAGCCAAACTGCTACCATATCACCATTCTCAACATTGTTTACATAGTCTATTAAAACTATGTCACCATCTTTTATCAAAGCATCTAACATGGAATTGCCTTTCACTCGAAGGGCATAAATATTTTGCCTGCCGTGTGTCAATTCCTTGCTCACCTCCAAACCCTCTGTGGGAATCACATTCCATGTGTCGGAAGCTGGCACAGGAATAGGTTCACCAGCAGCTATCACCCCTACTATAGGAATGTAAACAAGCTTATTATCTTTTTGCTGTGGGTTCAAGAACTCGATCCCCCGAGAGATATCACTATGGCGGCGGATATATCCTGCTTCCTCTAATTTATTTAGATTGTATGCTACTACTGAGGTAGAACTTATCCCACAGCCTTTAGCGATGTCTCTAATGCTAGGAGGATAGCCTTTATCACGCAAAAACTCAGCGATAAAGCTGATGATATATTTCTGCTTTGGAGAAAGCGACTTAGCCAAGAAATACTAACCTCCGCTTCCTTGAGATCGCTTCGTTTCGCTCGCAACAACGGCATTCAGCTTTTTCATTAATCGGGATTTGAGCCTGGCACCTTTATTACGATGGAAAACTCCTTTGCTTACAGCTTTATCAATGCTGCTTATGGTTGATACTGTTTCCTGCTGTGCCGACTCCTCCTTTATGCCAATGACTTTTTCCGCTTTAGCTATATGAGTCTTGACATTACTTCGCATGGAGCGATTCCGTAATCGTTTCCTTTCTGCTACTTTGACTGATTTGGAAGACTTACTGCCTGGCAACTGTCCCTCCTTTCCTTACTATACTAATCACATTCCATACCGAGTGAATTCTAGACATTGCTTTAGTTAGCTGAGCCGCACTTTTCACTTCCAAGGTAAAATACAGTGAAATAGTATCATCACTATGATTAATCATACTAACCTCACTAAGGTTCACACCTTCTTCCGCTATGATAGCACTAATATCTCGAACTAGACCAACCCTATCCCAAGCATCAACCTGAATAGTTACAGGGTAAACCTGCTCTACATTGCCCCAATCCACGTCAACCAGCCTCTCTTTTTCTACTTCATTGATAACATTAAGGCAATCCTTACGATGCACAGTAATACCTCGACCTTGAGTAATATAACCAATAATCTCATCCCCGGGCAAGGGATGACAACAATTAGCCAAGCGAGTAAGCAAATCACCCACACCCAATACCTTAATACTTACAGGACTAATCTTCCGTGGAGGCGAAATTTCCACCTCGCGAGATGGCTCCAAATCCCCACTTAATCTAAGTGCCACCTGAGAAGGACTAATGCTACCATTACCAAGGGCAACCAAAAAATCATCAGGGTTTTGGTATTCAAATAGATGTGCTACCTCATCAACATTAGATAAGCTGAGGCCTAACCTCTTAAACTCCTTACCCAAAATCTGCTTGCCAGTCTCGACACACTGATTTCGCTCTTGCTTTTTGAACCATTGTCGAACCTTACCTCGCGCATGAGACGTTTTAATATAACTAAGTTCAGGATTAAGCCAGTCCAAACTGGGGCCTTTCTCTCCCTTAGCTGCAACAACCTCTACTATATCACCATTTTTAAGGGTATAACTCAGCGGTACCAACCGTCCATTTACCTTCGCCCCAATACACCTGTAGCCCAGGTCTGTATGAATTCGGAAAGCAAAATCTAGAGGAGTAGCTCCCTTGGGCAGATCTTTTATCTCACCTTTGGGAGTGTAGACAAATACTCGATCTGCGAGAACATCAGTCTTAACAGATTCTAGAAATTCCTCGCTATCAAGCTCTTCTTGCCACTCAAGAACCTGTCGCAGCCAAGCCATCCTATTGTCAAAATCGGTATCTGCTTTCTCTCCCTCCTTATAGCGCCAATGAGCAGCCACTCCATATTCAGCGATTCGGTGCATATCATGGGTTCGAATTTGGATTTCCAGTGGAGTTGTTCCTTGACATATCGCTGTAGTATGTAAAGAGCGATAGCCATTATCTTTAGGGTTAGCAATGAAATCATTAAATTCTTCAGGTATTGGATGCCACAAATTGTGGATTGCACCTAACGCCTTATAACAATCTGAAACTGAGTTCACTAATACACGTAGGGCAAAAAGGTCATGAATATCGTCAAAATCCTTGCCCTGGGCAGCATACTTGTCCACCTTCTGGTAAATACTATAAATATGTTTCGGCCTGCCAAAAACTTTAGCCTCTACGCCAGCCTTATCCAATTCCTGATTTAGTATCTGACTAAGCTCGCTTATGAAACTTTCTCGCTCTGCTCGTTTTCTAGTTATCAAGCGAGCGAGTCGACGATACTCCTGCGGCTCCAGATAACGAAAGGAGAGATCCTCTAACTGCCATTTGACATTCCACATGCCTAAACGATGTGCCAGAGGAGCATATAACTCCAAGGTCTCCTGAGCAATCGCACATCGTTTCGCTGGTGGCAAAGCTCCTAAAGTGCGCATATTATGCAGTCTATCAGCCAGTTTAATAAAAACCACCCGCAAGTCCTCAGCGGTGACTAAGAGCATTTTACGTAGGTTTTCCGCTTGAAAGTTCAACTTACTTTCCCCTTCAGTTCGATTTGTAAGCTTGTTCAGCTTAGTAACGCCATCAACCAATCTAGTTACTTCAGAGCCAAATTTAGTCTCAATTTCATCCAGTGAAATGCCACAATCCTCAGGAACATCATGTAGCAAGGCAGCAGCTAAAGTAGTAACATCAAGCCGAAGGTCAGCCAGGGTCATAGCCGTATGTAAGGGGTGCTCTAAATAAGGCTTCCCTGATTTGCGCATCTGCCCTTGGTGTGCTTGCGCGGCGAATTGATAAGCCGCCCTAATCAGAGCTATCTTATCTTCAGGTAGATATTTACTGGCTTTTGCTATAAGTAAGCTACCATCCATTTAACTAATAGCATGATAACGCAATGAAAAAAACAAGGCAAATCACGATGTGGTTCGCAAACAACTCCCAATGGATCTTTCGTGAGGCTAAAAGCAGGCTAGGCCTTTGGCTTATAGCCAGAGTTTAATCAGCAAGCTTTGCTTTTAGCTGAGGTATTGCTGTGAAATTTGTGGCACTGAAGTGCTTCGCAGCAAGGCTGGCAGTCAGAAGACCAAGCAAGTAGCAAAGGGCTTAGACCTGCCCTTGAATGAGGAGCTAAAGCTGGGAAAAAGATTGGCAAGTTTGCTATAATGGTTAAAGCGTAATACTTTTCAAAGGAAGCTTAATATATGCAAGCAGCAAGTTATAATACCAGCCTTTATGCCAGATGGGAGGTGATAGATAGACTCCTAGATTATGTGGATCTGGTTCTCTGTGATATTAAGCATCTAGATTCAGAGATGCATCGTGTTGGTACAGGTGTTGGCAATGAACTTATCCTTGAAAATCTCGGGAAGGTCGCGAAAAAGAAGCGAATCTGGATAAGGATTCCCCTCATTCCTAACTACAACGATTCGGAGCAACATATAAAAGAGGTGGCGGAATTCCTCTCGGGAAACCCGGTTGAAAAAACTTCACTGTTACCCTACCACGAGTACGGTAAGCCAAAGTATGGGGCTCTAGGAAGAGGTTATCCCCTTAAGGGGGATAACCTTGTAATAAGTGAAGGCAAATTGAAGAGTCTGCAAGATGTGATAGCGTCCTACGCACTACCGGTTACCCTTCGATACTAGTGTCCTTGCCTCCGAGTTCGGGAATCTCCCATATAATTTCGCAATAGGGG
>Ga0209121_10006169_pt1 | contig 10606 bp, 7 predicted proteins | sample Cruoilmetagenom3_FD_187292 | JGI IMG/M metagenome (GOLD analysis project Ga0209121, IMG submission 187292) | Oil polluted marine microbial communities from Coal Oil Point, Santa Barbara, California, USA - Sample 3 (SPAdes) (version 2) | ecosystem: Environmental > Aquatic > Marine > Oil seeps ...
GACTCGATGCCGTAGTCCATTGCCATGAAGGTGAAGGCCTTCTCGTAGGTGGGGTGCTCGGCGAAGTAGTCGGCCAGCAGGTCGGCCGCTGCCTGGCGGGTGGGGAAGTAGCCGGTGCTGCTGGCCCACGTCGCCTGCTGCTCCGCTTCGCTCATCCACTTGGTGAACAGCCAGGCGGCCAACTGTTCCTCAGGGGTGCTCACGCAGATGGACTGGCTAGCGCCGTAGATGTTTAGTCGCGGCGCGTCGCGGTCGGCGCTGTGCGGCGGCGGGTTGACGCTCCAGTTGAAGCCTGCACCTTCGTCCACCGCTTGCCCGTAGTAGGACAGACCGGAAATAGAACTGATGGTGAAGAGCACCCGGCCCGCGCCGAAGTCAGTCTGGTCGCCGTAGCGCTCCGTCACCACCGCAGCGCAGCCCTGATCATCCAGGTCCTTCAGGAAGGTCAGCGCTTCCAGGCCCGCCGCATCATTGAAGACGTAACCGGTGCCGGTCTCGTTGATGATGTTACCGCCCCGGCTGAAGGCGAAGGTGGCGAAGCGGGAGGCGTCAATGGAGTATTCGTAGCCAAGGACAGCGCCCTCGCCCGTGGCACCGGAGAATGGTTGTTCGACAGCCTTGCAAGACATCTCGCCGAACTCCTCCCAGGTCTCGGGCGGGCCGTCGTAGCCCAACTCGGCCAGCCAGTCATCGTTGTAGTACATCACTTCCATGGACTTGTAGGGGGGCCAGCCGTAGCGAGCCTCGAACTGCGGCAGGTAGTCGGCGGCCAGCGCGATGGGGAAGAAGTCGTCCAGTTCTGCCTCCGTGTAGCCCCACTGCTCGCTTTCTACGTAGGGGTCCAGTGCGACCAACACCTCCTGCACGGCGTAGGTGGCGGCCTGGTTCTGGTAGGCCACAGCCATGCTGGGGAGTTGATTGGCTGGGATGCCGGCGACGACCTTCTGATATAGGTCGTCGTAGCCGCCCTGGGACTCTCCCTGGACCGTGATGCCCCACTCATTGGTGCGGTTGAACTCGTCAATCATGCTCAGCATGAGCTCCTCGCGGGAGCCTGTGTGCTGATACCAGTAGACAACCGTCTGGCCGCTGGGGTCCAGATTCTCGATTTCACCGTAGATGTCCACGTCGTAAGTCAACGGTACGGGGGTTGGCTCCGGCACCTCTGTCGGCTCCTCCGGCACTTCGGTCGGTTCTGGTGGGGCCTCGGTTGGCGCAGGTGCCTCCGTCGGCGCAGGCGCCTCCGTCGGCGCCGCCGTCGGTTTGGCACATGACGCTACAGAAGCCAGAATCAACCCCAGGGCGATTATCACAGCTATTGGTTTACGCACGTTCATTGTTCTTTCTCCTCCTGATAGGATTTGTTACTTGGTAAACTGGTTAACCGGCAAATTGGTAAATTGGTCGCTTCCCCTGCGCATCACCTCCTTTCACCTTATCACCTTACGTTGTACGTATTACGCTTCTGTAGACTGCTGCTCTACCCCTTCAGCCCCGTCGTTGCGATTCCTTCCGTAAACTGCTTCTGGGTGAAGAAGTACAGCACCAGGATGGGGATCGTCGTGATCACCGAGCCGGCCATGATCAGTTGCGTCTCTGCCGAGGCTTCGGTGATGAAGCTAGATAACCCCACGGTGATGGGACGCCAATCGGCTGTGTTGGTGACGATTAAGGGCCACTGCAGCGAGTTCCAGGCCCAGATGCCGTTGAGAATGACCACCGTCATTAAAGGTGCTCTTGAGATCGGCAGCACAATCTGCGTCAGGAAACGCAAGTGCCCACAGCCGTCAATCAGCGCTGCGTCGAATAACTCGTTGGGAATCTGGGCGAAAAACTGTCGCAGTAGGAAGACGGTGAAGGCATTGACCATGAAGGGAATCGTCAGCGCAGTCCAATTGTTGTACCACGCGTTGGTCATGCCAAATGTCTCTTTGAAGAAGTTCTCCAGGCCGACGATGATCAGGTAGTCTGGGATCATGATCACCGTCCACGGGATCATGTAGGTCGCCAGATAGGCCGTGAACAGGAGGCCCTTGCCCGGGAACTGCATACGGGCGAAGGCATAGGCCGCCAGCGTTCCTGTTACGACTACACCTGCGATGGTCAACAGTGTGATGATGGCACTGTTCCGCGTGTACAGGGCGAAGTTTGCCTCTCTCCAGGCTATGATATAGTTGCCGAAGAACATATACCACACATTCCACCCGCGCTTGACCACGAGTTGGTCGGGACTTGCCTCTATCACCCTGAAGTGTGGCCCCCACCGGCCCCTGGGGGCCCCGGCATAGTCTGGCCCTCCCCACTGTCCCAATTTGATGCGCGTGGTAAATTGCTCGGCCAGGCGCGAGTCCACGGTCAGAACAAACCGATCGTAGTTCTGTATTCCGTCATTGGTAGTATCCAGTGCCAGGATCAGCACGTTGAGGGGAAGCGCTAAGTCCTTCTTCTCAAGACGCTCGGCCACGAGACGGGACACTTCGTTCACGGGGATGAGACCTTCCATCAGAGGGCTGAAGGAAGCGATTGATCCGTGCCAGGCGTCGGTCGGGTGCATATCCACCACGATTTCCTGGACCGGTGACAGGTTGGTGTATGGACGCGTCGTCAAGCCCGCGGGCCAGAATGTTTTCTGGCTGTGCTCACCGTAGGTCTTGGATGCGGTGAGGAGCATCCACGCGAAGGGGAAAATCGCCACGACAGCGCCCAGGGTGAGGACCAGATATAGAAGGCCCTGCACGATCCCTCTACGAATGCGATACTTTCTCGTTTCGCTTTCCGCGGTAGCCGTTGTGCTAACCATAGAACACCCGCCCTTCCGAGACACGATTCTGGATCCAAGTCAGGCTCAACATCACGCCGGTCAGCACGAACGCCAGGGCCGAGGCGTAGCCGAACTGATTCCGTTCCCAGAAGTGCTTAAATATGAGAATGCTGGACGTCATCGTGGTACCCTGGGGGAAGCCCAACGTTCGGCCCACCTTGGTCATAACATATATGTGGTTGAAGGCTTTGAAAGTGCCAAGAACTCCCATCATAGTCAAAAAGTAGGTGGTTGGCGAGACAAGGGGGATCGTGATGTGCCGCAGCAGTTCCCAGCGGTTGGCCCCGTCTATCCTGGCTGCCTCGTACAGTTCTCGCGGGACGGCCCCCAGCCCGGCCAGGTAGATGACGGCATTGTACCCGACAAACACCCAGATGTTGTAGATGATCACCGCCACGAGTGCCAGGCTCGGCCCGCCTGCCCAGGCTGGGACCTCCAGGCCGAGCCACTGGCCAATCAACGTGCCGATCCCCGTCGCCTCGAATAGCCACTGGGGCAAGTTCTCCTCCGTCACGCCAAGCATGGCCAATGCCAGGTTGATTAAGCCTCGGCGGGGCTCGAAAATCGAGGTCCATACGGCAGCGGAGGCCACCGTGACGGTGACGTAAGGCAGGAAGTACAATATGCGCCAGGTGGTCTTGCCGTGGATATCCTGGAACAGGATGTTGGCCAGGAGAAAAGATAGGACGATCTGGAGGGGAACTGTGCCGAGGGAGTAGAAGAAGGTGATCAGCAGTGATCTAAACAGGTCCTCGTCGCCGTTGGCCAGCATGTCCGGGAATCCTAAGACCAGGGCCAGACCGCCGATAATCAACATCAGCGCAGCCAGACCGCGCAACAGGAATCCCCTCCCTGATGTCTCGGGCTTGATGCTGCGCCATATCATCCAGGCTCCGGCCAGCAGACTCAGCCCTCCCACTACCCAGACCACGTCCATGGGCGCGCCCAGTGCCTTCAGGTAGTTCCCTAGCCCGATAAAGTCGCCACGCTGAATGCGCCACTTGTGTACGCTGATGTAGAAGGCATAGCCCACGGGCAGGAGGTTAAAGGCGAGCAGCAGCAATGTGCCGGGGAGCAGGAAAAGATAGGCTTGCAGGGCTTCGCGGATGCGCCGGCCACGGCGCCCCGCGAAGAGACCTCGATTGGAAGCAGGAGTCACCGGTTGTTCAATGGTGGCCATATTCTCCTTTCGCAAGAGGAACTACGCACGATATTATAGGTTAAAGAAGGGAGACTGTCAAGGCCCGCTAGCAGATAGCCGTAACTGCTGGTGCGCTGTGGCTTGTCCCTGCGCTCGTGGTACACTAGGCGTGGCAGTAGTGGGCAGTGGGTCAGCAGAGGAGGGTCCTATGCCGCTGGATTGCCGGGCGTGAGAGCCCTGTCCGCTTCCGAAGTTATGGGCCGTGACCGATGCGAAGCAGGCCGGGCATCTCGCCCGGCCTGTCGTTTGTGCAGGGTAGAGGTATGGTCGTCGTGCTCCTACTCGACGAGGCCGACGTACTCCGGGGGCCAGTACGAAAACCAGGCGTGGCCTACGATGTGATCAATGAGCACGGGCCCAAAACTGCGCGAGTCGTTGGAGGCGCCTCGGTTGTCGCCCATGACAAAGACGTACAGCGGAGGGATGGTCTGTGGGCCGTAGTTGCTTCCACCCGGATTAACCGTCCAGGGTTCTTCGATCGGCTCGCCTTCGATGTATACCTCTCCGCCGTGCACCTTGATGGTCTCTCCTGGCAGCCCCACCACCCGTTTGATCAGCATCTCCGTTTGTTCTGGTAAGTCAATCACGACGATGTCGCCGCGCCGTGGGCCGTGGAAAAAGCGATACGTTACTTTCTCCACCACCACCCGCTGGGCGGTATGCAGGTTCGGCTCCATACTCTGTCCCAACACCTGGGTAGCCTGGGCCAGGAATAGGTTGATGATCAGGGCGATGACAACTGCGGGGATGACCGTTTCGGCCACCTCTCGCAGCAGCCATCGCAACACCCGTAACCCGGGACTGTGGGGCTCCTGTCCGGTTTCGGATTCTTCGATGATCTCTTCCATGATAGCCTCTCAGCGTGGGTTAGTAGCGTCGTCGGGGTGGGCGGCGCTCTCTGTTGCCCCGGCTTCCCCCAGGCCTGTCGGCCGCTCGGGCCTGCTCCGGCGTCCACCCCTCCAACACCGCCCGGCGCGAGAGGCGGATCTTCCCTTCGGGGCTGATGTCGGTCACCATCACCATGACTTCGTCGCCGATGTGTACCACGTCCTCGACGCTGTTGACGCGATAGTCGGCCAATTGTGAGATGTGCACCATTCCGTCGGTACCGGGCAGAATCTCGACGAACGCGCCGAAGTTCGTGGTGCGCACCACGCGTCCGGTGTAGATGCGGCCTATCTCGGCTTCCTCGGTCAATTCCTCGATCATTTGCTGCGCCTTCGCCGCGGCCGGGCCGCTGGTCGAGGCTACGTAGATGGTGCCATCATCCTCGATGTCAATGCGCACGTCGCACTCTTCTTGGATGGAGCGCACCGTCTTGCCGCCCGTCCCGATGACTGCGCCCAGTTTATCGGGGTCCACGTGCAGGATGGTCATCCGAGGCGCGTAGGGCGAAAGTTCCGCCCGTGGCGTGGGGATGGTCGCTTCGATCGTGTCGAGAATCTGCATACGTGCCTGGCGGGCTTGTTCCAACGCAAGGGCCAGGATGTCGTAGGAGAGACCGGCGACTTTGATGTCCATCTGCAAGGCCGTGATCCCCGCGCGCGTGCCGGCGACCTTGAAGTCCATGTCTCCGATGTGATCCTCCAGCCCCTGGATGTCGGTCAGAATCTGATAGCGGCTATCCTCCATCATCAGGCCCATCGCGATGCCCGCGACCGGAGCCTTGATGGGCACACCGGCGTCCATGAGCGCCAGCGTGCTTCCACATACGCTCGCCATCGAGGTTGAGCCGTTAGAACTGACTGCCTCGCTGACGACGCGAATGGTGTAAGGGAACTCGCCATTATCGGGGATCATCGGCAGCAATGCTCGCTCGGCCAGTGCGCCGTGGCCGATCTCGCGCCGGCGAGGGCCGCGCAGCGGGCGTGTCTCGCCGGTGGAGTAGGGTGGGAAGTTATAATGGTGAATGTAGCGCTTGGTCTCCTCCGGCGATAGATCGTCCAGCATTTGCTCCTCCCGGGGCGTACCCAGCGTAGCGACGGAAAGCACCTGGGTTTCACCACGGGTGAAGAGGCCAGAGCCGTGCGTCCGTGGCAGGAGCCCCACCTCGGCCGAAAGGGAGCGGATGGTCTTTGGGTCTCGCCCGTCAGCGCGAACGCCTTCCTCAATCGTGCGTCGTCGGATGACTTCGCGCTCCACTTCCCCGAAAGCCTCCCTGATATCTCTTGTGTCCCATTCCTCGCCCAGATCCTCAGTTAGTTCATCCCGCAAGGCTCTCAATCGTTCGTTGAGGTCCGCCTTGCTTGTCGCGCCGTAGATGGCTTCCGGCATCCGGTCACCTACCTGCTGGCGAACAACTTTGCACAATCCGTCGGGCAGGGCGTAGGGGGTATAGGTCCGCTTAGGTTTCCCCACTGCCTCCCGCATCTCGTTCTGGACGCGAATTATGTCCTGTATCGCCTCGTGACCACGGCGGAGCGCCTCGATCATTACATCTTCGCTGACCTCATGCGCCCCAGCCTCGACCATCAGCAGGGCATCGGCGGTGCCGGCCAGCCGTAGGTCAAGAACACTGTGTTCCATCTGCGAGACGGTCGAGTTGATGACCAACTTGCCATCTATGTGCCCCACACGCACGGCTCCTACCGGCCCATCGAACGGGATGTCGGAGATGGTGAGTGCTGCCGAAGCGCCGATGATGGACAGGATGTCGGTCTGATGCTCCTCGTCTTGCGAGAGAGGGGTGATGATGACCTGCACATCGTTGCGCATATCGTGAGGGAAAAGGGGACGGATGGGACGATCGGTCAACCGCATGGTAAGCGTGGCCGATTCGGTTGGCCGTCCCTCGCGGCGGAAGAAAGAACCTGGGATACGGCCTGCCGCGTAGAGACGCTCCTCGAAGTCCACAGTGAGGGGGAAGAAATCGATCCCCTCACGGGTAGCGCGTGACATCGTCGCCGCGACGAGCAGCAGCGTGTCACCGCAGCGAACTGTGACTGCACCGCCTGCCTGTTGGGCCAGTTTTCCGGTCTCGATGGTGACGACCTCGTCTCCCAACGTGGCGGTAAATTTGTAGCTATTCACTTTTTACACCTCCGTGTTTGAGGCCAGGCTTCGGTGTGAGACTTCGTCGAGCTCAGTCGAGATGTGCTCAGCCAAATGGCGCGGAGGTCAGGGACTGGGGGGTGTTTCGTAGCGGGTTGCTCACCGTTAGGCTACGCTATACCACCCAATTCCTGGACCTAGCGCCGGACCTCCATAATAGAGTGTGGATACAATGGCGCCTCCGTAGACAGGCGGCGTTGGGGCGATTTTCATCACCGCTTCTTTCAGGCCGGTGCTTCGGATACGCCAAACGAGTAGATGGGCACACTCTCTCCCGCATCTACTCGTTTGATTGATCTACCTGATATTGTGCTACCTGCGCAGTCCGAGCCGCTGGATGATCTCCTTATAGCGTTCGGGGTCCTTGCGACTGAGATAGGTCAAATGGCGCCGGCGTTGGCCGACCATCTTGAGCAGGCCACGCCGGGAGTGCTCGTCGTGCTTGTGTGTCTTCAGATGTTCCGTCAATTGCTTGATGCGGGTGGTCAACAGAGCAATCTGCACTTCTGGTGAGCCGGTATCGTTGGGCGCACGCCCGTACTCTTGCATGATTACTTCTTTCTCATTTTTGCTCAACGGCACTGCTTCCTCCTTACTCCACGCGGGCTGGGCTCGACGTACGCCCTTCCCGATCTTGCAGTCTTATTCTACCACGATTCGGCCCCATGCGCAAACTGATGCGAGGCAGCAATTAGCAGTCAGCAGTTAGCGGCTATCTGCTAACGGCTGTCGGCTGCTGTTTGTGTTCTTCCCAAATCGCGGTAGAATGGCGTACTTGGGTCAGAGTTGATTGATGAGGGCTTTCGCCCACGAGATGGAAGGAGCGGGTTGGACGAAACACAGGGAACGACGTTCCAGCGAGGGGTGGAGGTTGCGCAGGCGGCGGGGATCGTCGCACTGGGCAACATTGCCAGCCGTGTGCTGGGGGTTGTGCGCGATACGGTCAAGGCCGATCTCTTTGGTGCCGCCGGCCCACTGAGCGCCTACGAGGTAGCCGCCCTTGTCCCCACGATGATCTATGACCTCCTTGTGGGTGGGATGAGCAATGCGGCGCTGGTGCCTGTCCTCTCCGATTACACTGCCCCCGAGCGCCGCGCCGAACTGTGGCATCTGTTGGGCAGGCTTCTCAGCCTGGTCGTCATCGCTCTCTCTGTCTTTGTCCTGCTGGTGGAAGTGCTGGCCCCTCAGGTCGTCTGGCTGCTGGGAGGCGGCCTGACCCCCGATCTTCAGGCTCTGGCGACCCGACTGCTACGCATCTGCGTGCCGGCAGTGCTTTTCCTCAATCTGGCTGGCGTCGTCTCAGGGACGCTCTACGCACTCAAGCGTTTTGCCTTCCCAGCCTTTACCGCAGCCGTCTTTAACGCGGCTGTCGTCGTCGCCGCGTTGTTGCTGAGCAAGCGATGGGGTGTGGCCAGCCTGGCGGTTGGGCTGCTGGTGGGAAGCATACTTCAGATTGTGCTCCAGTGGCCTGGCCTGCGTGATGCCCGGTGGCGCTTTGCGCTCGATCTGAGTCACCCGGCTCTACGTCGCATCATGCGCCTCTACGTCCCTATTTTCCTTGGATTGATGGTGGATCAGTCGGCCGTGGCACTCAGTTATAACCTGGCCTCCCGCACAGGTGATCGAAGCATCAACTGGATGAGGTACTCAGCCACGCTTATCCAGTTTCCCCTGGGGCTGATCGCCACCGCCGTCTCCATCGCCATCTTGCCTACGCTCTCCCGCCAGGCGACTAGCGGACGGCCCGGCCTTTTCAAGGATACGCTGGCGCGTGGTCTGCGGCTGGTGCTGGCACTAACTATCCCGGCGACGGTCGGCCTGTGGATACTGGCGACTCCCATCGTTGCGCTGGTCTTCGAGCATGGGGGTTTCACTCCCGCCGATACACTGGCGACGGTCGCGGCGTTGCGCTGCCACCTGGTGGGGCTGATCTTCGCCGCTGTGGATCAACCGCTGATTTTCGCCTTCTATGCCCGCAAGGACACCTGGACGCCAGCGCTGGTGGGCGTGGCGACGGTGATCTTATACGTCATTCTGGCCCTGGCCCCGATGCTCGTCGTGTCCCTTACGCTGAACGGCCTGATCCTGGCGAACTCGCTCAAGTTGGTGGCCCACGCACTGATTATGCTCGTTCTTCTGCAACACCGCATGGGTGGCCTGTCGGGACACGGGATGTGGGGGCTTGTGTTCAGGGTGGCCATCGCCTCGGTTGTGATGGGTGGCGCGGTCCACCTGGTGGTGGAGGGGATGGCGCGGGTTGTGCCAGCCGGGTTGGTAGGCGAGGCGTTGCTGGTAGGGGGAGGTGGGCTCGTGGGGGCCGCTATCTACGGCGTGCTGGCAGTCCTTCTGCGGGTGGAGGAGGTTGGCCTGTTGGGACGGGCTTTGCTAGAGTGGGGCCGGCGCTTGACGGGGCCTGGACGGTAGATTATAATGCCATTGGGCGTAAAACGTGAAACGTGAAGCGTGACAGGAATGGGGATTGAGCAGATTCAACCGGTTCGCCCCGAGCGGTACGACGAGGCGTATTTCTTAGGTTCTTGCGAGGGGTACACAGAGTTCATCGCTAGCGAAGGGGCACATCTTTCGCGTCGGTTGAGCCAGGCCTTTGAAGTGGCCGGGGTCGTGCCTGGGATGCGGGTGCTTGACGTCGGCTGTGGGCGGGGTGAGATCCTGCGCCACTGCGCGCGGCTGGGGGCACGGGCTTACGGGGTGGACTACGCGCCTGTGGCGGTGCGGATGGCACGGGGATTGGCAGTGACCGATGAGGGGACACAGGGTGTTGTGGGCGTCTACCGGGCTGACGCCAAGGGATTGCCCTTCCCCGCTGCCTCCTTTGATCGCGTGCTGATGTTTGACCTGGTGGAGCATCTTCATCCGTGGGAACTGGATCGGGCGCTGGCGGAGGCGCGGCGCGTGTTGCGGCCCGATGGCCGGCTCATTATCCACACCGCTCCCAACGTCTGGTACGACCGCTACGCTTACCCGCTGGTGCGGTTGGTGCGCACGCAGATGGGGCAGGGAGCGAAATATCCCCCCAACCCCCGCGCCATCATCTCGGCCAACCTTGATGTACACGTGAATGAACAGAGCGCGACCAGCCTCCGGCGGGTGCTGCGGCGGGCGGGCTTTCGTGCTCAGGTGTGGCTGGACACGCCCCCGCAGAACCGGGACGAGGGACTGCTGCTGGCGGCGGCCCGCCATATTCTCTTCAACTGGCCGCCCTTCTGTTGGTTCTTCGAGCGAGAGGTGTTCGCGGTGGCGAGGGTGGCATTGGTATGAAAGATCGTCGCGCGGTTGACGAACTATCTATAGAAGAACTGGAGGAGGTTCTGCGCATCCGCAAGCGTGAGGCGCGGCTGGAGCGTCTGCGCCAGTTAGGCAAGGAGGCCGAGGCGGGTGGTTTTGATCCACTGGCCCCAAAACCGGTCGAACCCCAACCGCCGCCTTTGCCAACGGAATATCGGCGCTTCGAGGATACAGGGGCCACCGCGCAGTACCGTGCTCATGCGCTGGACGAACCGCTTGCTGAGGAG
>Ga0209121_10006171_pt1 | contig 10604 bp, 12 predicted proteins | sample Cruoilmetagenom3_FD_187292 | JGI IMG/M metagenome (GOLD analysis project Ga0209121, IMG submission 187292) | Oil polluted marine microbial communities from Coal Oil Point, Santa Barbara, California, USA - Sample 3 (SPAdes) (version 2) | ecosystem: Environmental > Aquatic > Marine > Oil seeps ...
GGCTTCCCTGGGTAAGACGCACCACCTCCCTGTATCCCGTCCGGCTTCATGTCAGTTCGGTTCTCCGGATATCAGGCCTCGCTCAGTCACGTCTGCTCGACCTCCTCCCCAACACCATCTAGCCGGTTCGCTGTTCGCTACGTACACAAGTTCTGCCTCATGCTTCCTTCAGACATCCCATCTCTGGTAATGCCTTTGCCTTGTTGGCGTCGTCCTTCCGTCCGGTAACGGCGGACCATACTGTCCCAGGTTATACCTGGAACTGCGGCCTGTGCGTCATGCCAGGCACACATGAACTACCCCGCCGCAAGCGGTCGGGGTATCAAGAGGCGTTCCAAACAAAACCGCCCCAAGGGGCGGGGAATCAGACCCAGAGGGATTGAAGGTGTAGGGCCGGGATTCATCCCGCCAATTTGGAATGCTAGTTTGGCCAATGAAATCATTCCCGTTTCGACAAGTGAAGCGAAGGATATGGCTAGACGTCTAGCGCGGGAAGAAGCACTGTTCGCTGGTACATCAACCGGTGCTAACGTTGTAGCAGCGATTCAGGTTGCAGCTCGTTTGGGAACTGATCGTACCGTTGTTACAGTTGCCTGTGATTCTGGTTTGAAGTATTTGTCGACCGATCTATACACTTTTGCGTGAGGATGTGGTTGAAGCGGTCTAACCAACCGTACGCCTGCCCCTTCTGTTTCGCTACAGTGGCAGACGCCGGTTACCTCAATCGTTAGGCCTGGTGAGACGGTACTGATACTCCGGCCATCCGCGGTTGTTCTGAAACAGAGAAACGACATGCACAGTCGGGAGGGTTACCTGAGATGAAACAAGCGCACGTCAAACCGCCTATTACAGTGGAAGATCTTCAGAAGATCGATGTTCGGGTGGGCACGATACAATTGGTTGGGGACGTCCCAGGATCGAAGACGCAAGTGAGCCTAAAAGTCGATTTCGGAGATCACGAACGATCATTGCCGGTATCAAGCAGGAACGCGAAGATCCGACCGAAGTGGAGGGACGCCAGGCGGTACTCGTTCTCAACCTCCCGCCTCGGAAGATGGTAGGCCAACTCTCTGAGGGAATGCTATTTGACATCGGTTACGAAGATGGCATCACTCCGGTGCTTGCAACGCCAGAAAAGCCTGTTCCAAACGGCAGCCGCGTCGGGTAGTACGACCAGCCCCCTGAAATCGGTCTAGAAACAGAGCTAGTACCCTGATCAACGGAGCGGGCGAATGTAATGCGCATCACGCAACCCTAGGGGACTCGAACTCGAAAACGCAGACGAGATCTACAGAAGTGAAAATGAACAGGTTGAGAGTGAGTAGCTAAGAAACGGGAAATCGCAGACCCTGCCATGCGTTGATGGGTTTCTCTGGAGCCTGGGGGACTGTATGTAGAACTCAAGTCGTTTCAGCTGCTTGGTAGTCGTTTCGCTGGAGTAAGCGCAAACCTATAGTGCAACGGGCATCCCTACCATTCCTGCGCAGTAGTTTCTTGCTCTTGAGACCCTCAGCAAACCATGATACGTTGATCACTTTATCAACATAGTGACGAAGAAGCTCATCTCGAACGATCCTACCTCGAACATGACCTTGGTCTGCGAGAACCACGACTCTCGCTTGCCGACCCTCCTCCTCACAACGTGAATCAAGGTCGGTTTTCATCTTGTCCGTGGTGCAGTTTTCGGGGTCATGAAGGGGGGCCGCATCACGCGATATGGCAATCGCGGCTATAATGTTGTAAACTGGCATTTGAGCAAATTTGATCCCTTGGGCAGGATCATCGAGATCGGTTCTCACGTTTTCGGTGGTCACGTTTCCGAGGTGAAGCTCAGGGCTGGTCATGCCCGCGCGGTCAGGTGTGCTCGGGTGGCTGAGCAATCTCCGCCAACGACCGGTCTGTGCATCGCGCACGCGTCGGTGAGACGGAAACAGAAACAGCCCAGTGGGAGAGCCTATGAAAAGAGTGCCGATTATTCTGATCGCCATCGTTATCTCAACGTCGGCGATGGCCCAGACCGTGGAGCGCATGGGTTGGATATCCATAGGAATCAGTCCGAGTTTCCTGATCGAGCCGTACGACGAGCACGCCAACACCCTGGAGGTCAACATCGTACCGCTCACGTTTGAGTTCGGGATCTCGGACGTATGGGCAATCGAATTCCGGCCAATCGTCAATCTGCGATTCAAGCCCACTGAGCCGGTGACGATTTCGCATGTCGGGGTCTCGGTCACGACTCCGCGGTATGTGGATGTTCCGCAGCTCCGCGACGCTGGAATCTTCGGCGTAGTCGGGCCGGTGACTACGTATGCCTACAACCTGCAGGATGAGACGCACAGCCTGACCCTCGCTGCCGAGGCAGGCATTTCAATCATGTTTTCGCAGGCGTGGGTCATGGACGTGATGGTGCAGCCTGGCGCGACGTTTGTTTGGGACGGTGAAGGGTCGCTGATGCCGGTGATTCCGCATATCGGCGTATTTGTCATACCAGCATTTCGCTTTCCGACTCGCTAGGAGCCCGTGTGGGTATTGCAAGCGATCTACGAGGAAGATTTTCTTGGGTTTAGCTACGGATTCCGCCCTGGACGGAGTCAGCACAATGCGCTGGATGCCGTATGGATGGCGATCATGCAGCGAAAGGTGAACTGGATTCTGGACGCCGATGTTCGCGGATTCTTTGATTCCATCGATCATGAATGGATGATGAAGTTTGTGGGACACCGTGTTGGAGACCAGCGGGTACTGCGGCTGATTCGGAAGTGGTTAACGGCCGGGGTATCGGAAGACGGGCAGTGGTCGAGCACAGGGCGTTAGTGCCTGGTCTTTATTCTTGGTGTTTCGCTTCTCCCTGGGCGTTAGTGCCTGGTCTTTATTCTTGGTGTTTCGCTTCTCCCTTGCCAGGTAAACACCTGCTGAAAAGAGATCCTTCCCAGAGATCAGTCTGGGATCCTGCAATCCACCAGTAGAATCTGGCTACTTCTATCAGCGTGCCAAGACGGATTGTGGTTTACGCCAAACGGGGACTGAGTCTGGGTTTGTAGTGATCAACGGACAAGAGACATATCACCTCAAGAGACGCTAGGCCGTAGCGTTCAGCGTAGACCTCGATTGTGTGGATGGGCTCCTCCGCATCATTGCGCTTAGTGTCGGTATCTTGCGAGTACCATTTCATGTGCCAACCATGCGCTTCAGACGGATGCTTGAAGACGTCTTTTTTCTTGTGCAAGGCAAATCCAATTTACGGCTTGTAATATTTGTAAAAGACTTGTAAAATTAGCACAGGTGATTGCGATGAGAACGACTGTGACGAAGAGAGCTCAGACAGTAGTTCCTGCGGAGATCCGCGCCCGATACGAAATCAAGGGAGGAGACCTGCTGGAATGGATCGATGACGGGAAGAGCATCAAAGTAATTCCCATCCCTCGTGATCCGGTCGCGGCCCTCAGAGGGTCCGCACGCGGTGAGGGGTTGACCGCCAAGCTCCTGGAGTCCCGCGATGATGATCGCAAGCGTGAGTGACGAACGCTACCTTCTCGATACTTCGGCGGTGCTGGCATTCCTCGAAGACGAGGCCGGAGCGCAGCGGGTGGAAGAGATCATCCGTGCGGGTCGAGCGGTTATCCCGTTTCTGGCGCTGTTGGAGACCTACTATATCAGCCTGCAGGAGACAACTGAAGCGATTGCCGAGAAGCGCTATGCTTTGCTGAAGCAGCTTCCCGCGAGGTTCCTATACGACGTAGATGAGCCGACGTTACTGACTGCTGGACGATTCAAGGCGCGGCATCGCCTTTCGCTGGCCGACGCTCTTATTGCCGCATTCGCTGTGCGCGAAGGAGCCATCCTCGTGCATAAGGATCCAGAGTTCAAATCGCTATCCAAACAGGTGAAGCAGGAAACGCTTCCGTACAAGTGACAGGACGTTGCGGGAAGGAACCCCGTCTTAGGTGTTGGGGCCTGGTCTTTATTCTTGGTGTTTTGCTCCTCCCTTGCCAAGCAAATACCGGCTGAAAAGAGATCCTTCCCAAAGGTGCAAACATGGCTGGATGAAGAAGATGACGGGGGTGTGCCCATCACCTGTAAAATACAATGGTAGACCCCAAGCTTTTCCCCGATTGATCATCCTTCAGTAGGGCTTATCCCTATTCCTGGGTTTGTATCGTTGCGCCGAAGCTTATGACGGTCTCGGTGAATACATAGATGTACTGGTAATTGGGGACACAATACCTATTTTCCCGTCTGTCAAGCCGGAAGTGAGGGATTCCTTCTTGCTATTCCCGGGGTGAATTTCGGGAACATCTCTGGACGCGTGCCGGGTCAAGTGAAAATCTTTCGGATCGCCTCCATAGTCGCCTTGCTGTCAACCTGCCTTCGAACCCGGTCTGTCGGAGGCATCTCTTCACTGTTGTAGCAGCATAAGGTTGCCCCGGCGATGTGTCAAGATTCAGCAAAGCGTCGGCCTAGGATGAAGTAAAGACATCAGAAATAGGTGATGTGTCCCCCAATTTTCCATTTCTTGTCGGACCTCTGGCTGCAGAGGTCACAGATAGGGAAGTGACATCGCTGTAGAGACGCCCTGGGTGGAGCTATTAATGTCGTAACCACGTCGCGAACGCCAGAAGTGAGAAGTCCGCGCCATTAGCGTGTTCGCTACATCCCTTTGTTGGAACGTTTTTTCTTTCTTCTTCGGACTACATACTCGGCTTCGGGCTCATGCACTGCGGGGAACATGTCCATCCAAGATAAATCATTGCCAATGACCAGTTCCTCCATTGTTGCGTGATGTGTATTGGTCATTGGAATAAGGCGCATTTGGAATCCGTGACTTCGCACCATTCCCTTCACTTCGTCTGCATTATCATAAGTCATTAAGAAATCGCCCGTTAGTGACTCGCACACTCTAAATAAGTACTCATGGTCGATATCATAGTGTTTGTACAAGCGTTTGCCAGCTTTCTTTCCACCAGCAGTATATGGAGGATCTATAAAGTAGACTGCTTCTTGATTAGGAGAGAATTCCAGCATCACTTTCAGGCCATCGTCACATCGGAAATCGATTCTGCTAGCGACTTGATTTAGGGCTAGAAACCTTTTTGCGATTGTCCGCGGGTACCACCGAGACCGGATCCCTTTCCCTTTTTCCCCGTATTTGAGAAATCCTGACCCTTCTGCGAGGATGCCTCCATGGAAAGTTCGATTCTTAAGAATAGTCTGAAAGGCCTTCTCCCTTTGTGTATTTGGAGTTTTCTTGATCTCCTGTATAACAGCCTCCTTTGTTAGATCAAATGTGAGGACGCTATTGGCTAACCATTCAGCTTCGCCATTTACGACGGATTCCCAAACCGCAGCAACCTCGCCATCCAATTCAACCATAACTGCCTTTCGAACCAGGTTTTCAAAGAGAGCAGTAAGACTAATAATCCCCCCTCCCGCAAATGGTTCAACAATGATACTTGGCTTTGGATGCACATGCGCTATCCACTGTCTAAACGTTGGCACAAACCATGTCTTCCCGCCGGGATAACGGAAGGGACTGCGCTGCGGCACAGACGCAACGTTCACTGGCTTTAGCATTTCCCTTTCCGTAGACAACTCAGGGAATAACGGTGCTTGCCTGCGTGTAGTCATGTCAAAATGGCCTTTCAATTGTTCGGTTCACCGGGGGAGTTTCGAGTTGTTCGTCGAGTTTCTCTTGAAGTAGCTTCATGAAATCCTCAACTTTTCCCGGCGATGGTGTAGTTATGGGAAAAAGAGCAGGTTCGAACTCAGTGAAGATCTCGTCGACCTTTTTCAAAGAATATCTTCCTGGCTCTTTCCCTTGTCCCGGTACCAATTCCAAATCGTAGATGAGCCATGCGATATCTGCATCAGATTTCGGCACCTGTTTCATATTAGGGAGGGTCGCAAAGAAGCTTTTGTTCAGAGCCACGGCAATCTTCTTTTCCCAACTATGAAGAATTCCGCCCTTGAAAAGAAGTTGTGGAACAAGTCTCTTCCGGGAAGACGAAAGGTAATCAGGCCGGGGATAGTTTGGCTCTTTAGACCAGTCCATTGACGCTCGGCCTTTTGGGTCTTTCATGAAGTATTCGAATGGGTCGCGCACATTGCCAGAAATGTACACCGCTTGAATTTCGAGAGCACCGAAATCATATACTTTTCCATTGTTGTCATATGCAACGAGAATCACATCGATATTTCCAGCAGTCTTACCGTACAAGTCATTTAGCCGCACCTCTGTAAGGGAACTCCAGGCGGTTCCCTCCCTGAAGAAGAAGCAGGCTGCATCATCGGCTATGATCCAGCCCTCGCGGAATCGTATTGGGCAAGTGATAACCGGATGATTATCGTGATAAATGGTACAGACCCCAAGCGGGTTCTTTGCTTTGTCCTTGGTGCAATTCGGCACCTTGTTGTTAAAGGGACAGAGCCGACGAGAGCGGTAACGGACGGCCCTTTCTGTGTGATCCATTGTTAGATGGCCGAAAACCTCTGCCAATGGTTGTCCTGAATCAGCCATGGATTTTATCCTTTTTCGTGTACCAACAAAAGTTGGTGTACACCTCCATAGCCATAGTACGTCGACAAAGCAGTAAACGTCAACTCTTTCCCTTTTCTAACAATAGGACACTTCAACTGGCAATTCGGGGGACATCTCTGAAAGCGCGTGCGGTTTTCGACTTGACAGCGCCCTCCGCAATACGGCACGTTGCTGTGAATAGGTTATTACCGTGCTCCCGCGGGAGCTGGACGAACTAAAGAGAGGGGTAAACGATGAGTGAGGTGTTCATCCAAGTTGCATCCGGGCTGGCGATTCTGTTGGGAATGGTGCATCTGGCGTCGACGAAGATGGCGTTGCGAGAGGTGACAGGGTTGTCTCCAGATAACTTCCGCATGATCATCATGCAGTGGATCGGTGTGGGCTACATGCTTTTATTCCTGGGGGCAGTGCCGCTGGCACTGGTGCGCTTCGGGGCGTTTGTCGGAACATGCGCAAGGGTAGTCGGAATCTCGGGTCTAGCGCTTGCAGCAGTCCTAACAGTGACCTGTTTCGTGTCCTATTGGCCAACGAAGAACGCAATAGGCAAGGTCGTGTCGTTCGTCTTCCCGATCATCGTCCTGTTCTTCGCCCTGGGAACGTTCCTCTAATCTAGCAGGATGGCACCCTGGAGGCATGATTAGGATTTCACACGAAGGGCTACATCAGTTCCGGGTGCTTAGCCTGGAGCCAGTTTCGTACGAGCTTGCAGACAGTCTTGGCTAGATCCGCCGCGTCCTGGGCTTCTCGATCGGAAACCGCCCCAGCGCGTTCGTACTCGCTGACATTGCGTTTCTTCTGCACTGCCTCAAGCTTGAGGACGAGTGAAGAATCGGCTCGGATCGTATGCCGCAGGGATTGAATCGTTAGAGGTCCCGGTCTACAAGAGAAAGCAGTTCGCGGATCTCTTGTCGACTGGTTCGGTGTTCGGTGACAAAGCCGCTGCTAAGCCAATCACTCAGGCTCATCGTCACCACCGATTACGTAGAGCTTCGGACCCGCCAACACCGTGGTCAGGAAATGGTCTTTTTTCCGAACCTTCTTGGCATATTCAGCCGGCGGGAAGACGGTCGGGTTCAAATCGCGGCCGAGCGCCTCCCGACTGTCTGCTGTCGCTGAGACGATGTCGAACAGGGAAACCTCGCCCACAACGAGAAGATCGATGTCGCTTGTTGCCGTCTCCTCGCCGCGGGCGATGGATCCGTAGACGTAGGCCGACTTGATTCGCTCAGCCAAAGGAGAGAGAGCAAGCCTAAGCAGATCAACGATGCCGGCCGTCTTGCGAACGAGCCCTCTTAGCTCGTCGAAGACAGGGGCTTCGGCGTTTGCCTGAAAGTGGACCTGCTGGCCTTGTTGTGTCCTTATTAGCAGGCCTGCCCGGGTCAACCGCGCGAGTTCCCGCTGTACCGCCCCCCGTCCCACTCCGGCCAGCCGCACGATTTCGCTTAGGTAGAAGGTGCGATCAACCTGTCCGTAGAGGAGAGCGAGGATCGCCAGGCGTGTCTTGCCGAACAGGGCGGATCCTAGGGAGGCGGTCGTCGGTTTCGTACCCATTCTGGGTACAATTATACCCATTTGGGGTACGAATGGCAAGTGGTCTCCTTCGCCACGGGTAAAGCGGTACCGTTCGTCTTCCCAATCATCGCCCTGTTCTTCGCCCTGGGGACGTTCCTCTGAGCACGCCTCGCTAATCGAACAGACCGGGTTGCGCGGCACTCGGCACCAGGTACAGGTACGGCTTGACAGAGGTTGAGATCCCGTACTTGGTACATAGCTCGTGAAATCGCTTGTAGAGCTTTTCGTAGAACCGCGAGCGCTGGCGATCGCGGTTCTTTGGGGTTGGATCTTGTTTCTTGAATCTGCTAACACCGGTACCCGGTTCACTCTCTGTCTCACTAACGCGCTTTTAAAATCTTACCGGGGAGCCTTCCTCGTTGGCTTAACCGACAGCTTCTATCATTGAATTGCAAGGCTGAACGTGGCCCTCTCCTTACCTGGATAGACTCTCGCCTTCTTCTCGCTTTCCGCATCAATTCGCTTCCTTTTCCTTGACAACCCCCTTATCTGTCCGTATACTGCTTACACTTTCTAAACCACCGGTCCCTAAGGACCACCTTGGGGGGTACGATAATGAGGATTAACACGCTCTAACTGAAGTCTGTCGGTCTTGGACGGCTCGTCTTTTTCTTGCCGGTTGGTTTTCCCTTTCCCTTACTTTTAAGGAGTTATAATGAGTACCCCTGCGCTTGAGCTTAATCAGGTATGTAAGGTTTTCGCCAAGAAGGAACGCGACAAGACTAAAGCCCGCTTTGCGCCTAAGAAAAGAAAGAAGGTCATCGCTCTTGACGATGTGAGCCTGTCGGTTAACCGACGGGAGATCTTCGGAGTCCTTGGCCCGAACGGGTCGGGAAAGTCGACCCTGATCCGGCTCCTTTCTACTCTGTTGATCCCCGACAAGGGGACCATCCGCGTCTTTGGCCATGACGTTGAAAAAGAGGAGTTTGAGGTAAAGCGGTTGATCAACCGTGTCTCGGTCGATGCCGCCTTCTTCAAGAAGTTCTCTCCGTTGGAGAACCTGACCTACGCCGCCCGGCTCTATGGGATGCCGATGCGCGAGGCACGCGAAAAGATGCGACAGATCATGCTTCGTCTAGGTTTAAAGGAGGAGACGTTCAACCAACCGATGGAGCACATGTCACGCGGAATGCAGCAGAAGGTCGCTGTGGCGAGGGGGTTTCTCACCTCGCCCACGCTTTTGTTGTTGGATGAACCAACGACAGGGCTCGATCCACACTCCAAGCGCGACGTTCAAGGCTTTGTGCGCCAGATCCGCGCCGAACACGACGCGACGATCCTCCTCACAACCCACGACATGGAGGAGGCAGATCGGCTGTGCGATAGGATCGCGATAATCGATGAAGGCAAGATCATCGCCCTCGATACACCAAAGGGGCTAAAAGGGCTGGTTAGCAAGAGAAACGGGCATGAACCAACCCTCGAGGACGTGTTCATCGAGCTGACGGGAAAGAAGATGGAGGAGAAGGAGGTGGAATGAACACCCTGATTCGTGAGATGCGAGGTGCTGTTGCCTTTATCGAGCGTAATATCAATCTGATCAAGCGCTACTGGGGCTGGGAGCTTGTGTGGCTGATCTACTCACTGGTTAACTCCCTCGCCGTTACCTATATCGGGGCAGGGATGGAGCGGATCAGCGGGCAATCACTCGATACGCAGTACTTGATCACCTACCTCCTTGTGGGGACGCTGATCTGGTCGTATCTATCGGTGATCTTTTACTCGATTTCAGAGATGATAGCCTGGGAGCGATGGGAGGGGACGATCGAGTACACGTTCATGGCCCCGGTATCGCGCCTCACCCACCTGGTGGGGACGACGTTATTCGCCATCGTCTACGGGATCTTACGCACACTCGTGATTCTTTTAATCGTCGCCTCGTTCTTCCACCTCGATCTATCGGGGGCGAACCTCCCCGGAGCGGTCCTGCTCCTCTTAGCCGGAAGTGTCTCTTTCGTCGGTCTCGGAATCCTTGCCGCGGTCCTTCCGCTTCTTTATCCAGAGCGAGGCGCACAGATGACAAACGCAGCAGCAGCCATCCTCCTCCTTATCTCCGGGGTTTACTACCCGGTGGAGATCCTCCCTGGATGGCTGCAGGTGATCGCCTCCGCCTCACCAGCGACTTACGTGATTCGTGGGATGCGCGCCTGCCTGCTGCACGGGGAATCGACCCGCGCGCTCATTTCGACCGTCCTTTTTTTGATCGGCGCTGGAATCGCGGTGATCGCCATGGGGCTTCTGATCTTTCAGCGGGTGGAGCGATACGCCAAGCGAGCTGGACGCCTGAAGCGGAGTGGTTAGAAAGGCCGCGGAAACTCCGCGGCCTTTGTCATATCTTACTTTCTCCCTTCTACAGGTGCTTATTCACTTCCTCGAGGAACGCCTGCGCCTTCTCCTGAGAGATGGCATTGTAGAGTGGGTATTTGTCGCCAATCGGCTCGGTAAGGACGTCTTCCAAGATCCGCTTTGCGTCCTCCCAATGGGGCTTTTTCTCGTC
>Ga0209121_10006172_pt1 | contig 10604 bp, 9 predicted proteins | sample Cruoilmetagenom3_FD_187292 | JGI IMG/M metagenome (GOLD analysis project Ga0209121, IMG submission 187292) | Oil polluted marine microbial communities from Coal Oil Point, Santa Barbara, California, USA - Sample 3 (SPAdes) (version 2) | ecosystem: Environmental > Aquatic > Marine > Oil seeps ...
TGGGAGATAATTCCATCGTTGATTATTTGACTGACAATGCAGGCGATGCTGCTTCAGCCACTGATTACGCCAGAATGATTCTGGCTATAGTGGCTGCTAATGAGGACCCTACGAACTTTGGCGGCGTTGATTTTGTAAATCTCTTAAAAGGGCAATATAACAACAACCAGATTGGGGATGATTCGCTTCTGAACGATGATTTTTGGGGGGTTATAGCTTTAATCTCCGCTGGTGAAAGCCCAAGCTCGGAAATCGCTGCTAATTCAGTAGCTTTCATCAAGAACCACCAAAATGCCACTGACCATGGCTGGAGTTGGGGAGTAGGGCAAGATAGCGACGTTGACAGCACCGCATCAGCTATCATGGCTTTGATTGCTGCTGGAGAGAGCCCAAGTTCATCTGTTATTACAAATGGTCTGGCTTATATCAAGTCAACACAGATGGATAACGGAGGTTTTGAATCCTGGGGGGCTACTAATCCATCTACTGACTCCTGGGCAATTGATGCTATTGTAGCTGCAGGGCAAGACCCGACAGGCGATGCTTGGACCAAGAATGGCAACACACCTGACGATGATCTACTGAGCTTCCAGAATGCTGATGGCTCTTTCCCCGATTGGCAGGGCAATCCTTCTCCATGGGTCACCTCGTACGCCATACCAGCACTTCTAGGCAAACCTTATCCGGTTAAGATTCTGCAAGCGTGGTCGTTCTGGGCTATCGAATATCCTGCAGCCTTGTTGAGGGTATACCCTGGAGACACTGTAGTAAATCTGGACACCGTGACCGGAGTACCCACCGAGATACTTGGTATCTTTGCCGAGACGGAGGGAGTATGGAGTTGGTTCATTCCCACTTGGACGCCTGCTGGTAATACCCTGCATGAACTGGTGCCAGGTAGGCCGTACATAGTACAGATATCTGGTGCTTGCACTTGGGTGATTACGTGATAGTGATTTTTAAAATTCCAAATCGAGGAAGGCTGGAATCGCATTGATTGGCTTAACTACCTTTAGAGGTTGGATGTGAATGAGGCAAGTAAGTTACCGAAAGATAATTGCAGCATGGTTTATTCTTGTTGCTATGATTATCATTCCCCTAAGTGGCTACCAACATCTGCAGACAACTGCTTCTCCCATACAGGCACTTTTGGGCAAACGATGTCCAGCAGAGGTTCTTGGAGCTACGGGGGCATCTGTCTATGTGAGGATTGAAGGACAAGATGCCACTATTTGGAGAGGAAATATAACTGTTTCTAAGTCGGATATTAAAGCCGATAACAGCGGCAAATCTTACCATTTGTCAACTCCAACTGCCCTTGGCACTCTAGATGAAGCCTCCAATCATGAGCAGCGTTTCCCCTATTATGTGACTGATGCATATGGGGCATTATTTGTAAGCTCTGTGGATGGGGAAAAGAATCAGGGAACAAATGGTTGGATGTATCGCGTGAACTATTATAGCCCTAATGCTGGCGCTGACCAATTTATAGTGGGCGAAACCACGCCACCCGAACCTCCTCACGGAGAGGTGCTATGGTACTACGGAGCTTGGAGTGATGCGCCTTTGAAAATATCTCTCAGCGACACTGAAGTAGATGTAGGCGATGAATTCACCGCCACAATTACTCAGTATAGTGATACTACTCATGATTGGTCCCTCTGTGAAGGTGCTACAGTCTATGCCAACCATCATGGCTATACAACTGACGTTAATGGAACAGCAGCTATCAGCATAGCCAGCGAAGGAACCTACAATGTATTTGCTGAAAAGGATAGTTGCATACGCAGTGATAAGATAAGGGTAACAGTTACAGCGCCTGCGCCAGTAACCTACAATCTGACCACAACAGTAAATGGAAATGGCTCAACTACGCCTTCGGTGGGTAGTCATACCTATGATGCTGGGACTAGGATTGATGTTAGTGCTACACCAGATGAAGGCTGGCAGTTTGATAACTGGAGCGGTGATGTTGCTAACCCATCATCTTCTTCCACTACTGTGACCATGGATGCAGATAGAGCAGCCATCGCTAACTTTGTTGAGATTCCATCAGTAATCTATACCCTAACAGTAACTTGCAAACCAGGCGGGAGTGGAAGCGTCACCCCCAGCCCCACGGCAAAGGATAACCAGTATGAAGCTGGTACCTCCATCGAGTTAACCGCTACTCCAATTAAGGATTATGCCTTTGATAGCTGGAGCGGTGACCTTAGCGGTAGCACCAATCCCGTTAGCATAACTATGGATTGTGCTAAGAACGTTACCGCCAACTTTGTGTTGCCTGCGCTAGAGAAGCCAGCCCATTTTTTAGCTTCCCCTCTTAATATCTCTCCACAGGAAATTCAGCCCAACCAGCAGGTGAATATCTCCATCAGCATAACCAACGATGGTGGGGAAACTGGGAGTTATGAAGCAGTTCTCTATATCAACGGGCAAATGGAGAATAGCCAAACGGTGAGTATCTCATCTGGCTCAACCCAGAATGTGGCGTTTAGTGTAACCAGGGCAACTCCAGGTACTTACACCATCTCATTAGGAGGGCAGCAGGAACAGTTCACCGTGATGGGAAATCAGGTTTCTAATAAAGGATTAGACACTGGGAGTACAATAGCTATTATAGTTATTATAGTGCTTATCGCGGCTCTAGTACTCGTATTTCGTAGAATTAAAAGGGGAGCATAACCAAGGATAAAAAGATAAACGGAAGGAGTGAAACCAAAGGTAACCGTTCCCCCAGATGTCATTCTGAGAAGCGAATCGACGAAGAATTTCAGAGACCCTTCGTGGAGTTTACTCTCGAGCGAAGCGAAGAGCCCAGGGTGACATGGGGAGTGGCTGAACAATTTACAGACAAAGAATAGTAGTGAATGCCAGGTTAGAGGGTAAATGTAGTTGAAGCGAAATAGTTTGCCACAGATAATTGTAATAGCGCTTGTTATTACTTGCTTATTTGCTATCCTCTTACTTGGTTGCCAATCCCAACCTTCAGGCGAGATTAAAGTCAGAGTAATAGTCACCCAGGATTTTGGCACTAAATTGATCTTGGATAAGGCCACAAAAGTAAACAACGGCTCTAATGCTATGGACGCCTTGCAAAAGGTAGCCACAGTAGAAACGAAGTACGGAGGAGGATTTATTGAATCGATAAACGGAATTCACTCCCAGTATCCGAAGGTCAAAGGAGATTGGTTCTTTAATGTTAATGGTATGTCAGCCAATGTTGGAGCGCTGGACTATAAGCTTTCCCATGGGGATGTGGAGCACTGGGATTTCCATGACTGGAGCTTTCATGCCTTTGTCCCTGCTATTATCGGCGATTTCCCCCAGCCATTTTCAAGTGGCTATCAAGGGAAGATTTTGCCAACCACAATAGTGTATGATGAGGGCTTTCAAGAAGCTGCTCAGAATTTGATAAGTACTCTAGAGAAGCTGGGGGTTGAAAATATCCATATGGCGGGTCTTGAATCATCAGCTTACAGTAAGAAGCTCTCCAATCTAATCCTTTTAGGCACCAAGAATTTTGAACCTATATCGGAGCTGAATGAGAATTACAAAAAACTTTGTTTTTTTATTCGCTTTGAGAATGGCAAGATAGTGGTTTATGATTCTCAAGGTAACAAGACGCAATATGAATCTGGCTGCGGGCTAATCCAAGCTACTCAAAACCCTTGGAATCCTAAAGGCATTGGAGTGTGTGAAAATGTAGTCTGGATAATATCGGGAACGGATAAGGCTGCAGTGAAAGATGCTGCAAATACTTTAGTTAATCATTATGAAGAGCTTCGCTATGCCTGTGGCGCAGTGATAGCTAATGGGGAAGTTATCAAAGTGCCTGTGCAATAAAAGGTAAATAAAAGATTAAAATGCAAAAAGCAAAAATACAGAGCAAAATTTAAAAAGTTTTGCATTTTGAGTTGTCATTTTGATTTTTATGTTTGACTTTTAATTTTCAGCGAAGGAGACGCTGAAGTGGTAAGCTATAAATATAGAGATAAAGGCACAGCCATTTATAGGCTTCATCCCTGGTGCAAGCTAGCCTGGATTGCTAGCGTCTTTGTCTTGGCACTGCTGTTTAACAATCCGCTTTATCTGTTATTGTTTTTTTTGTCCACTTTGCCGTTAGTTTTGGCAGCCAAGGTAGGAAGGGAATGGGCGAGCCTGCTTAAGTTTTTTCTCTTTCTCTGCTTATTGATAATAGTTATAAATGCCTTAGTAAGCAATCGAGGCTCGCATGTTCTATATCAAGCTTCGTTTGCCATCCCCATAATGGGCACTCCTAAGATAACTCTAGAAGCCATACTCTGCGGTGTAGGAAATAGTCTAAGGTTGCTGGCCATAATTTCTGCTTTCACCATACTGATGTTTACTATTCATCCTGATGACTTAATGTTAGCCATGATAAAGGCAAGATTGCCCTATAAATCGGTCCTGGTCACTTCCCTATCCACCAGATTTGTCCCCGCCTTGATTGACGATGCCCAATGTATCACTGATGTTCAGAAGTGCCGAGGTTTAGAGTTTGAAAAAGGGGGACGAATTCAGAAAGCCAAGAACTACATGGCGATTGGCATTCCCTTGCTGTCCAATTCTTTGGATCGAGCAGTTCAGGTGGCTGAAGCCATGGAGTCAAGGGCTTTTGGCTCGGGCCAAAACAGAACCTTCTACAAAGAACTGAAGATAAGCCGATTCGATGCTATCACTCTTGCCTGTGCCCTACTCCCCTGCGTGGTTGGCATTGCTATGCGCTGCTTAGGGCAAGGGGTGTATGAGTATTATCCCGTTTTGCAAAGGATTAGCTTCAGCCACCGGGAGGCAATTATGCTAATCGGCTTAGTGCTCTTGTTAAATGGGTTATTTATTTTAGCCCCCTTAAAGAGGAAAGTTGACCTTGATTAAGATAAATAATTTGACATTTCATTATAGCGATACCGATAAGCCAGCTCTGCGAAATATAAATCTTGAAATTCAGGATGGTGAATTTGTGCTCATTACCGGTCCCTCCGGGGGAGGAAAATCCAGCCTTTGCCGCTGTCTGAATGGCTTGATACCCCATTTTTATGGAGGTGAGATAACAGGCAAGGTGGAGGTAGAGAATCTTGATGTAGTAGAACATTCCACCAGGGAGTTGGCTACCAAGGTGGGAATGGTATTCCAGGATCCGGAGAATCAGTTGGTGGCTATGGATGTAGATAGAGAGATTGCCTTTGGCTTGGAAAACCTTGGCTTCCCCCGAGAACTAATGGTCAAAAGGATAGAGGAGGCATTGGATACGGTGGGCATTGCTGGATTGCGTCATCGAGCTATAACTGAGCTCTCCGGTGGAGAAAAACAAAGGGTAGCTATTGCCTCAGTTCTAGCATTGTATCCTAATATTTTGGTGTTAGATGAACCTACCTCTGAATTAGACCCTAAAGGTGCTGAAGAGGTGCTTAATGTGATAGAACGGTTGAATGACGAGTTAGGCATCACAGTGATACTGGTAGAACATAGATTAGATAGAGTAGTGCAACATATTGATAGAATGGTTGTATTGGATGATGGCGTGATTATGGCTGATGGAGTTTCCCGAGCGATTATCAGCGATAGTAAGGTTGTGCGAAGCGGCGTCGGCATGCCTCCAGTAATCAAGCTTATCCAAGGGCTTAAAGAAAAGGGCATCAAAATCGATAACACCCCTCTGACAGTTAAAGAAGGCCGAGCAGCATTAGCCAAAGTTTTCCAGCGCCGTGTCATTGCACGGCATTTTCCCTCCCGTCGTTGCAAGGCACAAAGTGCCGAAGCAATCCCCGCTCAACCATTAATTGAGGTGAAGGGACTATGGCATGCTTATCCCAACGGCTTTGTCGCTCTGAAAAACATAAATTTGAAAGTATGTGAAGGAGAATTTGTAGCTGTTATGGGTAGGAATGGCTCGGGGAAGACAACACTGGTCAAGCATTTTAACGGGCTATTGAAGCCAACAAAAGGCAGCGTGCTGGTAAATGGCATTAATACCGGGGAAACGACTATATCCAAGTTAGCTAAGAAAGTGGGCTATGTTTTCCAGAATCCCAACGATCATCTATTTGCCGATACTGTTGAGGAGGAAATTGCTTTCACCTTGAGGAATTTGGGATTTTCCACCACGGAAATGAAGTCGCTGATTGACCAAGTGCTGGAGCGATTTGGTCTTATGCCATATCGGCATCGATATCCCCGCTCCATAAGCGGCGGAGAAAAACAAAGGGTAGCTCTGGCTTCCATCCTTGTGGCTCAGCCTAAGATAATCATTCTAGATGAGCCTACCAGAGGGATGGAATACAAATTGAAGGCTGAATTGATGCGCTTTTTAGACGAGTATAGAAAGGATGGCAAGGCGGTGATTTTGGTAACCCAGGATGTGGAGACGGTAGCTGAGTATGGCGACAGGGTGATAATGCTCAGCGAGGGGAAAATCATAGTAGATGGAAGTAAGCGAGAGGTATTATCACAAGCATTGCTATTCTCCCCTCAGATAAATCGCTTAGCTCAATCGCTCAAAAGCCATGGCGTTCCCAGCGACATACTAACTGCTGATGAAGCACTAACCGCACTAACATGAAGAGAAGCTATATTTGCTTGGCGCTGTTGTTAACTTTGGGCATAGGTTTTGCCATTTCCTCCGCCTTATTCCCTCCACTAAATGCCCTGGTGAATTGGGGCTTAATGGCAATTGGAGCAGCCATTTTAGCCATATTAGCCTTTTTCTTCAAATTTGAAACTGTCGCTTTGGGCTCCAAAGAAATAGCATTAGTTTCCATGCTGGCCGCTACATCAGCAGTCCTAAGGATTCCCTTTGCCGCCATTCCTAGCTTTCAACCCTGCACCTTCCTGATAATTTGTTCTGGATATGTATTTGGTCCCATATCTGGATTTATGGTGGGAGCGATGACTCCCCTTATCTCTAATTTCTTTCTCGGGCAAGGTCCTTGGACCTTATATCAAATGCTTGCCTGGGGATTGATAGGGTATGGTGCGGCTTATCTCAGGAGATTCAACCTGAATAGGAAGGGACTGATTATCATTGGTGTCATTTGTGGTTTCATTTTTGGCTTTCTCACGAATATCTATTTTTGGCTATACTTTGCTTATCCCCTTACACTTAATACTTTAATCTTTGCCCAGCTTAGCAGCCTTTGGTTTGATGCCTCCCATGCCATAGGAAACGCTATCTTCCTCGGGCTCTTTGGCATGAAAACCATTGGCATATTGGAAAGATTTAAGAAACGCTTTAACTGGAACCTCTGTGTCATTGCGGTGAACCGAAGCCCTGAGCCCTTCGATTCTTGTCATTCTGAGGGAGAGAAGCGACCAAAGAATCTCGCTCAGGGTAAACTCCGCGAAGGGGAAGCGAAACAATCTCTATAAAGGAGGGGCGATTAAGTGCCCAATTGATTGGGAAATAAGAGTCTGCTAAATCAGGCAACTACAAAAATTTTAGGGTGAGATGTATCCCTAGTAGTGGAGGGGCTTGTCTCCTCCCAAATTGCGGGGGTCTATATGAGGCTCCCCTACGCAAATGTTGGTCTACAAGAACGAAATCGCAAAGCTGAAGCTCGGATACAAAGCTATTCTACTTAATGTGGAAGAGCTAAGTAATGAGACGATAAGAGATAGATGCAAAATTTCGGAATGTTATGGCAAAAGATATTCTTGCCCTCCCTTTGCTCCTCCTATAAGTTATTTCCAAAAAGATTTTAAGAACACTTTTACCTATCTCATATTTATGAAAGGGATAGACATTAAGAATTGGTATTTCCTTTCGGACCTGACTTATAGCTTTGGCAGAAGAATAGAGGAGTATTTAGAAGGTATTAGCTTCACAGCGGGGGAATGCAGGTTATGTGAAACTTGTGAGGTTGAGCTCGGCAAACCATGCTCTAAACCAAAAGAAATGAGATATTCATTCACAGGAGTCGGTTTAGATGCGGGAAAATTAAGCAAGATTTTGAATTATAAGCTATGGGACGAAGCTCATACAAGCGCCGTAGCAGCTTGCCTTACAAATAAAGAGATAGTCGACCATGAAGTGCTATTCCAAATATTGTGTGAAGTTGCTGGGTAAAACCACTAAAGGCATTCCTTCAATGGGTATGAAAAACCACAAACTCTACAATATGATTTATTTAATCGTGCTCCACAGCAGGGGCAGCTATGTTCACCACCATCAGCTTTAGGTATTTCTCCTACAACTTCACTGTAAATATGGTAGTAAAAGGAATGCTCTTTATTTATGAATTTTATGCCTGTTTCTTCCTCCATTGATTGAAATTCCTCATCGGAGACTTTTTCGTTTATTATTTCATGGAGTTTATTAGAACCTGAACCATATTCTATAGGCTCCTTCTTCCTCCATATTATTTCTTGTGGCAGCAGACCCTCAAAACTTTTCCTCAAGATGTATTTCCCCATGCCTTCCCCAACCTTAAGCTCCGGTGATATGTCCAGAGCAAAGCGGACAAAATCTTCATCGAGAAAGGGTTGTTTTACTTCGATGCCCAATGCCTCGCCAAGGTCACTGGCTGAGAAATGCCAGTTTCTCGAGAGTTGGCATATGTATCTTTCTAAGTCTTTAGGTAACAGACTTGCCATGTAAGAGTAGCCAGCGAAAAGTTCATCGCTCCCGTCGCCAGTCATAACGGAGCAAACCTTACCTCCCCGAGCAAGCTTGAGGGCAAAATATATGGAAAGGTCGTTGGGTAAAGCAAGATTGAAGGTTCTCAATATTCTTATAACTTCAGGTAGGGCATTAAGCACCTCTCCCACGCTGAACTCCATTTTTTTATGCTCTATCCCCAGGAGACTAGCTACCCTCTTTGAATAGATGAGGTCAGACGCCTGGGAATTTTTTAAAGCCACGGTGAAGGCTCTAGTTGGCTTAGCAATGAAAGCCAGGACGCTGGTATCAAGCCCTCCTGACAGTAGAATGCCATCGGCTTTGTTCCTTTCAGCAGCTTCCTTAAGCTTAGCCCTTAACTGTTCGCAAATATCCATGTACCTACAATCTCTTCATGTCACCCTGAGCGAAGCGAAGGGTCTCTGAGATTCTTCGGTCGCGGAGTTTACACTGAGCGAAGCCGAAGGGCTCCCTCAGAATGACATCAATGTGAATGGTTGCCTTTAACCCCACGGGTTAAGCGTAACTGAGAACTACGATTTGTGTACTGGCAGGCAGAGAAGACGAAGTAACTGAAAGTTTTGGTTTTGCTTCTGCCTCCCGAATTCCCATTTTCTTCAAGAATTTATCCCCGGCATCTTCTTTGTAATGCATGGGAATGACGATATGGGGATTTAGCTGCCTCACTATTTCTACAGCTATATCAACAGGTATGGTGGATACTTCTCCCACAGGCAAAAATAGAATATCGATAGCCCCCAGCTCCTCTACCAATTGAGGACTCAGCGGATGCCCCAAGTCTCCTAAATGGCATAAAGTTATACCATCCATCTCTATAATGTAAATGGTGTTTTTGCCTTTTATTCCCCCTTTCTGGTTATCGTGGAAGGTGGCGATTCCAGTGATGAACGCCCCCCCTATTTCATATTCCCCAGGACCCTTTATTTGTTTGGGTTTATTGCCCACGCCTTCAATATAGCTATGGCCAGGATGGAAATGGCTCACAGTCACTATATCTGCCTTGGGTTCACCTAAAGAATAGTCCAGGTTAGGATGATATGGGTCGGTGATGATAGCCTTTTCTTTCCCTTTAATGAGGAAGCAGGAATGCCCTAACCACTTAATCTCCATCTATGCCTAAAGAATAGCATATTATTTTATTTTTAGTCACCCTTACACTGCACCAATGGATCAGAATGGCAATTATGTCAACTAAGTTACATCTCCTTTGCTTGCGTGACTATCATTTTCTGCAGGGCTCACCACAAGGGTCATTCTCTCTATGCCCACAACAACGACTTCCTCGCCAGCATCCACTGCAGAGCTTGATTTTGCTTGCCATAACTCACCATTAACTCGAACATAACCTTTAGGAGTAAGGGACACTGCCACCTGACATTTGCTGCCAACATCGGGCGTAATTATTGGCTTCTTATCCAGTGCTTCCTTGCCCAATTTGTAAGTTATATAATCATACGCTCCCAGAGCAGCCACCATAAGAATAAGACCCCAGAGAGGGATGTTTATCCCCCACCTTGGCAGCAACCAGAGCACAACCGCCACTAGAGCTAGCTCTTCGAGGAGAGTTGTTATGATGGAATATACTGTGAATTTCGCCCCCTTCATTTGCCTAGCTATAAGTAAATATAACCAAATTTTGCCTGAAGGGCAAAAATAATAGGAGGAACATTAAATATCTAAATCCCAATTTGTGCCCTTGGCACAAATGCCTAAATGAAAGTAATAATGAAGCTACCAGCAACATAAGCAACACCAGCAGCACAGCACAGAAGGAAGACACTCGTAGCTGCTCTCTTACCAAGTTGTGACCGTAATGAGTTACGATTTAGCCTGATATGACCTATTAGTATCATCCAGTAGACAGAACACCACCAAAGATATCCAGTTCGTAGTGCTGTCATCGACTGCACCAGAACACCCCAAACCCACGCGGCAATAAGGAATA
>Ga0209121_10006173_pt1 | contig 10602 bp, 7 predicted proteins | sample Cruoilmetagenom3_FD_187292 | JGI IMG/M metagenome (GOLD analysis project Ga0209121, IMG submission 187292) | Oil polluted marine microbial communities from Coal Oil Point, Santa Barbara, California, USA - Sample 3 (SPAdes) (version 2) | ecosystem: Environmental > Aquatic > Marine > Oil seeps ...
CCTGCTCCTGCGTGAGGATGCCTTCTTCGACAGCCTGCGCCAGAGCGGCGGTGTTCGCGCGCTCGCGCGCGGCGGCCAGCTCATCAGGGGTGATACTCAGCGCATCCGCCAGGAGGGCCTGCTCGTCAATGGCATCGGTGTTTGCGCCCTGCGGCATTCTCCCTCTGCCCTTGAAAGGCAAGCCAAACATCCCACGATCGCCCCAGACCAACATGTTGTCGGCCTGTTCCTGCGTGATCAGCCCTTCATCAACAGCCTGTTCGATTGCAGTGGTCCGCGCCGTCTCATAGGCGGCATCGAGATCGTCAGTCGAGATCCCCAGTGCCCCTGCCAGCAAGGCGTGATAGTCAATGGTTCCACGCGCACCCGGGAGTCCCCATCCATCCCCATAGCTGAGATATCCGTCATCCAACAGCCCGGGGCTGGCCGAAGCCTGGGTCATTGTCTCCAGGTCAGCTGCTGTGACCTTGGCAGCGCTCACAACACCCACAGCGCCAAAGACGACGCCTGCACCCACCAACACCAGAGTCAGGGCGACCCCCGCCATCGCTACAAAGCCCTTCTTACTATTCAATCGCAACATTGTTTCCCTCCTATTTGGAAGCTATGCATTAAGGTTTTGGATAGACCAGCCAAGGCGCAAACCTCGGCTGGCCAGTCTGTCTCATCTGGAAACTGTATTAGGGATCTCGTGTCGCTTCACCTCCCTTGTGAGTAAATGGAGAAACACAGTCACTTCGGTTCTGTTCCTGGAACATCCTAAGCATACACAGCCAACCTGAGAATACGCTTAGAGGATGCTGAGAGTGCTCTGAAGTTGTCTGCTTCGAGAATAACCGGGCAGAGCCCTCACCCGCGGGCTCGCGAGCCCGCACCCTCTCCCATACTCCGCGGACGGCGCCTCCGCAGCCGGAGGTGGGAGAGGGAACCGGAGGTGCTACTACTTCGAAAACAGCCACCTGCGCTATCCGCTGGGGCCGGCGTCTCGCCGTGCCCCTCTTTGCGTTGGGCGCTCGACACGAAGACGGTCGCGGTGAGACACCGGCCCGAGCAGAACGGGTCCTGCATTTTCATACTTGCGTGGTGTCCGCTGGCGAACGTGACGTCTACTACTTCGAAAACAGCCACCTACGATCAACTCTCGGGCCTAAGGGCCTGGCTGCGGGCCTTAGGGCCTTCTTCGCGTCTCATTTTCGTGCTTGCGTAGTGTGCGCGCACACGTGCGTTAGCGAACATATGGCCTGCTCCGAAGTAAACGACCCCGACGGCTGATTAAGCCGGTCGGGGTCATCTTTGCACAGCGGGCCTCAGCAAGGAGGAAGATCAGCTAACAGCAAAGCATCAGCCCACTGGAAACACCAACTTGGCCTCGCTATCTGAAGTCGCCTTCAGCCTGGACGTAGACCTGATACGTCACATAGGCATCCGCCGGGACCAACGCATTAAAGGCAACGGAGGCCCCGGGGGCGATACTCTGAACGTAATAGGCCGATCCTATGCTGGTGACGTGTCCGTTGGCGTCGAGCAACACGCCAGTAACCACCGCGTTCTTGATTGCATAAGTGTTGGGGTTAACGATCGTGCCGCTGATCCGCACGTTGCTGCCCTGGTCGACCAGGTTGGTGTTCTGTGCCTCAACCGGCGCCGGCTCTCGCCACTCCGCGACGACGGCGTCGGCGTGTACGTAGAAAGAGCTCATATTGTAAGCTGCAATCTCGGCCGTAAAGGGACATGCTTCACCAGGCGCCAGCAGCATACAGTCAAAGTCAGCTTCCAGCGCACCGTGCTCGATCCACTCTCCGTAACGCCGCTTCTCGAACCTGTAAAAGGCTCCCCGGAAGCCGTCCGCATCGTAGAAGGTGAAGTTGACCCTGTTTACTGCATAGACCTGATCGCCTTCGTTGCGCAGCAGGCCGGTCACCTTGTAGATCGTGACGCCGTCGAGTAGCGGACTGGGCTCGGCGCGATTCAGGCTGATCTCCACGGAGAACGGCGGGCCCGGGTTTCCATCCGGGACCTGGACCAGCGCAGCAGCGGGTGCCGATGCAACAGCCACAGCCTCCGCAGTGGCAGACGGCGTCTCAACAGACGCGACTTGCACAAGTGTCACGCCATCATCAGAAGCAGTATCTTCCACTACAGCGGCATCTTCTACGACAACCTCATCCGGCTCAGCCGTTGCCGTCGGTGTCTGCTCCTCGGATACATCAGCGACTTCCTCTTCACCCGTGGCGTCATCCACTACAGGTTCAAGCGTCGCGGTCGGCTCTGGCATGGCTGTCGGGTCCACGTCCGCCTCTTCAACGGCATCCTTTGCCGCGGCGTCTTCTGCCGCGGTGTCGTCCATCGCGGCGCCCCCCCTGGCACCAGGACGCTGGGCAGCGGAGCCTTCCGGACGCGTGATCTCAGCGGCTTGGCCACTACGATCCACGAGCAGCGAGACCACAGCACGCATCGTAGCGCTCGTTACGCCGCCTCGTACGCCCATAGCACCGCCGGCGCCGGCGCCCTGTTGCCCGGATTGCGCGCGCATCGACGCACGATCCTCTTCAGACATACCTGCGCCCGGGGCACCGGCCTGTCCACCGGCCGGCATACCGGATGATGTATTCCTGGCAGCCACTGCCGGACCGCCTCCCGTGAAGCCGCCGGCAGCCCCCTGCTCCTGAAGCCATGCCTGCTCATCTTCCGTAGTAAGCGCCATCGCAGAAATAGCAGCCACCTGGGACTCCGTCATCACGGACTCAATTTGCTTCGCCATCGCAAGCCGTTCGGTCTCGCCTTTCAGAGCCGTACCTTGCAGCATCTGCCACAGCGGAAGAAGCTCAACAGCCTGCGCTTCTGTCACTGCATCGTCTGTATCCTCCAACTTCAGCGCACCCAACGCCAGTTGCTCAGGGATCTCAAGCGCATCCGCATAGCCGGTTGCCAACTCACCAGTATAGTCAACACGAGTACTCGTCGGCTCTGCTGCGGGCGGTTGACTGCATCCTACCGTCAAGACGGCAAGAGAGATAAGCACGAATACCGTAAACCCAAATCGCTTTCTCCATATCGGTCGCATACTGACCTCCACTACTCCGCAGCTCGTTCGGTGAGCAAATCAATCAAGGGCTGCAACGCCAGATTACCGACGCGGGAGCCGCCGAATCCTCCCGCAGCATCTCCAGGACCACCCGCGCCCCCCTCCGGGCGCTCCATGCCCGACTCAGCCATCGCGGTCGCCCGCTCGTCCTCGGTCATGCTCTGGAATTGCTCGCGCATCGCGGCGCGATCCTCCTCAGACATATCCCCGGCACCTTCCGGCGCACCGGCAGGCGGCCCATCACCGTCAAGCGCAGGTATCTCGATGCCTTGCTCCTGCAGCCAGGCTTGATAGTCGTCCTGCGTCAAAGCCATCGCCTCGATCGCTGATAATTGTTCCTCAGTCATCTGTCCGCGAACCTGCTTCAAGACAGCGTCGGTCTCCGCAGCGCCTTGTAGCGATCCCGATTGGATCACCGTCCACAAAGGTAGCAACTTCGCCGCCTGTTCCGGCGTTGCTGCATCCCCGGTGCCCTCGAGCAACACCGTCCCCATCGCCAGCAGGTTAGAATCATTCAGCCCAGAGAAGTCGCCAACTCCCGGCTGTGCCCCAGGAGCTTCTGCGAGTTCGCTGTCCGCCGCTTCAACCGGGGCTGACCCTACCGGCTCGCTGTCTGCCGGTTCGACCGGGGCCTGCGTCCCTGGCTGTGCGATCTCTTGCACAGGCTCTGCCGACTGACACCCCGCCACCACTACCATCACTGCAATCATCAAGCTCAAAAACAGAGCCCTATATGTCTTCATAGTCCCTCCTAGTGACCGCCAACACCATCCGCATCCGTGATCTGAGATTTTCGGTTTGTGGTTTACCATTCTCATTCGCTGATTCTGTCTTCTCATATTCTTCTGCCGCTCTACTCGTGCCGCAGCGCCACGATCGGATCCAACTTCGACGCCTGCGTCGCCGGATAGTAGCCGAAGAAAATGCCGACGGCAGCCGACGCCCCAAACGCGATGGGGATTGAGGCAACAACGATTTCCGTGCGCATCGTCCCGAAGTGGTTGAATAGGATTGACCCACCAACCCCCAGCACCATACCGGCGACGCCACCCAAGACACTCAACATAAAAGCCTCCAGAAGGAACTGCAGTTGGACATCGCGTGGTCGTGCCCCCAGCGCCTGTCGCAGACCGATCTCCCGGGTACGCTCGCTGACACTGACCAACATGATGTTCATGATCCCGATCCCCCCCACGACCAGCGAGATCGCCGCTACCCAGCCCAGCAGATCGCGGAAGGTCTCCGTCGTTGAGGCTTGCGCATCGATGATGCTGTCCTGTGTCATCAGCGAGAACCCCAGATCATCAGCATTCGTTCCCAGCAACTGCATCACAACGGTATTCAACTGCGTCATCACGCTATCCATGGCATCACGCTCGGAAGCGGAGATGTAGACCATGCGTAACGAATCGCCACCGAAGCGAACATTCGTGAATTTACTGAAGACAACGGTGATGGGAACGTACACTCGGCTATCGAAATCGGTCGTACCGACCATGCCCTTGCTCTCCATCACCCCAACCACCGTGAGTTTCACCGACCCGGCCTTAATGTCTTGACCGATAGCAGCCTCAGCACTACCGAAGAGCTCAACAGCGACCTCAGAGCCCAGCACCACCACCTTCTGCGTTCGATCACTGTCAATATCGAGGATGAATCGCCCCACCGCCACGTTGTACTCGCGCACAGCGGTGAAGCCGGGCGTCGTGCCCACAATGGAGACATCCGTCAACGTCCCCGAGCCGCCGCTGACATCCTGTGTACTGCTCTGCTCTGCAGAAACCCCATTGATGCCCGTCAGGCTCTGCTCAAGCTCTGTCAAATCATCATAGACGAGCGACGGCGGCTGGGCAGCCCCCGGGCCGAAGCCAGCGCGACTGAATGAGGGCATAATCATAATCAGGTTTGCGCCCAGCTCGTTGATCTGGTCGGCGATCTCGGCCTCGGCGCCAGCGCTCACCGCCAGCATCACAATCACCGCTGCTACACCGATGATCACACCCAACATCGTCAGCAGGGAACGCGCTTTGTTCATCATCAGGCCTTCCCAAGCCACCTTCAGTGTCTTTGAAAAGGTCATGCCGTCCCTCCGTTATCCCCATTGTGCAGGTTCATAATCCCCCTGGCGTCGAGCTGATCTGAGACGATCAGGCCATCGCGCAGATAGATTACGCGCTGTGCGTACTCCGCAACATGCAGCTCATGGGTCACCATCACAATCGTCCCACCTTGACCGTGCAGCGCGTGCATAAGATCCATGATCTCCCCACCGATCTTGGTATCCAGGTTACCGGTAGGCTCATCGGCCAGGATAATCGAGGGGTTATTCACCAGAGCTCTGGCGATCGCCACGCGCTGCTGCTGACCACCTGACAGCTCCTTGGGCAGATGCTCCATCCGATCTCCTAACCCTACAGACTCGAGGGCGGCAACAGCGCGGTCATGCATATCCTGATCGGTTAGATCGGGGTTCCCGTCATACAACATCGGCAGCATGACGTTTCTTAGCGCCGTCAGGCGAGTCAGTAGGTTATAGGACTGAAATACAAACCCGACTTTCCGATTTCGGACGCCGGCCAACTGATCCTTGCTCATCTCGCTCACATCTTCACCATCAAGCATGTAGGCGCCATCCGTGGGTGTGTCCAGACACCCCAGGATGTTCATCAAGGTAGACTTTCCCGAACCTGATGGCCCCATCACGGCGACAAACTCCCCTTCTCGCACTCGCACATCCACCCCCGCCAGCGCGTGTACGGCGATGTCGCCCATCCCATAGACTTTCATTAACTGCTCGGTCCTGATAAGCTCGCGGACCGCTTTCTCTTCTACGTTAGTTCGCTCAGCCATCTAAGGTCTCCCACCCATACCACCGCCCATCATCATGCCCGCCCCCGGGGCCATCTCGGGGGCAACAGCTTCTTCAGAATCACCAGAGCTGCTGCTTGTCGTCGTCTCGCCGGTGCTGACGACCTCGCCGACCTCCACACCGGAGATAATCTCCGCGCTCACGTAGTCCATTAAGCCGACCTCCACGATGCGCATCTCCAGCTCTCCGCTGGGCTGCACCACGAAGACCGAGTATTGCTCTTCACCGATCTGACGCAGCGCCTGCACGGGTACCAATACCGCGTTGAGTGCCTGCCCGGACACGATCTCAACATCAGCGTTCATATCCCCCAACAGGGTCACCGGATGCATCGCCGTATCAATCGTTGCCCAGCTCTGCACCGCCGGCGTGTTACTCACCGTGACAAGAACCGGGTCAACCTGGTAGATCTCGCCGCCATAGGTGAAGTCCTGCAACGCCTCGAAGACGATCTCCACAACACTCCCCACCGCTACATTGTTCATATCTGACTCTTCGACCCAGAACTGGATGACCGGTGTATCCAAATCTGCCAACACGACTGCGGTCTTCGCATCCGTAGCTGTCTCTCCGACATCCACGTTGACCTCGGTGATCGTGCCGGCGAAGGGCGCAACCAACGTTGTGCCGTCCATATCCTCCTGTGCTGACTCAACCGCAAACTCTGCCTGCTCCAGGGCCAGTTCTGCTTCGCGCAGAGCCGCTTCGTCATCTTCACCTAGAGCTAACTGCGCGCGCTGCAGTGAGATTTCCAATCCCTGCACTTTGATCCGCGCAGCCGTCAGTTCCTCTTCATCCGGAGACTCCTCGACATCCTCCAATGCTGCTTCCGCGTCAAGCACTTTGGCCCACGCACTCTGCAAGTCGGCACTTGTATTCGCAGATGTGCTCTCGACCATGGCCAGGTCGTAGTTAGCCTGATCAATCTCCAAGTTCTGCTGAGCCTTAACCAGGGAGTCGGATGCGTGCTCGCGCGTATCCTCAATGTTCTTCTCCCAATCCCGCTCCGGGTTCATCGCCTCAGCGTAATCTTGCTGCGCATCTGCCAATGACTCAATCGCCTGATCCAGATTAATGCGAACGGATGTATTCGAAGCATCGGTCAAATTCGATTTCGCCGACGTGTTCTGGTAAGACACCTGCGCACTCAGTAAATTGGCCTTGGCCACGCTGATTTCGTCCGCATCAGGATCCCAGTTCACCAACTCATCGAGCTCCCGCTGCGCGACAGTCAGATCGGCCTCAGCTTCCGCCAAGGTCAACTCCGCCTCAGCCACGGCCAACGCCAGGTCCTGTTCAGCGTTCATCACTTGAATCTCAGCGGACGCCACGTCCTGTCGTGCCGTGGAATCATCGATCCACGCCAATACGTCACCGGCCTGAACCTTATCCCCGACCTCCACGAGCACTTCCAGTACCTTCCCGGAAGCATCGAAGGCCAAATCAGCCTCAAGGGACGGCACCAGCGTCCCGGACCCCGAGGCGGTAATGGACAGATCCCCGAGCGTAGCCGTTGAGGTCTGCATCGTAGTCTCCACGGTTTCTTCCTGTCCGGGCGCAAGGCAGAACGAATAGGCCGCGTAGCCGCCCCCAACCAGCACCACCACTGCAACAATGATCCATAGCGTCTTATTTCGTAGCATATGCAATTCTCCTCCACCCGTACTGATAGCTTGTATTCGCGATAGTCACATCCTATAAACAGTCACTGAGAACAGCCTAAGAAAATCCTGAGAGAACTCTGAGAATTTCGGCAAAACTATCACGACTCTCAGCTTTCTCTCAGCTATCTCCCAGCCGCATCTCAGGGAGCGCGCTATAATTAGGGTAAGAAGCTTGATATTCAGGACTGGTGAGCCGGAAATCGACTTGCCACCACGGGGAGCAATGACGGTTAATGGCTAGAGTATTGGTGGTCGACGACGATCAGAGACTCCTAAAGATGCTGCGACGAACCCTGGCCTATGAAGGGTTCGAGGTGACAACCGCGGAGGATGGGCAAGAGGCACTCGATAGCATCTATGAAGTGCCACCTGACATCATCGTCCTTGATTGGATGATGCCCAAACTGGACGGGGTCGGCGTCCTGGAGGCACTACAGGACCTGGAGGATCATACGCCGGTGCTGATGCTCACCGCACGTGACGCCGTACACTACCGCGTCGAGGGCCTGGAACGTGGCGCCGACGACTACTTGGTCAAACCCTTTGAATCGATCGAGCTGATCGCCCGGGTCCGGGCCCTGCTGCGTCGCGCTGGCGTGGACGATCAAGCATCGCCACTCACCTTCACAGATCTGTGTCTGGATCCGGTGACCCGTGAGGTGCGCCGCGGCACACGCGTCTTCGACCTTACGCCGACAGAATTCGACCTGTTGTCTCTGTTCTTGCAGCACCCCAACCAGGTTCTTGAGCGGGGCCAGATTCTCTCCCACGTCTGGGGCTACAACTTCGTCGGTGATGACAATATCATTGAAGTCTACGTCGGTTACCTAAGGAAAAAGACGGAGGCCGACGGGGAGTCACGCCTCATCCAAACTGTGAGGGGTGTCGGCTACGTCCTGCGGGAGGCTTGCTAGTGTCGATCCGGTTACGCATGACGTTGTTCTATACCGCGATCCTGGTGCTGACGCTGACCGCGTTCAGCAGCATGCTCTATGTAGCCCAGGATCGGTACACGCTGGACATCGTGAAGCAGGATGTGACGGAAACCGCCGGCAAGATGGTCATCGCCTGGACGCGGTTCCATAGAACCTACCCCCGCCCCCTGCCCTGGATGTTGCCGCCTGGCGGCGACCCGAAGTCGAACGACTATAGCGCCGTGGATGTAGATGGCTACGGCGACGAAGCCTGGCAGGCCATGCAGCTTATGGTACGGGGCGCGGCAGCAACTGATGTCGTTGCCATCCTGGACCCCACGGGCGAACCCGTGCCGCGGGCAAATGGTGAAGGGGTTGAAGCCATCCCTATCAGCGCCGAAGGGATGCGATCACTACAAGCAGGAGAGGGCTGGATCGAGATTGCCCAGGGGGAGGATTCGCGCTGGCTCACCCTGAGCCGCCCTGTGCGCTTCGACAATGCCAACATCGGCATTCTGCAGGTTGCGCGCCCGCTGGCCGACCGGGATCGCTCTATGCACTCCCTCGGCGCCACGCTGATCGCCGGTACCGCGATAGCGACTGTCATCGCCTTTGGCGCGGGCTGGTTCCTCTCCGGCACCACGCTGCGTCCCATCCAGAAGATCACCGAAACCGCCGAACAGATCGGCGAGGCCCGCGATCTGACCGCCCGCGTGGAACACAGCGGCCCCAACGATGAGCTTGGCCAGCTGGCCAAGACCTTCAACAGCATGCTTGGCCGCCTGGAAGAGGCCTACCAACAGATCGAACACGCGCTCCAGGTCCAGCGTGACTTCGTGGCCGACGTCTCCCACGAACTACGCACACCGCTGACGACGATCCGCGGCAATCTCACCCTCCTGCAGCGCAATCCGCCCCTGCTCGAGGAGGAGCAGACGGATATCGTCGAAGATTTGGCGCAAGAGAGCGAGCGGCTGACCCGTATGGTGACCGATCTGCTGACGTTGGCCCGGGCCGATGCCGGGCGGAAGTTCGCCGTACTGCCCCTGGTCATCACCGGCATCATTGACGACGTCTGCCGTCAGGCGCAACTCCTGGCGCCGGAGCGCACCATCGAGTGTGAGTGTCCGGAGCGTATTGCGGCAGTGACCAATGCCGACGCGCTCAAACAGACACTCTTGATCCTGATGGACAACGCCATCAAACACGGAGAGGGACCGATTCGCCTCTCAGTGGACCTGCACGATCATCAGGTCGCCATCCGCGTGCAGGATAGCGGTCCTGGTATGTCGGAAGAGTTGTGCAAGCGCCTCTTCGACCGCTTCTACCGCGGCGACGCCTCGCGCTCGACGCCGGGATTCGGCTTGGGGCTCTCCATCGCCCGCACCTTGGTCGAGGCGCAGAATGGCACGCTCAACATCGAGAGTGAGGTCGGCAAGGGCAGCACCTTCACAGTGCTGCTGCCCGCGGCTGAGTAGCGGCAAAGCAACCGCGAATCACGCCAATCTTCGCGAATCAGGGTATTGAATCGCTGACCCACTGAGGCAGATGACCCCGCTGAAGCTCTGAATGGCTCACTCACAGATCGCCAGCAGTTCATACCACCCACTATTCTGTCATCCTGAACGGGTCGACCAGCCCCCCACGCTATGCAGCCACGACAGTGAAGGATCTTGTCCTCGACCGCCAAGCGCCTGCACAGACAAGATCCTTCTCTTTCTTGGTGGCGCAGGTTATAGCGTCCCGGCGTACCTCACATCATAGGGCTTGACCTGCTCGACCGTCCAATCCCCGCGCAGCCGGATCAGCTGCTCGGTGTGCCACTGACCGTGGACCACCCAGGAGGCAGCCATATCCCCGGCTCGCATGAAGAAGTCCCACGGAGACCGGACGCCGGCATCCCAGTCGGGCGACTGCAGGCTTGCCAGCCAACCCAGGGAAGCGCGGCGCTCCTCCAGAAAGCTGCTCAGCGAGGCCGCAAGCTCACGCGCGTTGCATTGCCGCTCGGTCACCCATTCCATCGGGTGAATCGGCGGCCACGGCTCATCCGACGCACGGAGCAGGATATCC
>Ga0209121_10006174_pt1 | contig 10602 bp, 12 predicted proteins | sample Cruoilmetagenom3_FD_187292 | JGI IMG/M metagenome (GOLD analysis project Ga0209121, IMG submission 187292) | Oil polluted marine microbial communities from Coal Oil Point, Santa Barbara, California, USA - Sample 3 (SPAdes) (version 2) | ecosystem: Environmental > Aquatic > Marine > Oil seeps ...
TATGTCAAAATAGATTTAAATCCAAATCCATCAAAGAAATTTAATACCATTATGAGCACAAAATCTTTATATGGTTTTAATTTCATTGCTAAGCACTATGATTTACCCAATTTAATGGCCGGAAAAATTAATGCTATTTTCCAAAGAGATATCTACAAAGGAAAAAACAATAAAAAAATAATTAAGGGTCGCGATTACTTCGACTTACTTTGGTATTTGAAAAAAGGAGTTAAGCCAAATGTGGCCAAAATTAGAGAATGCCTTAATAAACCAAATTTAACTTTTATTGAATTGGGAACAATGTTAGATGAAAAAGTTAATGAATTGGGAAAGAAATTTATGGCTGAATTTAAGAATGACTTGCTGCCATTAATAAGAGATTCCGAATTCGTCAAAGCTTATATTAAAAATTATCTTCAAGAATATAGAAGAGCTAAGAAAAAACTTACATATTGGGATAGCGCGCTTAGGGCATAACAGAAAAAATTAAATACCGGTTTGCCGAGGGGCAATTTCTTCTAAATGATTAATTCTTTCTTCATGATTATCTAGTTGATCTTGTTCTCTTCGGTGAGTCATATTGTGTAATTGAAAATCTTCGGTTTGGTCTTTGATTAATTTAGCTAAGCCGTCGAAGTGTTCCAACGTTTCATTTTTAAAGGTATTAATTTCCTTTCGCAAACCAGTAAATTCTTTCTTGGTTTCTGACCGCAGCCCGGCGATGTCTTTCTTGGTTTCTGACCGCAGCCCGGCGATGTCTTTCTTGGTTTCTGACCGCAGCCCGGCGATGTCTTTCTTGGTTTCTGACCGTGATGCAGCGATATCTTTCTTAGTTTCTGAGCGTAATTCAGCAACATCTTTTTTCAATGCAGAAATATCTTGCTTCGTCGCCGGTTGTTGTAAGGACTTTTTACTTTTCATTAATTTCAATATTATCTACTTTTTCTTTTAGTGTCAACATCCTATATAATCTTACCGGGCCGTTTTGGTAAATTAAATCGCCGAAATTTACTTTTTTATCACTAACTAAATAATTCACACAATCATCAGTTAGCTGGCTGTCCTCATTCCAATATTTCGTCCGTCTAACCTGTGAGTAATATAAAATCGCTTCATAGGGCATATCTTCTTCCACCCACAAACATTTTGTATTTGGTAGAGAGGTGAAAAACTGGCCTACATATTTTGTTTCCCAATGGGTAGGAGTGATTATTGGAAAATGGGAATAAAAAGAAAGAAAAGATATTACCAAGATTACTGGCAATAAAAAACTCCAAAATTCCAAAATTCCAAAATTCCAAACAAACTTCAAATTTTTCCAATTGAAAACCAAAATTAAAAAGGAAAGCAAAGTGACAGAAAGGCCGTAGGCAAGGGAGACAGTATTGGTTTTAAAAAGAAAAAAAGGCAGGGAAGATAATAAGATCACCAAAGATAAATTCACAACCCCCGTTTTATTTTCTATTAAATAATCTTTGATAGAAAAATAAAGATAGGCGCAAACAGCAGGAATAACAGGTAAAACATACCACCAAACCTTGCTTTTAGCGTAAGAAAACAAGCCAAAACCGCCGACAATATAAAACAGCAAGGTTAATTTTGTCCAAGAAAGCTTTTTCTTAATCAAATCCCAAAGGAAAAAGGCGCCGAATAAAACTATTCCCGGGCGAAAAGTATCAAACCACCAACGCAGATACCAAAAGATAGGCGCATCTTGGGTGGGATCGCCGCCGCCAATCTTAGTCGAAGACGGGCTAACAACATAACCACCAATATATTTTCTAAAAAAATAGTCAAAACCATGCTCCAAGGAAAGGGGAATATACCAGGGCAGAATTGTTAAAAAAGCGATAATAAAAAGCAAAAACAAGTTCTTTATTTTAATCTTTCTGGCAACCAGCAAATAGGGGAGAGGAAAAAGAAAAATTACCGCCGGCGGCCCCTTGGATAAAATCGCTAATCCTAAGGCAAGGCCGGAGAAAGCCAAAAATAATTTCTTTTTGTTTTTGATAAAAAGCATTAGAAAAAATAATGCTAAGCAGGTGAAAAGAGAAACGGCTGTATCAAGATGAGCCATTTGCAGGGAATGCCACCAATCATAGGCAGTCAAAAAAGAAAGCAAGCTGATTGACAACGCCAGCCAAGAATACTTTTTCTCGAATAAGCGAATAAATAAAAACAAACAGGCAAACCCTAAAATACCAAAAATAAAACTAGGCAAACGATAAGCCCATTCATAATCACCAAATAAACCGGAAAAGATTGCCATCAGGTTAAAAATTAATGGAGGACGACTGGTTTCCGGAGAAAGCTGAGAGTGAGGTCCAGGACGGTTATAAGGACCGCCAACGAGAGGAGAGACGTAATAGCTGTTAAGGCGCATATTACGTGCCCCCTCGGCCCTATGGGCTTCGTCAAAATCATGAAAAGGAACAGTAAACATGGTTTGACCTGCTTTAAAAATAAAGAAAACGAAAAAGAAAAAAAAGATTATAGAAAAAATTGTTCTCGGCTTGGACATTAGTATTTTAATTTTTTAAAACTTTTTGATTAAGCTGAACGATTTGCTTCCGGTAAAATTTTATCATTTGAGAGCGAGAAATTTTTTTAATCATTTTAGGATAATCGTAAAGTTTTTCTATTTTTTTTAATTGAATTACCAAATTAAGCGGATCTATCTGCCAAGAAAATTTTTCTTTGACGCCGCTTAAAAGCTTTCGCCAAGAATATCTCTCTTCTTGTAAAATAAAATACAAATCAACATAATCTCTGGCGTGACGGCGGGTTAAAATTGTGTTTAATTTATTAACACCCAAATCAAAAAGACTGTCAATTATTATCCCCTTAAATTTTTTACCTTCCCGAAGACGCTTAAAGGGAAAATAATTGAATTCTACCTTAACAATTTCTCGCTTTCCTTTTTTAAGAAAAAAAAGTTTTGTTCCTCCAATGGCACGTGTTTCGAAACTGTCCACGGCCATTTTTTTTATTTTAGAATTAAATATTTTTTGAATCCGAGCGTAAGAAATTTTCTTAGAAGTAAAAAAATCCAAATCTTCGGAATAACGATGACTTAAATAAAATTCCGCCAAAGCTGTACCGCCACTAAAGTAAAAGTTTTCTTTAAAAAATTTTTCTCCGACAATAACAGAAAAAATTGTTTTTTGAAAAGGAGTTAAGATGCTTTTTTGCTCCACAAATTTTCTTTTAAATAATTTTTAATATCTTTGTCAAGAATTTCATTTTTAATTTCAGGCCAATATTTCCTAAGTTTTTTCTTGCTTAATTTTTCGCCGTCAAGACCATAATTAATTAATTGTAATAAACGCCAAATTTCATATCCATGAGGATCTTTTTTTTGAAAATAGTCTTCATCAATAGACCAGTTAAACATTAATCTGATTTTAGCACAAAAACATATTGTTGGAAAAATGCGGTAAAATAACAAAAGTATGAGAAAAAAATTAGTCAAAAATAGCCTTCTTCTAATAGTCTCACAAATTATTGCCCGCTCAATTGGCTTAATTTATTTCATTTTTCTGGCTCGAAATTTATCAGTTTCTAACTTTGGCATCTACGCTTGGGTCTTAGGATTTGTTTATAATTTCTTCCCTGTTGCTGACTTTGGCTTAGAGCGCTATGTTCTTAAGTACATTCCCCGCAATAGAAGCAAAACAAATTTTTATTTTAAAAGAATTTTAGGTTTAAAGTCTGCTTTAGCAATTTTTGCTATTTTTGCCTGTTTAGCCTTAGCTTTAGTCTTGGGGATAAGCAGCCCAAAATTCATCTTACTATCAATTTTTGCTCTTCATCTTATTCCCTATAACATTGCCCACACTATTATTACTTTCCAAAACGCCAAAGAAGAGACAACGACTTACGCCAAATTTAATATCTGTTATTCGCTTTTAGGAGCGATTTTAGGAGTTTTTGTTATCAAGCTTAAATTAGGCCTTCCTTGGGTTTTCGGCGCTTATTTTGCGACTATCTCTTTAGTTTTAGTTTGGCTAATCACCAAAAAAAATATGCTTAAAATAGGTTTTGTTTTTGACAGAAATTTTTTCAAAAAAGTCCTCAAAGAATCTTGGGTATACGCTTTCCTGGTAATTATGGCTGTCTTTTATCTTAGAATCCCTCTAATTCTTACTGGTATCCTCACCGATGATTATTGGGCAGGAATATATGGTTCGGTGTCTAAGTTCATCGAAGCAGGAATCCTAATTCCCCAGGCTGTCGCCTTAGCCTTAGCCCCTTCTTACTCTATCCTTTTAGAAAAAAAGAAAAAAGAGCTTGGAAGGGTTTATCTTAAAAATATGTTCACTGTTTTCTTACTATCTTTACCAATTGTTTTATTAATGTTCTTTGTTAGTCAACCAATTATTCTCTTGATTTATGGTCAGGCGTATTCTTCTGCTATTACCACTTTTTCTCTTTTAGGGGTAGTAATGGGCTTGCTTTTTGTCAACTCATTAGCAGGGAATATTATCCAAAACTCTCAAAAAGTAAAAAAGTTTATCCCCTATGCTCTTTTTAAATTCTTTACGGTTACTGCCGCCTGTCTATTTTTAATACCCAAAATGGGCATTATTGGCGGCGCCTGGGCAATGATAGGGGGAGAAATATTTGGATTAGTAATCAACAATACGTTTGTGTATAAAATATTGAAGGAAAAGGGGAATTAAATTATTCCTTTAGAGAAGTAGCTGGTCCTACAATATAAACCCCGGGCAAAAATATTTGATCTTTATTATATGAATCGTCCCATAGATTCTCTCCTCCGATAAAAGAAGCTGCCCCAGGAGTATCTTTATACGCTCGATACATAGGGGTCCCTGGTGGAAAAATTGCTAAAATTTTATGTCTCTTTTTACCCAGCTCAACAACGCTATCAACGCCCACAAATGATTCGCTCCCCTTCAATCTGTTAAGAGCAACAACAAGCTCTCCCATATTTTGATAATTTTTATCAGGCAATTTTTCTATACAACCCCTAACAACTTGATAGTTTTTTTTCACGTTCTTTTTATTTTCCGGCAAATAGGTCTGCGATCGTTGTATCTTTTCTTCTGCCTGGCCTAAAACAAGCTGTCTAATGCTTTGTCCCCGTGACTCTGCTTCAATCATACGGATAAATAATAAATCTTTTCGTCGTTTTTGTCAATATTACTTTTAGCCTTGATTTTCGCCTCAGCGATAAATTAAGTATAATAGATGGTGAATGAAAATAAAAAAAGAATTGTTACGTTGCTATATTGTTACATTGCTAATCTTATTTGTTAGTTTGAGTAGTTATTTTTTTATCAAACATTACTTGAAGCCAAAAATAAATCAACTCCAGGCAAATCTTAATAAACGGGTATTGGGCATTTCCCAAGTTACTATTGAGAATGTTGAATTTAGTGTTGAGCTGGCGCAAACACCAAAAGAAAGAGAGAAAGGACTTTCAGACAGAGCTGAACTTTGCGATCAATGCGGAATGCTATTTATCTTTGAGAACAATAATTATCATTCTTTTTGGATGAAAGATACCCTTATCCCTTTGGATATTATTTGGATTGATGAAAATTGGCAAGTGGTTGATTTTGTCGGTTTTGCTCAACCTCAAGGAACACGAACAGACGGAGAACTGCCAACTTATCAACCGCAAAAAATAGCTCGATATGTATTAGAACTCCCCGGCGGGACAGTTAAAAAGATAAGAGAATTTAAAATCGGTTCCAAGGTGTTAGTTGACTAATAGTGAAAATATCAAAAAAAACGATCATCGGCTTTCTTATTATCCTATTGGGTCTAATCCTTCGCCTTCTTGCATTAAACCAATCTTTCTGGTTAGACGAGGCAATTACTGCTAAAGTCACTAATTTTTCCTTTAGAGAAATCTTTATTTTTCTTAAAAATGATTTTAACCCACCACTTTATTATATTATAGTGAAAATCTGGGCTGGTTTTTTTGGCAATTCAGAAATTTCCTTAAGGATTCCTTCAATTATCTTTTCGCTTCTCTCTATTTCATTAACTTATCAATTAGCTAAAATTTGGCTAAACGACAAGAGTAAATCAGCGGCTATCTTGTTGGCTACTTCGCCTCTTCATATTTATTATTCTCAAGAGGCGCGGGCTTATTCATTGGCTTGCCTTTTGGTTCTGTTAACTTTATTTTTATTTCAGAAATCTTTGTCACGGCCTAAGTTTTGGTTTTTATTCTCAATGAGTTTGATAACAATGGTATTTTCTCATTATCAAACAATATTATTCTTACCCGTATTGCCTGTCTTTCTTATTTTTAAAAAAGACCAAAAGAATCTCAGAAAACTTTTTCTCGCTCTCTTGCCGCTATTAATAATTTTTATTTTCTATTGGCCAATTTTTCAAAGCCAACTATCATCGGGTCAACAAATAGGAAAAGGATGGACAAGTGTTATTGGCAAATTAAGCGGCAAAAACATTGGTTTGCTTTTAGTTAAATTCATTATTGGCAGAATTAGTATTGAAAATAAAATGGTTTATGGAGTTTTGTCGGTAATTTTGGCAGTAATCTTTTGGGGATTGGCATTTTTAGGCGCTTCTTCTTCTCTTTATTCTCTTTCTCTTTTCCTGCCTATTATTTTAGGGATTTTTATGGGGATTTTCTTGCCCATTTTTTCCTATTTTCGCTTTTCCTATCTTTTGCCTTTCTTCTATATTCTCATTGTCAAAGGAATAAACAAATTACCTTCCCGAAAAATAGCGGGTATTCTTTTTATCTTAATCATTACTACCAACCTCCTTTGTTCTTTCACTTATCTTCTAAATCCTCGCTTCCATCGAGAAAACTGGCGTTTGGCAGTAAGTCTTTTAGAAAAAAATTATCCCCAGTCGCCGGTTTTTATCTTAGATAAAATAGATACTGCTTTTTTGTATTATAATAAAGGAAGGCTTAAGTTAATTAATCCCGATAATTTTGACAAATATGATCAGGTCAATTTAATAAGCTATGGCTTGCCAATCTTTGACCCAAAGGATAAAATAAGAACAGAGTTAAAAGATTTCGGATTTAAATTAGTTTGGGGCGATAGTTTTAATTCCGTGGGTATAGAAAGATGGAAAAAATAATAAGGTATAATAATATTTATGAGAGGACTGGAGGTTTGGGCTCAAAAAGAGTTGGAAAGTCAAGAAAAGAGGAGAAACTATTACCTAATCCCAAGGGGCACTGTTGTTTGGCCCCGCAAAAAAGGCCGGTTTTCTAACCACTATCGAGGATCACTTGTCGAATCTGTTTTGGCAGAACCGGCGATGACCAGAAGCGGCAAGAACCAGGAAAGTAAAAGGGGAATGCTTGTTTGGCGTTTAAATGGAGGCTTTAAAGAATCGCTCAATGGCTCACTGGTAATAAAAAGAGAAGGGGCTACTCTTTATCTTGATGGACGATATTGGCAAATCCGACCGGGAACAATTATTGGCACCGGTTCAAAAAAAGACAATCTGATTAGGAAAATTTAATAAAATGGCTATTGGCATTGACGGCAATGAGGCGAATATTGCTAATCGGGTAGGGGTAGGCCAATATAGTCTCTCAATCTTGAAAAAGTGGCGAAAAATCGCTTCGTCTAATAATCAATTTATTATTTATCTTTCTCAACCTCCTCAGTTTTGGATGCCTAAGAAAAGCCAATATTTTTCTTATCGTATTTTTGGCCCCCAAAGGTTTTGGACGCAATTCGCTTTGCCATTTAATTTATTTTTCAAAAAGCGTGAAGTTGATGTTTTCTTCTCACCTGCGCATTATGCGCCCCGGTTTTCACCAATTAAAACCGTAGTCACCATTCACGACTTAGCCTATTTTTACTATCCTCAAGAATTTAAGAAAAATGATCTTTGGCAATTAAAGTCTTGGACAAAATATTCGGTTAAAAAAGCCGCTAAAATTATTGCTGTTTCTAAAAATACCAAAAAGGATTTAATCAAGTTTTACAAAATTAACCCCCAGAAAATTGTTGTTGTTTATAATGGCTATGATACCAAACGCTTTAACAGCCAATTAGGCTCTAGCCAAATTGAGAAAATTAAAAGAAAATATAAGATTGGCAGCGATTATATTGTTTATTTAGGAACTCTTCAGCCCAGAAAAAACATTGAAGCCCTAATTAAGGCATTCCCCCAAGTTAATAAGCGCTTCAATAGACTGAAGTTAGTTGTCATAGGCAAAAAGGGCTGGCTTTACAAAAGCATTTTTACTCAAGTTAAAAAATTAGGATTAGAAAAGAAGATTGTTTTTACTGACTTCGTTCCTGATGAAGAAATTCCTTTTTTATTAGCCGGCGCTAAGTTGTTTATCTTGCCTAGCTTATATGAGGGTTTTGGCATTACCGCTTTAGAAGCAATGGCCTGCGGCGTGCCGGTTTTAGTATCTCGTATCTCCAGCCTCCCCGAGGTAGTAGGCAACGCGGGCCACTATATTGAAAATCCTCAAAACTATTCGGAAATTAGCCAAAAAACTATCCAAGTTTTGGAAAATCCAAAATTACAAAAAGAGCTGTCAAAGAAAGGCATAAAACAAGCTCAAAAATTTTCTTGGAAAAACTGCGCCGAGGAAGCCCTCAAGGTGTTGTTAAGTTGATTATTCACCTTAACTCCTTCCACAAAGCGGCGATGTCGTAAAAAGCCTTAAAAATAACCTTAAAATTAGCCCCTGTTTGGCTACCAATTTGGCGAGGATAATGGCTTACCGGAACTTCAACTATTTTATAACCCTTCTTTTTAGCCTTAATTAATAATTCTGAGGAAAGCAAAGCCCCATCTGATTTAAGTTTGATATTATCTAAAACTTCTTTCTTTATTAACTTGAAGGCGCAATCCACATCACGGACCTTTAAACCGAAAAGAATTCTTATTAATATGTTAAAAAGCTTAGCATTGCAAAGGCGAATAAAGGAATCGGCACGTTTTCGACGATAACCAATAGCCAAATCAGCTTTGTCGGATTTCTCAACCAACCTACTTAAATCGGTTAGTTTAAACTGACGATCGCCATCAGTAAAAAATATCCATTTATAGCGGCTATTTTTAAATCCTGTTTTCAAGGCGCCGCCGTAGCCCTTGTTAACACGATGGCGGATTATTTTTACCGGACGATATTTTTGGGCTAATTTTTGACCGATTTTTCCAGTTTTATCAGCCGAGCCATCATCCACTAAGATTATTTCAAATTTATCGGCAAACTGGGGAATAATTTTTAGAGCATCTTTTGTCTGCGCCTCAATATTAGCTTCCTCGTTATAGAAAGGAAAGAAAACAGAAAGTTCTGGCAGCTTTTTGGAGTTCATTGAATTAAGTATTATTGTATAATATATCTTACTCACTATACATTATACCCTATACTTTATACATTTTTTATGAAAATAGGTATTGATATTTCCCAGGTTGTCTACGGCACCGGCGTTAGCGTTTATACCAAGAACCTGGTAGAGAATTTATTAAAAATTGACCGTAAAAATCAATATTTGCTTTTCGGTAGTTCACTAAGAAGAAAAAAAGAACTACATCGCTATATTGCTATATTGCTAAAACGCTATCCTAATGTAAGCGCTAAAATATTTCCTATCCCCCCAACACTTCTATCGCTAATTTGGAATAAATGGCATATTCTACCAATAGAAAATTTTATTGGCAATGTTGATGTTTTTTTCTCTTCTGATTGGACGCAGCCCCCAGTTAAGCAGGCCAAACTTATTACCGTCGTTCACGATTTAGTTCCTTGGCGTTATCCAAAAACTCTTCCTAAAAAAATTATCACCACCCATCACAACCGAATAAAGTGGGTAAAAAAGGAGGTCGGCGTTATTATCGCCGATTCTCAAAGCACCCAAAACGATCTAATAAAAATTATTAAAATTCCCAAGCGAAAAATTTATGTGGTTTATCCCGGCATAGATAAAAAAAGATTTTGCCCGCAAAATAAAGAAAAAATTAACCAAATAAAAAGAAAATATGGATTATCCAATTATATTTTAGCGGTGAGCACTCGAGAACCACGGAAAAACTTTATCCGCATAATCGAGGCTTTTAAAAAATTATCCGCTCAAGGCGGACCTGCCTCGGGCAGGAAAAACAGAAATTTCCAATTGGCCATTGCCGGAAAATATGGCTGGGGGGAGGAGACAAAAAAACTCAAAAACTCAAAAACTCCAAAACTCAAAACTTTGGGATACGTGCCAGACGGGGATTTAGCGCCGCTCTATAGCGGAGCGCGTTGTTTTGTCTATCCTTCGCTTTACGAAGGATTTGGATTGCCAATCTTAGAAGCAATGGCTTGCGGCTGTCCGGTAGTCACCTCTAATATTTCCAGTATGCCTGAGGTGGCTAGTGAAGCGGCAATCTTAATTAACCCTCGAAAAACTACAGAAATTACCAAGGCTATTAATAAAATAATTAACAATGAAAAAATGGCAGAAAAATTATCTAAAAAAGGCATAGAACAGGCAAAGAAATTTTCTTGGGAAAAATGCGCTAAGGAAGTATTGGGTATAATGTATAGAGTATAATAGAAACACCAATTATGGAAGACAGAGTCGGAAAGAAACTAACCACAAAAGAAATAGTCGAGAAAATAATTGGCCGCCT
>Ga0209121_10006175_pt1 | contig 10600 bp, 9 predicted proteins | sample Cruoilmetagenom3_FD_187292 | JGI IMG/M metagenome (GOLD analysis project Ga0209121, IMG submission 187292) | Oil polluted marine microbial communities from Coal Oil Point, Santa Barbara, California, USA - Sample 3 (SPAdes) (version 2) | ecosystem: Environmental > Aquatic > Marine > Oil seeps ...
CGCTGCTGCTTTCAACGACGCGGCTCGTCGTGTTGAAGAGACTCAAAAAGAGAAAATGGCTGGCGTAACTGGTGGGATGCAACTTCCACCAGGTATGAAGATGCCTTTCTAAGTAACTTATTCTTTAAAGTTAATTCAAGTGGTGGTTTGTGTTGAACAAGTCACCGTTTGAAAATCAGAACGGTTAACTATGCGTACCAGTCATATGCTGGAGCATTTGATGGAGGCCTTACGTTGTCTACCTGGGGTTGGTCCCAAGTCGGCGCAGCGTATGGCCTTTCATTTGTTACAGCGCGATAGAAAAGGCGGCCTACAGTTGGCTGATGCTCTTAGCCAGGCAATGACAGAAATTGGTCATTGTAATGAGTGCCGTACTTTTACTGAAGAAGATACCTGCCATATTTGTACCAACCCTAAACGTCAGGAAAATGGTCAAATCTGTGTAGTAGAGAGCCCTGCAGACATTGCAGCAATTGAAGCAACTGGCCAATATTCAGGCCGTTACTTTGTGTTGATGGGCCACCTTTCGCCACTTGATGGGATTGGTCCAAGTGATATTGGCCTCGATGTTTTGGATTACCGCTTACGTCGTGGTGATATCACAGAGGTTATTCTCGCGACCAACCCAACGGTTGAAGGCGAAGCAACGGCCCATTACATTGCTGAGCTATGCAATGCCCATGAAGTGAACGCAAGTCGAATCGCCCATGGTGTTCCCGTTGGTGGTGAGCTAGAGCTGGTGGATGGCACCACGCTTTCGCACTCCTTACTCGGTCGTCATAAGATATAAAAAAGCCGCTTGGTGAATAATCACTAAGCGGCTTTTTCTTCTTTTGTTATAAAGCTTTGTCCTTGAACGTGTCTATTCTAAAACCTTTCAAACGATTAATCAGAGCCGCGCACGGCTTTGTAAATCGCAGCGCCAATCACGGCACCAATAATCGGTGCAATCCAGAATAGCCATAATTGCGAAACAGCCCAGTCTCCAACAAATACGGCTACACCAGTACTTCGAGCAGGATTCACAGAGGTATTAGTGACGGGGATACTGATAAGGTGGATCAAGGTTAAACAAAGACCAATCGCGATAGGTGCAAATCCAGCCGGTGCTTTTGAATCGGTTGCCCCCATGATCACGAATAGGAACACCATGGTCATGACCACTTCACACACGAGTGCTGCGGTTAGCGAATAGTCACCCGGTGAGTGTTCACCGTAACCATTCGAAGCAAAGCCTGATGAGACAACGTCAAAACCTGCTTGGCCAGAAGCAATCACAAATAGCACGCCGCCCGCGATAATACCGCCAATCACTTGGGCAATAATATAAGGCGCAACATCTTTGCCATCAAAGCGACCACCACTCCATAGGCCGATGGTGACAGCAGGGTTGAGGTGGCAACCGGATATATGACCAATAGCGAAAGCCATAGTGAGTACGGTTAAACCAAAGGCAAGGGAAACTCCGAGTAGGCCAATTCCCACATCAGGGAAAGCCGCGGCTAAGACGGCACTACCACAACCGCCCAACACCAACCAAAACGTACCAAACATTTCTGCGATATACCTATTCATAACGATCCTTATTAATCTGTACCAGTATCAACAAGATAGTTTAGATTTCGTAACTTTGTGAAATCTTGAGCATATAGAAGGCAGAAAAGGGCAGATGCGCTTAGGTAATCGCTTCTAATTCGATCAGGTTATCAAGGGCTTCTTGGTCGGTCTTGCCACAAATGACAGGGCAGGCTTTGAATTGGTGGCACACCTTAGGGCGCGAAGATAGACCAAACAGCTTACAAAGATTTTGCTCATTTAATTGAATGCATCGCACGCCCGCAGGCTTGCCATTGGGCATTCCAGGAATAGCTGATGTAATACTTGGAGCGACACAACATGCTCCACAACCTAAACGACATTCCATCAAATTAAACTCACTAAATAGCAGGGGGCGCGATAGTAGCAAAAAATGATGAGAGTGACAGCTGTTGATTGAATCAAAGAATGAACAATGATTATCCTTGAACTTTTTATGGGCTAGCGGTATAACACGCACCCCAGTAAATGAGTAAGAAGTAATCCTATGACGAATCCATTTTGGCAAGAAAAAACACTAGAACAGATGACAGAGCAAGAGTGGGAATCACTGTGTGATGGTTGTGGTAAGTGTTGCCTGCATAAACTAATGGATGAAGATAGCGATGAAGTTTACTACACCAATGTGGCGTGTAGCTGGTTAAACGACAAAACATGTTCGTGTAAAGACTACCCGAACCGTTTCACTTCTGGTGAAGAGTGCTTGAAGCTGACTCGTGACAAGATCGACGAGTTTCACTGGCTACCAGATACTTGTGCTTATCGCCTTTTATCAGAATCTAAGCCTATTCCTGAATGGCACCCATTGATCACGGGATCAAAAACAGAGATGCATGCAGCAGGCGAAAGTGTTCGTAATAAAGTGGTGTATGAAATTGATGTTGTCGATTGGGAAGACCACATTTTAAACCACCCGAACCGTTAGTTATTCTAAAAACAGCCGCTTTTGAGCGGCTGTTTTGCGTCGCCTAAATTTAAAACTTACTTAATTACTTAACTTAAAGGCTTAAAACAAAAAACGCCCCGGAGGGCGCTAAAGTTAAACGAGCAAAAAAGATTCAGGCTAGTTTACTTGTTGTTTAATGTACTCACCCAATTCTGAGTGGTGCATGATTTTCGAAACCGGCAGTATTTTCTCAGCAGGGCCCCAAGCAAACACGTTCACAGGTGTGTGAGTATGTGTACCTGTACCCCAAACAATGTTTTGACCCGTTGCTTGTTCACGAGCAAGCAGGTTGCCACGGTCGTTATATGGGAAGAATGCATCGAAATCGTTGATAGCAGGTACTTCTTCTGCTGACAAGTATTTGTGCTGAGCCAATCGGTATGGGTTCGGCTTACTGGCTAATACGTTTTTCGCTTGTTCCGCTGTAATAGGGAACTCACTGTTTTTGTTGACGATTTCGGCCAGTTTTTCAGGTGTTTGCTGTGCTTTATCTAGCTTTTGAAATTCGCTGATCATGCCGTAGTAGCTTTGTTTCTGATTGTATAGACCATCAAGAATATCGAATGCGCCAAAGTTAAAGTTGGGTGCATAGTCGCGATCAGCGAAGGCTTCGCCAGAACGTTTCTGTGGTTTTGGTAAGTCGTTAGAAGAGTAGCTGAAACCGAAAGATCCTGTTTCGTGGTCTGCGGTCACAATCACGATCGTGTCTTCACGATCTTTTGCCCATTCATACACAGTTTGGATCGCTTCATCAAACTTGAGCAGTTCATGCAGCATCGTGCCGGCATCGTTACTGTGACCCGCCCAATCGATTTGGCCACCTTCAACCATTAGGAAAAAGCCATCTTCATCTTTGGATAGGATGTTGAGCGCTTTTTTTGTCATCTCTTTCAGGCTTGGTTGAGTTCGTTCGCCACTCTTTTTCTTGTTGCTGTAAGCGATGCCATCATCCATGCCTGAGTAGGCGAATAGGCCAAGTAGTTTATCGCCCTTAGCGTCGTCTAGCATGTTGCGATTAAACGCCAGTTGGTAGCCGTCTTTCTCTGCTTCAGTCAGCAGGTTACGGTCGTCTTTACGCTTCGATTTGAGATAAACATCACCTTGAGTCAGTTTCTCAAGTTGCTTATAGGTTTCACCTTTGTCGTTGGTCGATTTAGGAATCCAATGACGTAGCCCTCCAGAGAGCATCACATCAGCGCCCGTTGCTAACATATCAGATGCAATTTGATTCTCTAAAGAACGGTGAGGTTGGTGAGCGGCGAAAGAAGCCGGGGTCGCGTGAGTTAAGCGTGTGTCGGACACTAAGCCGGTCGCTTTGCCTGCTTTTTTCGCTTTCTCAAGTACGGTCTCAACATGGTTACCCTGTGAATCGATACCGATCACTTCTGAACCGCTGTAGATACCCGTTGCAAGCATGGTCGCAGAGCAAGCTGAATCCACTACGATTGCGTCTTCCGGATGCGTTAGGGATGAACCAATAACCCCTTCTTGAGCAAGTTGATAAATGGCCGTTTTGTTCCCTTTATAGATGGAATTTGGCGCTTGGTTTGCGTAGGTTTCCAATAAGCCAACTTGCTGAGGTCCCATGCCGTCGCCGATCATCAGAATGACATTTTTGATTTCTGCTGAAAGTACGTTGAATGAGAGTGTAGAGGTTACCACTGCGGTAACAATTGGTTTCATAAAGTGCTTCATTAGTTATCCCTTTTTATATAAGCGGGATGATTAGAACACCGATTTATGTCAAAGTCGTTTCATATTTGTTTCATCAACATGAAAGTGAGCAATAACTCAAGTTTTTAGAAAAACATAAAAAAAGGCTCACATTTCTGTGAGCCTTGGTCTTATTTAGGAGCGTCCAGATTAACGGACGATGTCATGGCTAATGTCAAGCAAGCGGCAGTTCTGCAACCACCTGGTTGAACGCGACTCGAGCTTTTTGAGCTTGCTCAGATAACTCTACTTTCTTCGCTTGAGCTGTACTTAAGTCGTTTTCAGCCTGCTCAAGAGCTTGTTGTAGATTTTCTGGAAGTTCATGTGTTTCCATTTGCGCACCTTGTTCAAGAACATAAGCACGAATTTCTTTCTTAACATCCGCTAGCGCTTTGTAAGCTTCACGTTCATGTTCAGCTGCCTCTTGTGCGGCATCTTTCTCTTTTTCAAACTGTGCTAATGCCATACCTTCTGCCGACCATGGATCCATGTCTGGTAGTTCTTCGATGTTAATCGTTGGTTCGATGTACGCGTCTTGATGACGTAGATCTAGGCTAGTGGCTCGAACGGCTGAAATCATCAACATCACAGAGATCGCTAGTAGTGGTAAACCACCTACGATTGCTGCGGTTTGTAGTGTACTTAACCCCCCCAAGAACATCAGGATTGTTGGTAAGAACGAAAGTGTAAATGCCCAGAACATACGGTTCCAACGCATCGGCTCTTCTGTCACGTTGTTCTGAACTACAGAAGCTAGAATATAAGAGATAGAATCAAAGGTTGTCGCAGTGAAAATGATACATAGCAGTGTGAATACTGCGATCACCAATGTGCTCATTGGCAGTTGTGCCAGCATCGAGAAGATCGCTTTAGTTGCGCCTTCTTCGTTCAAGATAGCAACGACATCGAGCTCGCCAGACAACTGTAGAGATAAACCGTAGTTACCTAAGATCATGAAGAATAAGAAACAGCCTAATGAACCAAAGAAGATTGAGCCTGACACCATTTGTTTAATGGTTCTGCCACGAGAGATTCGTGCAACAAATAGGCCCATACTCGGTGCGAAAACTAGCCACCATGCCCAATAGAAAATGGTCCAATCTTGTGGGAAGTGCGTGTTTTCAAAGGTTCCGTAACCACCAAATGGTTCCGCCCATGTTGCCATCACGAAAAAGTTAGACAGTAGGCGACCAATTGAATCTAGGCCTGTTTCCAGCATGAAAATCGTAGGGCCAGCAATCAGAACGAAAGCCAATAGCCCCATCGCACCCCAGAAGTTGATGTTGCTGAGGATCTTGATGCCTTTTTCTAAACCCGCATAAGATGAGTACGCAAAAATAGCAGTACAAACCAGAAGTACCATCACTTGAGTTAGGTTGTTTTTAGGCAGACCGAATAGGTGGTTAAGGCCTTCAGTGATAAGAGGAGCTGCTAAACCTAAAGTTGTGGCTGCGCCGCCTAATAGACCGAAAATGAATAGGATATCGACGATCTTTCCCGGTACGCCCTTACTACGGTGTTCACCAAGAACGGGCATTAGAGCGCTAGAGATTTTTAGAACAGGTTGTTTACGAACATAGAAGAAGTAAGCAATAGGAATCGCAGGGATCAAGTAGATAGACCATGCGATTGGTCCCCAGTGGAACAGACCATAAGTCGCTGCCCAACGAACGGCTTCCTCACTGCCTGGCTCCAGTTGGAAAGGAGGTGATTGATAGTAATAAGCCCACTCAATACAGCCCCAGTACAAGATACTTGCACCGATACCACCACAGAACAGCATTGCTGCCCATGATGCTGTTTTAAATTCTGGCTCTTCGTCCGCTTCGCCAAGTTTGATTTGTCCCATATCGCTGAAGACAACATAAACCATGAACGCACACGCTGCTAGGCCAAGCGCTAAATATAGAAAGCCGAGTTGATCGGTCATAAAAGTTTTAGCTACCGCAATCCAGTCTGCTCCTTGAGTAGGGAACATAATCAGCGGGAAGACGATCGTGAGTAGGAGTGCTATCGCACCAAAAAAGGTCGGCTTGTCAATAAGCTCAAAAGTGTTTTTCACGAGTATTATTCCATTAAAATGAGAGCGGAATTATGGAGTGAACTCGTTTTTTAGGACAAATCAGGTCTGTTGTCGTGACGACAAATCACTTTTTACAATAGAAAAGACTCTATGCAAAGGGGAAATGCAAGAGATGCAGCGTAAGGGATGGGATACAGTGGAGAACGATAAAGTGTTAGACCAGAGCGAGAAGGATTCCACCAACGGTTGCCGCTGCGGACAAATATTGCCCAGCTGAATACGAACCGTCGTCTTCTTCTTCGATCTTGTCTGGGTGATCCATACCTAGAGCGCCATGAGCAAATGATTCAACCTTATCGGTAACGGTTTCATTCTCTGCTTCAATTTTTTTTGCTTCTTTATCGATTTCTTTCAGGGCAGATAAGAGCGCTTTGCCTTCATTAGAAAGCTTAACAGTGTTTTGTTCAACCTTAAGAGGCGCGGGCTTTTCAGCTTCACTGTTTTTACTCTGTGAGTTCATTTGCGAAGGTGAATATAGCTGGGTATTACTCGTTCCTACCGGCGTCATATAGCTCTCCTTACCTATCCTTAAATATAGTATCGGCAGAGGTGTGAAAAACTTGTGCATTTAATCACCATGGTGATGTTTTTTTATTCGCACATTACATTTTCATCTGCTTAATCAAAACTGCTTGGTAATTAAGCAATTCCTATGCCGATATCAATATTTATCTTAGGGCGCGATTGAACAAGCTTTTAGTTTGCCAGACTTGTAGCATGCCAGACCTAAACTTGGATAAGATTAAGTCTGGATAGCGAGTTTAGTCGCACTTGAGATCGGATCCGCGCTGAGATAGGTGCTTGTATGCCTTCATTCGGTTCTCTTTCTTAACAAAACGAGCCGGTGGAGAAAGCACTTTTAGTTGGTAGTCACTGCTATTCGATGAGATTTCTTCAACTGGACTGATGATGGCAATTTTCAAATCAGGGTTACGACGTAGAATCGACGCTGCAGTGCCTAAACCACCTTCGGTGTGGAATTTACCAGCCACATGGATCACCTGTTGTTCAGGGTTTGATGCTAGGTAATCCACAATCGATTCAGCCATAGTTTCGTCCCAGGTTACCTGAGCGGAAAATTGCTTTTCTGTTTGCTCTGGTGTGCCGTGATGCATTGAAGCCATGAACTTTTCTTTGTAAGGGCTATCGCCAGTATCGACTTCTGAAGCAATCCATTGGCGTTGTTCCGTCGTTAGCTGATCTAGATAGGATAATCCTTTACGGCCGATACACTGTACAAAGGGTTTTGGTGCGTTTGCCGCAATGATATCGACATCGTTGGCTTTTGCGAATTCAACCAGCGCACGATAATCACTTTCGTAATTTGGCCAAGCAGCGGCTTGAGACATAAGAACTTGTTCGCCAATCTCACCGTTTAGATATTGGTTTAATGTGTCTTGATGCTCTCGAGTGAATTGTTCCATTGATAACGCAATGTTTGGCGTTGCGTTTCGACGCACTTTTAGGAAATGGGTTTGGAAGCGATGGATAGCAGAGTGAGTGTGCCATTCTCCAATAAGAACGACGTCAGCTTCTGTCAGTTGCTTGGGTAACGCATCGAGGGAAAGTGTTTTACCTTGTGGGGAAGCAAACTGGTAATCATAAAATGTGAAAACGGTTTTTGTTTGCGTGTTAGCCACTGTTTGAGAAGTGTTGTTTGAAGGTTGAGTAGCACAAGCTGTAAGCAGGGTAGCTAATCCGATAAGAATAATACGTTGCATGAAATGCCTCCTTGAAGAACACGCATACTAAAGGAGGCAAGATGAGATTTCAATGCAAACGATAATCAATATCAATTAAATTTGTTTGCGGTACACTCTCAACATAAAGTCAGCTTCACAGTTGAATTGCTCTGCATCGGTGAGTTGTCGTTTAAACTCTTCACTCGCTTTCCAAGCAAATGGCGTCATCTGTAGCAGGTCGAATGCATCTGACCCCGATAGTTCCATCATATAGTTTAGTTGTTCTTGGTGTTCAAGCGTAAAACCTTCGATCACTTCTGGATCTTCGTCATGTAAGCGAACGCCATCATAAATTGCATCACGCAGTTGATACAGGTGTCGGTTAGCGGGTGTCACGGTGATCACCACACCATTATCTTTGATGGTGCGTTGCAGCTCTTCAGCCTTGCAAGGCGCGTAAATGCGTAGAATGCCGTCTAAGCTGTTTTCAGCAAAGGGTAGGCGATGGCTTGATGCAACCGAGAAGTCGACTGCAGGGTAGCGTTTAGCCGCGTATTTGATAGCGATCTTAGAAATGTCTAGGCCAAAAGTAGCACCATTCTTTTCTTTTAGGTTTACCGCAATTTCGTTGGTGTAATAACCTTCGCCACAACCAATATCCAATAGGGCAGGTGCCTCTGCTGGTAGATAATGAGAACACAATGTCACCACCGCTTGGCGCATTGGGTCATAGTGGTTGCCTTCAAGGAAGCGGCGACGAGCCTGCATCATCTCTTTGTTGTCACCTGGATCTTTTGAGCGTTTGTGGTGTGCTGGCATCAAATTGACATAGCCTTCTTTCGCTAGGTCGAACTGATGGTTCTTTTCACACTTAAACGTACGATCGTTTTGAGATAAAGGTTGGTGACACAAAGGGCATTGGTAAGTCATTGCGAACTCGAGGTAGATATCTTAAGGGCGAAATTTTAACAGGAAGCATAGTGGGGCGCTAGAATAAACGCAGCTGTCTTGGCTAACGGCATCCGTAAATAGGTAGAGCCAGTCAGTGAAGAGATAGAGCCAACGTATGGCTGGCTCTATTGGTTATGAGCCGGTCACTGATAGAAACAGTGAACTCGGCTTCTAGCTAAAGAAGTTAACTTGGTTCTTTAACGACTCAGCTTGTTTTTGAAGTTCATCAGCACTGTGAGAAGTCTTAGCGCTGGTTTCACGGCTTTGTTGGTTCAAATCGCTGATCGCATGCGCGTTCGCTGCTATTTCTTGAGAAACTTGAGCTTGCTCTTCAGATGTTGCAGCAATAGTTTCAGCTTGAGAAGCAATAGACTCAACCTGAGAAGCAATGGATTCTAGTGCTGTACCGGCTTCTTGCGCTTTATCGAGTACTTGGTTGGCATTCGATTGGCTCTGCGTCATTAGATTTACGGCATTATTAGTGGAAGCTTTTAGTTTCTCAATAATGCTTACCACGTCTTGTACTGAGGTTTGAGTACGATGAGCCAGCGTTCTCACTTCGTCAGCAACAACGGCAAAGCCACGGCCTTGTTCTCCAGCACGTGCAGCTTCAATCGCAGCATTCAACGCAAGTAAGTTGGTTTGTTCTGCGATGTCATCAATCATTTTGGTAACAGTTTGGATGCTTTCGCTATCAGCGCTTACTTGCTCAATCGCTGATGCTGATTTATCTAGCTGATCGTTGAGCTGAGCAACATCAATACACACACCTTCAACAACCTCTAAGCCTTGCTGACTATCGTCATTTGCCAGACGGACGTTTTCAGCAATGCTGTTGACTTGTTGAGCTACGGATTCAGCCGACGTCGCCATCTCTTCTATTGCTGTTACTACTTGTTCTACTTGCGCCTGTTGACGGTCAGATTGCGTTAAGTTGTGGCTTGCATCTTGAGAAACACTGCTTGAGCTATTTTGAACTTGATCACTGGTCGCGCGAATTTCACCCACTAATGTATTCAACTGGGCAGCCATGGTTGCAACCCCTGTATTTAGGTTACTGATTTCATTCTTTGTTTGCTTACCTGAGTTTGGAATATGTAGGCTGACTTCGCCTTTCCCTAAACGCATCATGTATTCGTTTAAGGTTGTTAGCGGTGTTAGTGTATGGTTCAAAACGAAAGTTAACACTACGATTGTAGCGGCGGCAATCAAGGTCGCAATGATAGCGATAAGCTTCAGAAGCTCGTCACTGCCTTTGGTCACTTCCTTAATGAACGTGCCGCCAAGTAGCTTCCATCCCCAACCCGGAACGTCGGTGTATACCAGATATTTTTCACCTACTGTTCCTTGATACTCATATGGGTATAGGATCAGGCCTGATGATTGTTCGAAGAGTTGATAGAAAGGTTTGTTGCCATCGTAATCGGCGACATCAATAATCGATTTGCCACCGCCAGCAAGGGTAGGATGCAATAAGTACTGACCTTGATGTTCTTTTTCATTATCAACAATGATGGTGTATCCGGTGTCTCCCCATGATACCGAGCGCAAAGATTCAAATAAGCTCTGAGTTGCTTCTTCAACGGGTAAGCCAATGAAAGACACACCATTAACTTTACCTTGAGCATT
>Ga0209121_10006176_pt1 | contig 10597 bp, 7 predicted proteins | sample Cruoilmetagenom3_FD_187292 | JGI IMG/M metagenome (GOLD analysis project Ga0209121, IMG submission 187292) | Oil polluted marine microbial communities from Coal Oil Point, Santa Barbara, California, USA - Sample 3 (SPAdes) (version 2) | ecosystem: Environmental > Aquatic > Marine > Oil seeps ...
GAGGATAAAATCTTTCAGCTTTATAAGCAAAATTTTTCTCTTCAGGGAAACAGTATATTCTTTTAAGTTCATCTCCAATACGCTGACATTCTTTTCGAGCAAGAACAATATTTAAAGAATGTGGTTTCTTGCCTGCGATACGAAAAAATTTTCTCTTTAATTCCATCCTTCTTCATACGCTGTTTCATACATAGCTACAATATTTTCTGGAGGACTAACTACTTGAATATTATGACAGGGACCCAGAATATATCCGCCATCTTTTCCAAGAATATGAATATTATCAATTACCTCCTGGCGAACTTCTTCTACTGAGCCAAATGCCAGCGTATATTGATTATCTACTCCTCCATGAAAAACTAACTTATCACCAAAATCTTGTTTTAATCTCTCACGATCCATTCCTTTACATCGCCACTGGATAGGATCTAAAATATCTACACCAGCTTTAATCATATCAGGAATAATCTTTCTAATAGCACCATCACTATGAAAAAATACAAAAGCACCAGCCTCATGAGCAAGATCTATCATTCGTTTCATTCGCGGAATAAGAAACTTTCTAATTTGATTCGGTGAATACAACAAATTTTCCTGGGAGCCCATATCCTCGGCTACAACGGTAATAGTAACTTTGCCAGGAATTTGCTCATATATCCGTAAAGTATTCTCATAACAAAGGTTAAATAGCTTATCAAGACAAAAGTGAACAATCTCAGGGTGAAGTATAAGATCTAAAAAAGCTTGCTCCGTACTACGCAAATCTCTATAAGTTAAAAATGGTTCTGAGCCTCCACCAAAAATAGGATACATTTCCTTACCAATTATTTGCTTTGGAATCTCTGAGTAATTATACCAATCTGGCTTTGGCCACTTATAGTTATTTTTAATCTGTTTTAGTGTTTTATATTTAGCTAATGGATGATAAATACACTCTTGATAAGTTCCTCCCTTATATTCTGCATTTCTAAAGCGACACCCGAATATATCCATATTATCTAAAATACCTGGACCAACATATTTTGGTTTTATAGAAATAAGCCGGTCAATATGGAAGCGTATAAATAAATCATTCAAATTTTTACATTTTAAATACCTCATAAGTTTCTTTGTAGCTTCTTCGGTAGCCCTGTAATCCAAAGGAATACGGTCAGGTTTTTGTCTATGAAGCACTGCCAGCCAACGTTCTCGTGGAGTCATAGTTTCCTTTTTATTCATTTTTTGAAAATATTTCCTCTATTTCAGAAAAAGAAGATATTGCCAGGTTTAAAATAAATTTTAACCCTCTATAATTTTACGTATTGTTCTTACAGTTTCAGCTATAAAATACTCTGGATAAAACTTATGTCCTGGAAGTTCAGCAGTTAGAAAACTCTCATAGCCTATTTTTTTAAAAGATTGAACAACATTTTTCCAATTTATATCTCCAGCAAGAAGAGGAACAAAACCTCCTGCATTACCAACATCCCTTTTAAAATCTTTAACGTGCACTCTCTTAATACGCTTTCTTAAGATTTCAATCCAATGTTCAGGAAATCCGTAAAGGAGTATATTGCCTACATCAAAGTATGCTTTAATATATTCAGAGTTAAACTGATCAATAAATTGGCACATTTCCAGAGGGCTTAAAAGAAATTTATTCCATACATTTTCAATAGCAAGATAGACTTTTTTCTCCTCAGCTATTTTTGAGATCTTCTTTATGCAATGACTTGCATTGCGGTAAGCAATATCATAACGTGGATTTCCATCCCAAAGTCCACCAGGAACTAAAAGTATAGTATCTGCTCCTAATATTTTGGTAATATCCATCAATTTCTTAGCACGCTCAATTATCTCTCTTACTTGCACAGAATTCTCTTCAATTTTTGTTATATTGGGGAAAATTTGTGGAGGAAGAATACTTGTCACTTCAATTCCTGTATCCTTTAATGCTTTAGTAACTTCTGCTACTTTTTCAATTGGGGTCTCTAAATTTACTTCACCTTTATCAAGATAAATATTAACCTCAACCCCATCAGCTCCTACCTTTTTTGCTAACTGAAAACATTCAATAAGAGACATTTTATCTGGAAATATCCACTGATTTAATCCTACTTTCATAAATTCCTCCTATGCAACAAAGTCCTCTTTTTCAATCATCATATGATTACTTAAAATTCCTATCAATTCCTCATATTCATCTGGTTTAATCCCTCTTATTTCGTAAGATATTATATCTTCCTTTTATCTTTTAAATTACTTAAATCCTCTAAGTTTTATCCCGGTCATTAGTTGCTCACGAAAGATAAGGAACATAATAAATACAGGAATAGATTCAATAATCCCAAGAGTCATTAATCCATTAAATCCTATACCCTGTTCTAATAACCTTTTAGTTGCTTCATTTGTTACTATTAAACCACGAGAAGAGGTCATATAATTCTGAAAGCGATACATCATCACCGAGAGGGGGTATAGCTCATTCTTTTGAATTACTATTAAGGGCCACATAAAATTATTCCAGGCAGTTTGAAAGGTAAAATAAGCCACTACAGCAAAAATTGGCTTTGACATAGGCAAAATTATACGGGCAAATATACTTGGTTCAGAGGCTCCATCCAAACGAGCTGCATTAATTAACTCACCGGGAATACCATCAAAAAATCCCTTAAATAAAAGGACATTAAAGGCATTATAGGAAGCAGGTAATATTACTGCCCAATATGTATCAAGGAATCTATAGGAGGGAAATTTAACATTAGTAAAGGGAATATTGGGAACATGCATAGTAGGAAAAGGAAAATGTCTCATAATTAAGTAGCCAGGGACCAAGGATAATTGGGTGGGAATCATTAATGTTCCTATACAAAATAAAAATATAATTCTATTCCACTTAACATTGTACATTTTAGAGAGAGCATATCCTATTAAAGCAGTGATAGGTATTTGTATAGCCATTATTGCTCCAGTCATAATGGCACTATTTTTTAAATAAACATATACAGGATATTGTAAAACGGTCCAGGTTTGAGCAAGATAAAAAAACATTTTATAGCAAATAAAGGTGGGCTCCTTTGGCCAAAGGGTAGGGGGGAAAACAAATACCTCCCGGCTCGGCTTTATAGAAGTAATAAACATCCACCAGACAGGAAAAAGATGAAGTGCTACTCCTAACCATAAAATTGCTGTGATAACTCCTAATAAAATTCTCACTCGTCTTTGTTTTCTTCCTACTTCTGAAATTAAAGGCATTTTTTAACTCTTGTTTTATATATCTATATTTTCCCTGAAGTATCTTCTTTGAATAATAATTAAAGCCATTATAACAAAGAAAAACATTACAGCTAAAGCAGTTGCTCTTCCAAGCTTCATTCCCGAGAAAGCAAGATCAAATACATACATAACCACACTATAAGTAACCATATTTGGTCCTCCTTTAGTCATCACATAAGGCTGTTCAAATATTTGTAAATTTCCAATCACAGCTAAGATTAACATCATAGCTATAATAGGTCTCATCCTGGGTAAGGTGATATGCCAAATCTTTTGCCAAACAGATGCTCCCTCTAATTCTGCTGATTCATATAACTCAGCTGGAATACTTTGTATAGTAGCTATATATACTAATCCTGGTCCAAACATAATTAAACCAGGTAAAACTAAACAAAACATAGCTAAATGAGGATCATTAAGCCATCTTGAAGTAGGGAAACCTAAGGAAGTTAATATTCCATTAAAGAGACCATATTGAACATTGTAAAAGTATTTCCAGAGAACAATACCCGCCATTGAGGCTACAGGAATAAACCATAGTATCATCATTACTCTGATAACATTTTTCTTCATCTCCATAAGTAATATAGCTATTAATATAGGCAAGAGAAATGTTAAACCTATGGATAAAGCAGCGTAGTATAAGGTGTTTCGGAAAGCGAGGGTAGCTATAGGATTGTTAATCATAAGTTTAAAGTTATATAAACCTACAAAAGGAGAAGTCCTAAATTGATATTTCTGAAAGGCAAGTACAAAAGCTACAGAGATAGGGAACCAACCAAAAATAAGCTGGGTTATAATAGCTGGAGTACCAAATATCCAGGCCCACCTTTGAATAAATTTTGAACCCCTTTTTTCTTTAACAATACTTTTTTCTTTTAATCTCTTCATAAAATTTTTATTCAAGAGGTACCTGATAGAGTAAGTTCACTACCAGGTACCTCAAAGATTATCTATCTCAAATTAGAACTGCCACTTTGCCATCTCTTCTTCAAATTGTGTTGTTTTTGCAAACTCTGGATAGTATTCTTTGTAAAAACTTACTAAAGCAGCAGCATACTTCTTAAAGTTTTCTTTATCCTCTTTGCCAGTCTTATAATTATAAATTGTACTGTTAAGTCTATCACATGCTTTCTTCATTTCTGTTTGAGCATCAAAATTTGGATTACTAATTGCTGCCTGGAAAAGTCCACTCATTATCCTTCCCTCATCAGGACCACCTATTATAGGAACTTTAAATTCATAATCCTTAGGTTCTGCAGGAACTTTCAAAGCTCTATCCCATTCTTTAAGGTAAATAGAGGGAAGCATCTCTTCATCAGGAGGCATTCCAGCAGGTTCTGGAACATTAAAAGCAGGCTTTGCTAAAAAATGTTGAGCTAAAGTCCAAGCCCATCCAGCACCAAGGACATTTTTACTATCCAATCTCTCCATATAACGCAGTTGTAAACCTCTACTATAATTTATCCAACAGTACCAATCAAAAGCAGCCTTAAGCTCTTCCTTATTCAAGAGAGGATCGAAGGCTTGTAAATCTGAGTTCACCGTACTTAACCTCATCCCATAAGGCCCTTTTGGTACAAGTGTGTGAGCAACTAATTCTTTAGCAGGAATGGTAGGACTAATCAAATAGGGTTCCTCTAATATTCGGCAAAGAGATTGTTCATTATGAATAAAGCTCATAGCACAACGACCAGCAGAAAACTCCCGGTGAGGTCCAAAGATTTGTTCCATTTCTGTACCACTAATAAGAGTTTTATCCTTAAACATTAAATCATTCATAAACTGCAGGGCTTTAGCTAATCCTTGGTCAGGCTCTGCTCTCCAGGTATATTTTCCTGATTTATCCGGCACAGCTAAAGGATACCGTGGGTGAAGACTACCAAAACTAAAGGCTATGGAATACATAACCTGCTGAACCTTAGCGTATAAATCAGAAGTCCCGTAAGCAAATCCCCATCTTTTCTTTTTAGGATCGGTGAACTTTTTACATATATTACGAAAATCAGTAGTTGTCCAATTGTAAGAGGGTCCAGGTTCTCCACTTTCGTCAAAGATACCTGCTTCTTTAAACCAGTCTTTCCTATATTGAATACCCATTTCACATGGTAGATTAAAAAGTCCATAACAGCGACCATTCTTCCAACACTCACTCCATATTCCCCAGTAGTTCTTTTTTATGTTTTCATAAAAGGGTAAAGTTTTAACTAAATCGGTTATATCAGCAGCCAGTCCTACATCTATTAGATACTGCATAGCTCCCACAGCCCAATCAGAATAATATGCTGGACCCTCTCCTGCTAATATCTTTGTTTGAAGAACCTTGTTATACTCTGGACCATAAGGAGGAGCCTCCATATACTTAATTTCTACTCTTGGATGTAATGTCTCAAAAAGAGCTTTACTATACCACTCTCTTGGTATACTCCTATCTCCAGTGTCTACATATTCTTTTAAAGTTAAAGGTCCCGGCAATTGATCCTTTTCCAAATATAGTTGGGAAGAGTTCTCGGTATACACTCTTACAACTATCTTTTTATATTTTATCTTATCCTCAGGTTTCATTTGATTCCACTCATAAGGAGTTAGTTCCTTTTTTGCCGCGAACGCAAAACTTGCTACTAACCCCACAACTAAAGAAACAGCTAACGAGATAACTAAAAATTTAACTAATTTTTTCATTCTTTATCTCCTTGTATATTGTTAACTTGGTTTATTTTTCTATGAAAAGCTCCCAAAAGAGAAATTAATCTTTTAACATTTCTCTCTTTCAGAAAGCTTTCCTTTTCCCGAGATAGATTGGCCCACCTATCTTTCCCACCTCCTTTTTAGCCCTTTATTTCTATCTTTTCATTTAAAAAGATCTAACTTTTATTGGTTCAACTATATTATTTCAAACTATCAGAGAAATTTTCTTCTTCATTATCTCTTATTGCTTTCTGATACTTAGCTCATTTTTTCCTGAATGCTTCTAAAAAGAAATTTAATTATTTAACATTTTTCTTTTTTGGAAAACCTTCTTTATTTCCCAGCTAATGGCTACCCTTACTTTCTCACCCCCTTCTGACCTTATTTTTAGCTTTACCTTTCCGACAAAAATCAAATAAAAAAAGGATAGGCAACGTATAAAGCATCACCTATCCCTTTAAAATTTACTTTATTAAAATTATCTCTACTTATAAAAACTAACTTATCCTCAACAGAGAGAGTTATATACCTTTTCCACAATTTTACTCTCCTTAATGGCTAAATAATTTCTTCTTTAATCGTAACTGTTCAGGCACTATGATTGTTGTATTTAAATATGTAGTGGTCAAGCTTGCTTAACCTATATTGAGATAAACTCGACCATTACACTGTATCAAAATAAAAGTCTTGATAGTTTGCTGGATTTAGGGTTAAATAATTATTCATGGCAATTGGTGCCTGAATAGATATATTTACCTATATTATACCAGTTACAAAATTATAATATTTTAACAGTTTCCTTAAGATACTCAAGAACATCTTTAGGTGCCCTATACTTCCGCGAGAATTCAATAAATTGAGTAAAGAGATTATAAGCTTGTTTCTTATGCTCGCTGATTATATTTTTCAATTGTTTGGGATCCGAAGGAAGATAATATAATTCTGGAAATCGCCCATCATTAAAGAAGACTAAACTCCATATTCCGTCAGTAATGCTCATTGAATAAGTTGATTTTTGTGTGATAAGATTAGGACTACAGGGAGCTATTGTTCGCAGTATAGACTTTTTATCTTGCAAAAGTGGTAACAATGAATATCCATCAAGTTTTTCTAATTCAGGAGCACCAGCTGCATGAACTACTGTTGCCGCAACATCAGGAATTTGTACAAGAGCCTGAGCGCGTTGTCCACTTTTTACGCCAGGATAATAGATAAATAAAGGTATATGACATACCTCTTCATACATACCCTGCCCTTTCATCATTATTCCGTGTTCTCCTTGTTGTGTGCCATGGTCAGTTGTAAAAATTACCATCGTATTTTTAAACAATCCAAGATCTTCTATTTTCTCAAGTAATCGCCCCACCCATTTATCTACCAAAGTTACCTCAGCAGCATAAATTGCACGAATATGTTTAATTTCAGCTTGTGAAAATCGATCTTTTATAGGCCCGCCAATTGGATAGTCCAACCGATCCCCATTCCAATATTTTTCATAGAGACGAATATACCATTCGGGTGGATCCCATGGCTCGTGTGGGTCAAAAGTATCTACATACAAGAAGAATTTCTCCCACTTGTAATTACGCTCTAACCAATCGCAAGCAGTAGACATAGTCTTGGCTACAAAATATTCCCGTTCCTGATATCTTTTAGCAGTACTCCGTCGATGCTGATATAGATTATGTTGCCATCCTGAACGCAGCTTCTCAGGTGGTGTACCTAAATCTACATTCATATAATCAATAGAATATTCATCGCCTTCCTGACCGCGAATCCACTCAAATGCGTCAAACCCTTTCGCATAGTTAAACCCGTGACGTATAAGATTTGCTGTATCAAATATCATCATAGAAATATATCCCTTTTCTCGTAAGTATTCTGCAATAGTAGTCTGATCTCGTGGCATAGGCTCCCATCCCCGTGTTGGAAAGGCAACCTTTCCAGTAAGAAATTCATATCGTGCAGGAACTGTAGGAAAAGAGCATATATATGCTTTATCAAAAACTGTGCTCATTGCTCCAAATCGATCAAGATAAGGAGTATGTATCCAATTGTTTCCATAAATTCCCAAACGGTCTCGTCGAAAAGTATCGGATACTATTTGAATAATATTCATTCATTTTCCCCCTATTTATTTTTATTTCCCTCATTTAACTATAAAAACAAATCAACCTTTTTATTCAACAAAAAACCTTAGATTTTTCTTTTATTGCCATAGATGCTTTCAAAAATTATTTTGATCAGTATACCCATTATCCTCCTCCCTGAAACCAGTATATACGCTCAACCCTTAATCCGTTTAGAAAAATATGCATCCTGTATCTTTTATCTTCCCTTTGGGACTTACCAGGGAAATTTCTGTCGACGATAGACTTGAGCGTCCCAATTAAGGTCGTCCGGAAAAATGAAGCCTCCACCAGCACCACCATGTAGATGACCACCGGTAAGCAAATGATCCAGTATTGCACGCTGAAGGCTGGTATTCCGTGGAGCTTTGGTTAAATCTTTTGGTATATAGCCAAAGATACGGCGGTTTAATAGACTAAGGTCGTTTGAGTGAATAGGAAGAAGGTAAAACTCTCGCTGAAAACGTATAATATTGGATGTGGGTGATAGCAATTCCTCAAGCTGGGTATCAAGCAGCCAGGAACCGCAACAAAAGGAGACAAAGGGCTTGTCGGAGAAATAATGTGGAAAGAACTTTAAAGCAGCACGAAAGGATTCTCCACAAAGACCAAATGTCAATGGACCACCCTTGGGGATATGGATATTTAATACCGGATCACCAGGAGATAATGCCTCTCGCCACTCCGCTCTAGAAAGATATACTTTCTTTTGGAGAGCACAGCCGGTAGGTAGAATTGGATACCCTACAATTTTATCATTTGTGAGAGTGAGTTGTGATATCCATGTGTTTGTAGTATCATGGACACGACCTGAACCATATAACTGACCGTCAGGTAAATAACAAACACCGCCTTCTGAGAGAGCCACAACTATCCTTGATGTTCGATGTCGAAAGATCCGGAACTTGAACTTAAAGAAACCAAACTGAAATTGAAGTCTACCCAAACAATAGAGCTTACCACAAAGATGATTCCTAAGCCATCTAACATAATGGGGGGTCAAACCCCAGACACCATGTTCCTTGTGATGATCTAATACCTTGGATTTGACCTGGGATAACGTATCACGAACAATCTCAGACGGGATTGAGCGCATTCGCTGGATAGTCCATGTCCTGGGCAGTCCTGAGAGCAACACCAAAAGGTAAAACGTCCCCCCGTCATCCTGAAGTATCCTCGTTAGAGATGGCCAACAAGAGATATTCTCCTCCGAATAAGTGGTACAACAAAAAAGACAGTAATGATAATGCCAAGCTAGTGCCTGAAGTGCAGTATTAGCGACAATGCGTTGACCAACAGTAATAGCTCTCTGCGTAACTTCTAAAGGAAGAAAGATAGCCTGGCAGACATCGGTTATAAATTCCGGTGCGAGGAAAGGAAGTCTTCCCGCCGGCATGACCTTCTGTGAGGATTTCCATTTCACCTGGAGCAATTTAGCACTCCTGGTCAATCTTAATTCCGTAATCATCTTGTTGAAATCCATACATACCTCTTTCCCAATAACTTGATTTCTTCAATATCCCTGATCATACAAATTTGACTTAGCCACTTTTTTTCTTAGAAGTTTCTAAAGAAAAATTTTGCTTTTTCTTACTATAAACTGAACAGTCTCAGTCAAGTTTGAAATACGTCATCATAATAGTTATCTCAGATTTTCCGACCATCTCGCAAGAAACCTATTCTATTAAAAAGCTCTTCCCTACATATTCAACTAACGTACTGTCCCCAAATTTTAAATTCCAGAGGAAAGTATATCAAGAAGCTCTCTTCTTTACAACGCTAAGGGCTATTAAGATAACTGCATTGTTTGAAATCACCTTATTCTGTGCATTTTTAAATTTATTTGAACCAACAAGGCGAATCTTTTTTATCTTTTTACCAAAACGCGGGTTGACCCATTCATAAGCAAAAAAAACGGTTGGATTTTTCTGTTCTTTGCTGCAGATAACCATATCTGCTCCATAACAATACCTAAATATCTTACCTTCTCCCCCTATTATAACTACTCCAGGATTGCTGACCACATTCCATTCAAGGATGTTAACTCCGTACCTGATAGGAACAATATCCAGTAACGCATCCTCGTAGATTACCTCATAATAACCTAATAGATCAGCTGTATCAGCAAAATTATAGACGATGCGAAAGGATTTATCATTGATTGCTTGTCGTGCGCAAGCGTGAAGAAAGATAATACTACTAACATCCTCTTCAATTTCAATTCCTTTTGCTGTATGGGGCAAGGCATTTTCTTCATCTCTTTGGGTTCCCACTACAAGAGCGCATTTACCGTCGTACTGACACGGATCGGCCAATTTGAACATCTTCTTCCCAATACTTACTCTTCCGATCTTTAAATTGCTAAGGTCAACACCGAACACCTTTTTTCCAAAGGTTGTGTTAAAGTAAGGAGCAATTTTAATTGGAACTACTGAATTTCCATCTTCACTCGGAATTATTTTTCCGCTGAGATTTCGGCGTACCTCTGGCATTAAGTTTTGTACAATTTGATAAAACTCTCTTTG
>Ga0209121_10006177_pt1 | contig 10597 bp, 8 predicted proteins | sample Cruoilmetagenom3_FD_187292 | JGI IMG/M metagenome (GOLD analysis project Ga0209121, IMG submission 187292) | Oil polluted marine microbial communities from Coal Oil Point, Santa Barbara, California, USA - Sample 3 (SPAdes) (version 2) | ecosystem: Environmental > Aquatic > Marine > Oil seeps ...
CGTATCCGCATAATCATCGAGAATTTCCCTGCCGATAGTTTTTCCTTCCATTCTTATGACCATGTTAAACAAAAGCTTGAAGCTGCGAGGGCCTATTGTTCCCCATGATCTTTTTGTGCCCCGAGAGGTCTTTATCTTCCACCCCCCAATTTTGCAGCTACTCTCATAAGGGTTGAAGAGTTCAATCCACTCTATTTCTATATCCACTTTCACTTTTTTAGTCTCGGCTGCTTCTGCCACTTTTTCTCCCATGATTTTGAAAGCAACTGAGGTTTGTCTTTTTCCTTCGTCTTTAGATTCATGTTCCTCTATGATTTTATCTATTTCTAGCTTTAACTGCCTTTGTTTTTCTGAAGTTCCTTTTTTCACTTCCTCCACTATGGTGGAAGAACCTATCTTTACTTTCTCGTCAGTTTTTTCTTTAACCTTTTCCTTTATTTTCTCCCCCAGAAACCTGACTCCTCCCTTGGCCAGTCCAGCTACAGCCATGGGAACTGAGGTGGTAAAATGGGGCATCACCTCATTGATGTAAGGCGTGCGCTCAAGACCATATTTTCCATTGCACTGGGTAGGGCAGTTGTCTTCATCTCGAAAATCAACTACATTAGCGGCTATTTGATCAGTTACTCCCGGAGAGAATCCTACTTTCTGCAGAGTCTGGCTGATCTTAAGGACAGAAGCTGTATTAACATTAATCCTTAAGCTTCCTTCTTTGTCAACATTCTTGTCGTAAGAATATATGGTAAGATAATCTTTTATTTTGTTGAAGGTTTTATCTCCTATTCCAGGAATGAGCCTTATCTCCTCCACTGTATTAAAGGGATTATCATCTCCATAAGGTCTATCAGGGCAGAACTCGTCCGGCTCATCCACTCCTTCATCTGGCTCGTCTATCTCACCATCTCCGTCATTGTCAATGCCGTCGGACTGAAGAATATCTCTATCTTGGTCATCATCTACGCCTTTAACTCCCGGAGCTCCATCTTCACCACAGCGATATTTTATAATGGCCTGAACTCCTTCATTTTCCTCGTCAATCTCGAGGTCTTCATCATTATCTCTCCCATCGGAGCTAAGTTGCTTGTTGATGGCCACTATTGCCCCCAGATTAATCTCCCAGGGAGTCCATCCTTCATGATAATTTCCTGTTCCTACTATATTCAGATTGATCTTGGATGCCTCATCAAAGATACCCAGCCTCTCAGTATTTTCATTCTCTTCGGGGTTCTCAGCTTCACAAACCTTATAGTTTCCCTCCCCCAGAGATTCTTTGAAACCCCTTGCCCACGGCTCATAAAGATCATCGTATTCATTGGTGTCGTTTCTAAGTTCCGCTATGGCTCTTTCCATACCTGCCTGAGCAAGATAATCTGCCTTGAGGCTATCCTGATAATTGGAAACCGCTCTATCTTCCAGCTTCATGCGGTAAAGAAAACCGATCCCTATAGTTCCCAGAACGGCGAGAAATACGAAGGCAAGAATCAGGGCAATCTGCCCATTCTCTTTTCGGACGATATTGGGTAGCGATTTTTTAAATCTCATGAGACTTTCAATAAAAACCTGCCGTTCTGGCGCCAACTATTCACTTAATTTTCCCATCCAGGATTTAAAACTTACTTTATTAGTCCTAATGTATCTTCTTACTCTTTCTGGTGGCTAATAGGTTCCGTAGACTATGTCGTCTTCGGTTCCCATTTCTCCGTCGGGACCGCGGCTGAGTATAAGAAAACCTTTCTCGGACAAATTCTCTTCGGCTCCGAGTTTTTTCCATAAACCCGGGGGTAGTGGTGCACTCTTCCAGCCGACTTTCTTACCGTTGTTCCAGCCTTTACCCTTGGAACCGGGGGGATAGTTGCCTATCTGGAATTCTTTCTTCCCATCTTTCCCCGTCAGCCAGAAAAAGTAAACATAGCTAGTACCCCAAGAATCCTCAATATTTACAGGCAAGGAAGAGACATAGGGTCCCCACCAGGGAGAAAAGGAGAGATCAGGGGAAGTTGCATCGTCTAATTGGTCCAGAGATTCTACATAATTTCCCGTGTCTTCTTCTATTTTTTCAATAGCTCTGCCCATCATTTCAATCTCGACCTCAGCCTTATTTACTTTAGCTTTGTCTGAGGCTCTTTGAAGCTGCACCAGGGCTATCCCGGACAAGATAATGATTGCCCCCGCCATGATCAAAACCTCTATCAGAATGAATCCTTTACGATTTTTCATCTCTTTGTCTACTTTCTCTTCAAAGAGACAAGATTTACTGAAGGAGGAAGTGCAGGATTAAAAGCTAGAGTAGAGTCATGCATATAGGTAATGTCATTCCAAGTTGCCTCTTGTAGACCGGGATCGGTTCCATCCCACTTACTCTTATCCTCAAAGTTCTGTTCTGAGATGGCAAGATTGAGAGTAAATGATTCTTGTTGGTCATTGTTGGCTGAAGCTCCATTTCCGGCAATTATATACCAAGAACCATTTTCAGCGAAAATTGCCATTCTATCGATGTTCGTGATTGGAACCTCTATGGCATCAACCTGTACCCAACCAACAGGATCGGCCCCAGTGCCGTCACCGGTAGCAGTGAGCCTTATTCGAGAAAAGCTCAGGGGAGTAGACGGCGTCTCGAGAACGATAGTTGCAGAACCTGAGGCAGGTCCAATAATGGGAAAAGCGGGAACTGAATTAATTGTGAGGGACTGCCAATTTTCTCCTCCTAGATCTACTTCCGCAGTAAAATTTAAGAAATTGTCTTTATAAACCTCATAGTTACATCCTCGAAGGATAAAGCGATCTGTGGTCACTATTTGGGCACAGGTACCACCCCCAAAGTTTAGAATTTGTTCCAAACTTTCACCTTTATTTATCTCAGCTCGAGACACATTTGCATCGGTTACCCCTGCAAGATTAGCTGCCGAGGTACCATCATCATTCCAGTTGTCTCCTTCATAACCAGTCACCCACCGATGTGTAGCATTAAGCAATACATCCTCTTTTGCTAAAAGAGCCAAGGAATGACCGTTGGTGTAAATATTGCTGTCAATATAGATATTCCCTCCTGAAACTATGGTTAGATCCCGCGGTAGCACTGCATTAACGCGGACATCTTTTTCGCAAAAGATAATGTCCTCGGAGGTAAATAAGGAGTAAGAGATAGAAGCAGAGGTTTCGTACTCGGCGGGAAGGTCGGTAGTGGCATCATCGTTTACTCGCATCAATCGTTCGGTTGTTCCACTTGTAGAAGGATCTAAATCCTGAGTAGCCGAGAAGATTAGATGCACTCCAGGGGGAGTGTAGTTGTAACTGGTGGCTGATCCTTCCCGTCGCCAGTAAACATCGTCTACCGTAGAGCCGTCGATATCGGCGTACCCATAATCGTGAGTGGCATCGGAGGGATACCGGTCGTCCCACCAATAACGAGGAGAAAAGTCGCTATTTCCTCTCTTTCCACAGTCATCAGAGGCAATAGCGATGTCGGCCAATTTCGTGGTACCATTCAGGTTGTCCCAATACCGTTTCTCATTTATCAGAGGCCAACGGAGTAAAGCATTCCCAGTTACATAGCGAGGTAATGCTCCCGATTGATCATAAGAAGAAGGAAGATGAGCTCCATCAAAATATCTTCCGTTATTCTTAACTATGTTGTCATATACAGTATCAAACTTTTCCTTAGCTAGAAGATTTCCACTAGCATCTCTGCTAAAACCACATCTGTATCCATCAGTATTATCATTATTAGCGTCTAGAGTAACGTTGCTGAGATTACCTGCTGGATCACTTATGGTCACAGTGGTACTACTAACTTTGGGTTTGATTTCCCCAGTAACCTCAAGCCTATCGCCTCTGTCAGTGTTCAAATATAAGAAGTTCACATCTGTTAAAGTCAGATCTCCATTAATATGAATTAAGCTGCCATAAGTAGTGTCATTAAAAGTTTGACCTGTCGTTAAATCTATATCTGAATTTATAAATTTGACATAGCCAAGCAGAGGATGATTCTTATATTCAGCTACCCCTTGAAGGCTAACTAGCTTTTTGGGTAGGTCTCGGGATTCAATGGTGATATAACCCTCTTTTTTAGTATATCCGCTAGAAGTAGGAATATGGTCTTTATAGACCATAAGACTATAATTCGAATAATCAGACCAATTACCTTGCTCGACCTCGTTAGGGGTCCAATCTGTGGGATCGTATCCCTCAGCGGTGTTTAATTGATCTACGGCATATAATATTCCCTGTTTAGCTAGAGCATAACTTTCCTGTTCTTTCCCGGTTTTCTCCACCATAGTTGTATTAGTCAGTACTTTTCGCACCAGGAAAGAGGTAAGGATGAAAAGCACACTCACTATTACTAGACTCAGGATGATGGCGGTTCCTTGATCTCTCTTCAACAGCTTATAACGTTCTCTAATTTTCTTCATCTGGCTCCTAATTTTACTGCTGAGACGAGCTTATAGGTGCGCCACTCTTTCGATGGCCCTTCTCGGGCCAGCTCTAAAGTAATGAGAACCTCGTCCTCATTGTCTCCCCCGAGAATGAAGGAGAGTTGAGTGACTTTGACATCGGAGGAGATGAGGGGCTCGGGCTCGCCCCAAGAAGAAGTGTATATTCGCATATAGAGCAAAAGAGTGTCTGGCAGGTTATAACCCGATGGTAAGGAATGATCCGCTGGATCTAGGGGGTATTTTGATTCATTCTCTGAGGTGTTTGGGTCATCAGGTAAAGCGGCATAGAGAGCAATCTCGTCTCCCTGTTTCCCTGGGTCAGAATCCTTGGGAAGATAAAAAATCATAAAATAGGGGTATTTTTCATTGTAGGTGTCTTCAATTTCAGAACTACTATTCTCATTGTCCCCACTGTCGCCGTTTTCTGAAATCCAGTCCCTAGAGTTGGTATCATCTTCGTTCTCTCTGTCCACGACCATTCCTGCTCCCAATTCTTTCACTATCTTCTTTGTTGCCAGGCGGGCATTTTGCTGTAGACTTGACTCTACCACACTCAAATCATAAGAGCGTGAATTACTTCGATAGGCAGGGTAAATCAACAAAGCTATCATAGAAAGCAATGAAGCTGCTATGATAAGCTCTATTAGAGTAAAACCGGCTTTTTCTTCTATCGTACCCAGAAGAATACGGGCAATAGTTTTATCCCTGCCAAAGAGAGCCCTTACAGATTTTAGTAATTTGTCTGAAGCGTTATCGTAAAGGGCATAGCTAATTTTATTCATTTGGCACCAGATCTAGTTGGCCTTGTCTACCTGGTTATGTAGGTTTGCTGCGAGCTACTTTTGATTTCATTTCCTTGCTTCCAACATTCGGTCATGGTGATCTGTTTTATAGTGCTGGAGGTGATTTTTGGGGGTCTGCTTTCTGAACTTGGGCCCCAGAGTTTACCTTTAACTATACCTACAATGGAATCACTCGCAGGGTCTTGGCCGTTACGTAGAGGGAGATAGTAAATCCAGACAGAATTTCCCTTCTTGTTCACAAAAGTAAGTTCTTTAGTTTCAGGTCTAAAGCTTTCATAATCAGAGGGAGAGAGTGAATTACCAGCAGTAAGATCTTCTCCTAGGATATCATCTTTTTCTCCGTCGGTACCGTCGCCATTTGTATCACCTACATCGGTATACAGTTTGATTACTTTCTCCTTTATTCCTTCTCCAGTGGAGGAAGGAACAGTTCCTCCTTCCTCCACGAGATGATAGTATCGATAGTAAATCTGAATCTCTGTCCCTACATTAGAGTTGGAAAAAGTTAAGGTTAGATTACTTGGGAGCCAAAGATATTCTTCTGAGGATGGAGGTGAAGTGTCGGTCACTGTGTACGGCTTTCCATCCTTATCAGCGACTAAGATGCCGTCGCTTTTATCTTGCCCAGTGTCGTTAAATCCGAGGTCTTCAGTATTTGGGTTGTTGTCATCATACCAGTAATCGTCATCCGACGAGACAAAGATTTCACTGGGAGGCACGTTAGGATCATATACGTTCAGCTGATATGTTCCTCCTGAATCAATTATCCAGGTCTCCGGCACTACTTTGGAGAAGGATTCTGCCTCCAGCTTAGCTAGTTGAGCTTGGGCTAAATGAAGGGCTTTTACTCTTTGTCCCTGACGGGTGATGCTATTTAGTGAGGCGGTGATTATCCTTAAGGTGGCAAAAATAGTAAAAGAGAGAACGGCTATGGCAACTATTACCTCCACTAAGGTGAACCCATGTTCTTTGGCTGTTGTAATGTAGTTTTTCTTTTGATTCACGAATTTTTGGCCTATTCTGGCTCTCTTCAGAGCGGTCTTAAGATTGCCTTATCTTCAAGGCTATCTCTTGCTATTACGGTCCGATGATGATGATGTCACCGCTGGAGGTTATACCATTGTCAGGATTGTAAACAAGATCTTTGTATATATCGTGATTAGGCGCGTTAGGATCAACAGCATTCCAGGCTTTGGCGTAGCTATCAATGTCCTGGTCTTTGTCCGGCCCGTAGCTGACCAAAGCCCAATATTTGGCTTCGAAAGTGCTGGTATTTCGGTCCTCGTCAACAGTGTAGTAGGAGTAATGGTGGTTGTGCTTTGTGTTATCTTTTTCCCAGTCCTCCACTCCGTCGCTATTAAAAGGATCTCCAGGCATTCTTTTCATGTATGTTGGCTCACTTGCATCTAAAGGGTAGACCAATTTTCCTAATCCCCGCGCATCAGATGGATCGTCGAAGGCTTGACCCGAAACTGCTATCTCATCGTGACCATATGAAGTTGGATCAGGTTCTACCGGATAATTTCTGTCGGGGTCATCCACTTTATAATCCTCCAGAGCAATGGCAATACTGCCCATATCCGCTTTTGCTCCACTGACTTTAGCCCGGATATTAGCAGACATTAGGTTAGGTACGGTGATGGCGGTAATTACACTAATAATAGCTATGACAATGAGAAGTTCTATAACTGTGAAACCGGCAGCTTTTTCCATAACTTACTTTTTAATACTAGAGATTTTTCTCTGAACACATTATATTAGAGAAAATCGTTCTGGCAATGCTAAGTGAGTTGAGTAAAGATAAATACTAGCTCACTTCTCTTCGTACCAAAAATAGAATCAGATCTCTCAAAACTCCCTCAGCCGACCGTGCTTGACATTTCCTTTACCTGGTATAGTATAGAAAGATTTAGTCTGGTATGGATGATGATAAAAGTAGGCTTAATAGGATGTGGCACCATAGGTGGTGCTATGGCTAAAGAGATTGATCAAAGAATCCCCGAGCTAAAGCTAGTAGCTGTATGCGACAGAAACCAGGTAAGAACTGGTAAATTAGTTGAGTCTCTGAATCAAAAACCGGATTTAACAACCCTAGATGAGGTGATAGAGGCCTCGGACCTGGTAGTAGAAGCAGCTTCAGCGAAGATGGTAGCTGAGTTGGTTGAAAAGGCTATAAACCGAGGGAAGGACATCATGGTGATGAGTGTAGGAGGGTTAGTAGACAATCTAGATCTTTTTGAAAAAGCCAAAGAGAGAGGATGCCGAGTCTATTTTCCCTCTGGAGCAATTGCCGGCTTGGATGCCATAAAGGGGGCGAAAGAAAGCCGGATAGGTTCAGTGACCTTAACTACTTATAAACCCCCCTCCGGGCTTCAGGGTGCTCCTTATCTAGCCAAGAAAGGAATCAAACTGAGTGAAATTAAGGAAAAAACAATTCTTTTTGAGGGTAGCTGTCGGGAGGCGGTGAAAGCCTTTCCTCAGAATATTAATGTAGCGGCAAGCTTGGCCTTCGCCGGAGTAGGACTAGAAAAAACCAGGGTCAGAATAGTAGTAGACCCTGCCCTAGAACGAAATATCCATCACATCGTGGTTGAAGGAGACTTCGGTAGATTGGAAACCCGGACCGAGAATCTACCTTCCCCTGTTAATCCCAAGACGAGCTATCTAGCTATTCTGTCGGCTATTGCCACCCTCAAGGGGATAGTTAACCCCTTACAGGTGGGAACTTAGAACAAAAAACCGGCAATTTAGAAAGGAAAAAAATTTGGACTTTTCTCTTATCAGACCCATTGTCCAGAGTGCACTGAGAGAGGATATAGGAAGAGGCGATATTACTAGCCAGGCCATAGTCCCATCTTCTTTGACAGGGAAGGCTTGTATAATAGCAGAGGAAGAAGGAATTCTGGCAGGGATGGAGGTGGCTAAAGAGGTCTTCAGGCTGACTTCCGGTCAGAAAGTTGAGTTTATTAGCGAATTAAAGGATAAAGATTCTCTAAAAAGGGGACTTCCTATACTTATTCTCCAGGGCAATGTTTTAGCTATTCTTGAAGGGGAAAGGGTAGCTTTAAATTTTCTGGGTCAACTTTCGGGGATTGCTACTTCAACTAAAGAATATGTTGATTTAGCCAGCCCTTTCGGGGTAAAGATCCTTGATACCCGGAAGACAACTCCGAACTTGCGAATTTTAGAAAAATATGCGGTGAGAACAGGAGGGGGAGTCAGTCACCGCTTTGGCCTGGACAGCGGAATATTAATTAAGGATAACCATATTCGAATATGTGGATCACTAAAGAAGGCTGTGGAGAGGGTCCGTCAAGCAATTCCTCCCTTTTGGAAGATAGAGGTGGAGGTGAGTGAGCTATCTGAGGTCAAAGAAGCTGTGGAGATGGGGATTGAGGCAATAATGCTTGATAATATGAAACTGGAAGAGATAAAAAAAGCAGTAAATCTGATTCGTCGACAAGAGAGAAAAATAATAATTGAGGGCTCCGGAGGAATAAATCTGGAAAATGTAGCCGATGTGGCTAAGAGTGGAGTAGATTTGATCTCGGTGGGTAGCTTAACTCATTCGGCTAGAAATCTAAACATGCGTCTTGAGATTTTGAAAGAGTAGGTTAAGGAGCTTTGCCAAGGATAGATTTGCACATTCATACTATATTTTCAGATGGTACTTATACTCCGGAAGAAGCAGTACTCCAGGCAAAGAAGCTGAGACTGGTAGCTATCTCCATAACCGACCATGATAGTGTTGCCGGGCTGGATAGAGCCTTAGCCGCAGGTAAAGGAATGGGAATAGAAGTAGTCCCAGGAGTGGAGATGAGTAGCGATGTGGGAGAAGATGAGATTCATATTCTTGGCTATTTCCTCGATTGGAAAAAAGGGGATTTTTTACGGCAACTGGAAAGATTTCAGGCTGCTCGGGCAAATCGAAATCAGAAACTACTCAAGAAACTGGACGGCCTGGGAATGGGGGTTGATTATAGAGAAGTAAGAAAGCTAGCTCCTCGTGGAGTAATCAGTCGTCTTCACATTGCTCGTTTGATGGTGGAAAAGGGTTATGTGAGCTCTATTGGAGATGCCTTTGAACAATGGCTAAATCCGGGTAGACCCGCCTATGTCCAGAAAATGAAGGTATCTCCTTTCGACATCATCGGGCTGCTATTAGAAGCAGAAGCCATCCCCGTTTTTGCCCACCCCTTTCTTTCTCACAGAGACGATCTCATTCCCGCTCTAATTAAAGCAGGTCTTAAGGGAATAGAAGTTTATCACAGCGCCCACAATCCTCGGGTAGTAGCGCATTACAAAAGAATAGCTCAAAAGCAGCATCTTCTCATCACCGGCGGTTCAGATTGCCATGGAGAGGCTAAGGATAAGGTATTGATGGGAAAAGTCAGGGTTCCCGAGGCCCTTTTGATTGGTCTTAAGAAAGCCAAGGAAAAGATGAAATGCTCTACGCCTACCTGAAGACCTATGGTTGCCAGATGAACGAGTATGACTCTGAGATTCTGGCTGGTCTTTTAAAAGAAAACCACTATGAGTTGACCGCCAGTCCAGGCGAAGCGGATCTTATCTTGCTTAATACCTGTTATGTGCGGGAAAAGGTCAAGCATAAGATCTATTCAAAATTAGGAGAGTTAAAAAAGCTGAAGGAGAAAAATCCCAACCTTATTCTTGGGGTATGTGGATGTCTTGCTCAAAAAGAACCTCGGGAAATTCTGCATCAGGCTCCATATCTTGATTTTATTCTGGGAACTTTTGGTTTCAGCCAGCTTCCCTGGGTACTGGAAAAGGTTCGGGAAAATCACAGTAAAATAATTAGAGTTCAGGAAGAAGGGACTATCCCGGAGGGATTATCCAAGCTAAGACAAAGTAGATTCACTGCCTATGTTCCCGTGATCAGAGGTTGCAATAATTTTTGTTCCTATTGCAATGTTCCTTATGTGCGGGGAAGGGAAAGAAGCAGACTTCCCTGTGATATTCTAAAGGAAATTAAAGAGCTTTCTCGCCAAGGATATAAAGAGGTAACTCTTCTAGGGCAGAATGTAAATTCCTACGGTAAGGATTTAAGTGATCATCAAGACTTTGCTGACCTTCTGATCCAGGTTAACCAGGTAAAGGGCATAAGAAGAATAAGATTTACTACCTCTCATCCCAAGGATCTGAGTGATAAGTTAATTGATCAAATGGCTCATCTGGATAAGGTCTGTGAGCATCTCCATCTTCCCTTGCAGTCAGGCTCAAACAGGATTCTCTCACGAATGAGGAGGGGGTATACTGGAGAAGAGTATCAAAATCGAGTTAAAGATCTCCGTGAAGCAGTTCCGGGAATAAGTCTTACCACCGACATCATTGTAGGTTTCC
>Ga0209121_10006179_pt1 | contig 10596 bp, 8 predicted proteins | sample Cruoilmetagenom3_FD_187292 | JGI IMG/M metagenome (GOLD analysis project Ga0209121, IMG submission 187292) | Oil polluted marine microbial communities from Coal Oil Point, Santa Barbara, California, USA - Sample 3 (SPAdes) (version 2) | ecosystem: Environmental > Aquatic > Marine > Oil seeps ...
AGCGGATCGCCTTTGAACGGCGCGGCAAACACCAGCACGGCCATCAACCAGAGGATGATTACATTGATTATGGAAATGCCCAGATAGGGCAGCAGCTTGCCAATCAGAAACTCTGCCCGGGTCACAGTGGAAGAGTAGATGTTATAGATGGATCCGTTCTCTTTCTCACGCACCACCCCAAGTGCGGTGAGAAAGGGTGGAGTCATCAACAGGATGAACATCATCATGCACGGCGCAATGGACCAGATGCTCTTGATCTCCTGGTTGTACAGGTAGCGAAGCTGCACCTTCACTGGTCCTGCCAGAGCAGCCGCCTGCCTGGGCGGCACGCCCATTTTCCGGCTGATAAAACCTGCCAGCAGCTTGCCGTTGAAGGCGTTGTTGATGGCGATGACATAGCCTTTGCTGGTCGATGTGCGAAATGGAAAGGTGCCATCGATGAGGGATTGCACCGCCACCGGCCTGTCTGCCTTCAGGTTTTCCTGAAATTTCGGTGGGACGATGATTGCAAAGCGGATCTTGCTGTCCGCCAGCAGGGGTTCAAGTTCCCGTTCGCTCTGCACATGGCCCTTGTAGTCGAAATAACGGGAGTCCATGAATAGATGCAGATAATCCCGGCTCATGGCCGTGCGATCCTGATCCAGGACGGCAAAGGGTATATTTTCTACATCCAGTTTGATGCCGTAACCAAAGATCAGCATCATGGAGACAGGGAGGATGAAGGCGAGGGAGAGGAAGAGACGATCACGCAGGATCTCGCGCCATTCTTTATAAGCGAGTGCTTTAATACGTGTTGGATTCATTGAGAACGTGCCTCCTTTTCCCGCGCCATGACGCGATAAACGAAGACATCCTCCAGGCTTGGAATACGGGGGGTGATACCCAGCAGGGAGATGCCCTGTTGCGTCAACCGGGACTCGATCTGTTGGCGGGCTTGTTGCGGATCTTTTGCTAACAGGTGAATACGTCTGCCGAACAGGGCCACACCCGCGAAACCGGCCTGTTCCAGTGCTTTCAAAGCCATCAGCGGCCGATCGGTGGCAATATCCAGCAGTTGCCCCGCCTCCTGCTGCAAGGCCTGCTTCATTTGGGCTGGCGAGGCATCGGCGATGATGCGGCCGGCATACATCAGGGCCACGTGGCCACAGTGTTCCGCCTCACTCATGTAGTGGGTGGTCACCAGAATCGCCACCTGTTCCACCCCCGCCATCTGCACCAGGATATCCCAGAAACGACGTCGTCCGATTGGGTCCACACCCGATGTTGGTTCATCCAGGAACAGTACCCGTGGCCGGTGCACCAGGGCACACCCTAGGGCCAGTCTCTGGCGGATACCCATCGGCAGCTTCCCGGCCAGACGGTCTTCGACACCCTGCAATCCGGCCATCTCGACAACCCAGTCAGTGCGCTGTTTGAGCCGGCTGCGTGGCACGGCGTAGATGCGTGCGTAAAGGCGGATGTTCTCCAGTACCGTCATGTCCTGATATAGGGAGAATGCCTGGGACATGTAGCCGATGTACTCCTTGATGGCCTGGCGGGCGCGACGCATGTCGGCACCGGCAACCTGACCCTGCCCGGCGGAGGGCGGGAGAATGCCGGTGAGCATCTTGATTACCGTGGTCTTGCCGGCGCCGTTGGCGCCGAGCAGTCCGAATATCTCACCCTGGATAACCTGGAAACTGACCTGATCCACGGCACGGAAGATGCCGAAGTCGCGCGTCAGGCCACGCGCCTCAATGGCAACCTCGTCACTGGCTGACGGGTCGGCGAGCGGAGTCCCTGCCGCCCATGCCGCAGATTGCCCGGCCAGTTTGCGCTGACGCAACAGAGCCACGAAGGCATCCTCAAGCTCGGAATCAACCGCCTGGATTGCCTCGACAGACAGATCGTCAAGCGATGCCGCCACCTGCTCTCGCGCCGCCTCGGAAGAGACCCCATCCACAAATGCCCGAAGAACCGGGCCGACCGCTTCTACCTGTGGATATTTTGCCTTGAGCCGGCGCAGAGCCTCGATCTGGGGCTCGACTGTGACCTCCACCAGGCTGCCGGGCACGGCCTGACGAATCTGATCCGGTTCCCCTGCTGCCAGTACTCGTCCTTCATACATAAGGGAGAGTCGTTGAAAACGGGTGGCTTCATCCATGTAGGCGGTAGAAACCAGCGCCGTGATGCCCCGCTCGCGCAACAGCTCAGCAAGAATGGCCCAGAAGTCCCTTCTTGATACCGGATCGACGCCGGTGGTGGGTTCGTCCAGAATCACCAGCTCGGGCTCGTGGATCAGGGTGCAGACCAGGCCCAATTTCTGCTTCATGCCGCCGGAGAGCTGTTTCATGGGGCGATCCCGGAACTCATCCAGCCGCGTCATGGCCAGGAGTTTGCGCTTGCGTTCGGCAAGCAACCCGGGCGGCACCTCACGCAGCTGGGCGAAGAAATCGATGTTCTCCTCCACCGAGAGTTCCGCATAGAGATTGAGCCCCAGTCCCTGGGGCATGAATCCGATCCGCCCTTTGACCTTCTCCGCCGCCGCTTCGGAATCTATCCTGATGCCGAACACCTGCACCTCCCCGCCCTCGAAAGAGAAGACGCCGGCGATGGCCTTCATCAGGGAGCTCTTGCCGGCGCCGTCCGGGCCGATCAGGCCATAGATCTCACCGGGCTGAATGCTCAGATCCACGCCGTCCACTGCCACCTGCTTGCGATAGCGCTTGCAGAATCCCTGAACTTCGACAACAGGGTAAACCGGCATTTCTGCTACCAGCGCGGCTTCGCCCATGGCGCATCCTCCTGCCAGCGAATGACCGCGTCAGCCGGCAGCCCCGGCGTTAAACGATGCTCCGGGTTCGCATCCAGGTAGAGCTTGACCGCATAGACCAGCTTGACCCGTTCATCAGGGGTCTGTACCTCTTTTGGCGTAAATTCAGCCGTAGAGGAGATATAACGCACAGTAGCGGAAAAGGGGGTATCAGGAAAGGCGTCGGTATAAATGCGGGCCGGGAGGCCCAGGCGCACCTTGCCGATCTCTTTTTCAGGGACGTAACACTTGAGGTAGAGCCGATCCAGATCGACAATATCGAATAAAGGGCTACCGGCTACGATAACCTCGCCGGTATCCACTATTCGGGTGGTGATCATTCCAGTTGCCGGAGCATAGATGGTAAGATCGTCCAGTACGCTTTGCGCCTCGGCCAGAGCCGCCTGGGTCTGCTTCAACTGCGCCTCCAGGGCAGATACCTGGCTTTCCCTGGTCTTGATCTGATCCCAGCCCAAATCGGCCTCGGCCAACTGCTTTTTTGCCCGGGTCAATGCTGCACGGGCTACGGTATGGTCCTCTTTGGCGACCCTTAGTTCAAGATCCGCATGTTCACTTTTTTGCCTGGATACTGAATATGTCTTGACTAATGTTCTATAACGCTGGGCATCTCTATCAGCCTGCTCCAGTTTCACCTTTGTTGCAGCCAGGACGGCTTGCGCATGGACGACACCCGACGTGGCGGTATCTATCTCCAGAGGGACTGTTTTTTTCAGCGTGGTCAGATCGGTTCGTGCTGCCTTGAGTTGTGCCTTTGAAGCCTCGACTGCCGCCCGGGCCTGTTCGACTCGGGCCCGTATTTGAACATCATCCAGCTTAAGCAAGGTTTGGCCCATCCTTACTGAGTCCCCTTCATGTGCCAGTAACCGAACAATGCGACCGGCCACTTTGCTGGCAACGGTGTAGTGATCGCCCTCTATACGGCCGTTGGCCTGGATGAGTCCTTCGGGCAGTGGTTTCTGCCGGCCCCAGAGCCACCAGGCGGTCACTGCCGATCCGGCCAACACGATCGCCAGCAGGATGCCGATTGTCCTTTGAGTTTGCTTTTTCATAAAAATGCTCCTTGGCTTATACCTTAATGGAAAAACAAAAGCTCAGGGACATCATCGATGGCACCCAGTTGTCGGGCTTTTCTCAGATAGGTAAGAAATCCCTGCTGGTATTCAGGGCCGAATTCAAATTTCAGACCTGTGAAATAATCCTTTAAAAATTCTGTGCTGATATCGAGTTCATCGGCCAGCAATCGACGACACAGGGCCTTGGGGCTATCTTTGAAAAGGTCGATATTGAGCACCACCTGATTTTGAACCAGACAATGGTACAAGGGCAGACTGTTGAGAAATTGAATGTGACCGACGCGTGGTTTCAGGGGTTTTCTCCCTCTAAGAAGGGTGCCTGCATCCCGCTCGAGATAAATGTCAGCAACATCTCTACCGTGGCAGGAGTATTGTCGGTGTCCAGCATGTGTCCCAGCACCGGTTCTTTTCGCCCCATCATCCGCATGGCGGAATGCAGGGCGCCAATCGCGAAATAGAGCCGCCAGAGGAGTACCGGGGGCTGAAGTTCGGGAAGGGCTGTGCGCATGGCGTCATAAACGAGATGAAACAAGGGCTTGAACTGCCGAAAGAAAATGGCCCTGACCTGAGGATCGGGCCCGGCTTATCAGATCGAGAAAATACCGGCTCTCCGGTAAGGTCGCGGCAAACTCAAAAGTCGGTTCAATCAAAGCCCGTAACAGATCGTCCACACGGGGACGCCGCCCCTGGGCGTCAGCAGCCATCCGGACCTGCAGTAAACGCTCCTTCCGGGCCTGGTTAAGCGGAAGGAGCCGACGTTCGATCACCTGTTCCACCAGCCCCTCTTTCGAACCAAAATGGTAATTGACGGCTGCGATATTAACCCCGGCGGCACGGGTCAGATCCTTGATCGAAGTCGCCTGAATTCCTCTTTCAGCAAACAGCCGTTCGGCGTTATCGAGCAAATTTTTTTTGGTGTCATATCGCATATCCGGTGGTCCTCATTGGAATATCGTCAGATAATTGTACGGTCCGATCTCCACCGTCTTCATAATACGAAAACCATGGGGCGTTACCAGCCCTTCTAATTCTTCCGGCGAAAGCCTGATCTCCACCGGCGGACCAAGTTGTCCGGATATCTTCTTAAACTCAATCACCGCCAGTAGGCTGCCTGGTTTCAAAACCCTTTTGATTTCGCTCAACGCTCCCTGGTCAGTGCCCTGCTGCACCAAGTCATGGAATACTGTGGCCATGAGGCAAATACCTATAGTGCCGTTACCCAGAGGAAGCGAACATAGATCAGCGACTCTGGGGACGATATTGGTGATACCGCCGGCCACGATCTTATCGATCAGCCGGTCGATTCCCGCCTCCCACAAATCAAAGGCAAATATTCGGCCCTTATTCCCGATCCGGGCCGCCGCAGCCAGGGCATAATCGCCGCAGCCACAGGCCGCATCAAGGAGGATCGTGTTTTCCTTGATATCCAGTTCTCTGAAAAGCCGTTCTTGGTCGATGAAATCGAAACTGCTCTTGCCGACGGCAATGGTTTTTTGATTTTGTGGCCGATTCACCCACTCACCTCTTCAGTTCTCTATAACGCGGGTACATGGATTCCAACGTTAGTGTTACTCACCGCCTCCGCCCAATACCGCGTAAAGCCTCACCTGGTTGGCAAGTCTGACCAGGCGGAGCGAGATAAGCCCCTGCTGCGCTGCAAAGAGGGATCGTTGCGCATCAAGGACGCTCAGGTAACTGTCAATCCCATTTGTATAACGTTTTGTGGAAAGGCGGTACGTTTCTTCGACCGCATTCACGAGAGATCGTTGCGCAGAGACCTGCTGGTCTATGGTGCCCTGCACGGCAAGGGCATCGGCCACCTCCCTGAAGGCCGTCTGGATGGCTTTCTCATACTGGGTCAGGACGATTTTCCGATCCGCTTTGCTGACCCTATATGCGGCCCAGGTGCGGGCGTCAAAAATCGGCATGACGATCTGCGGTGCAAAGTTCCAGGTGCCCGATCCGGAACTGAAGAGGCCGGAGAGTTCGTCGCTTGCGGTTCCGATCGAGGTGGTCAACGAAATGCGGGGGAAAAAGGCTGCCCGGGCCGCGCCGATAAAGGCATACGCCCCCTTGAGCCGATGTTCTGCTGCCACAATGTCCGGCCGGCGCAAAAGTGCCTCGGAGGACAGGCCTGTGAAAATCTCTTTTGGGGGGGTAACGCTGCTCAGGTCCTCCGGCAAGAGATCTTCGGGCACGGACGAGCCGGCCAGAAGGTTTAATGCGTTTTGGACCTGGGCCACCATTTGCGTGTAGCGGGCGACATCTCCCCGGGCCGAATCCACCGGGGTTTGCGCCCGGCGCAGATCCAGTTCGGTCGCGACACCGACGTCATATTGCCGTTTAACTAAGTCATAGGCGGCCTGCTGGGTTTCAAGGGTGGACCGGGCCAGTTTGAAATTTTCCCGGTCGGCGGCAAGGGTCAGGTACGCCCTGGCAACCTCGGACACCAGCGCAATCTGTGCGCTGCGGCGGGCCTCATCCGTGGCCAGGTATTCCTGCAGCGCCTGATCTTTCAGACTGCGAATACGGCCGAAAAAATCGATTTCCCAGGAAGCGATACCCAGATCTATGCTGTATTGTTCTCTCGTCCTTGGATCCCCGGGGCTGATAAGGTCGGCGGAAAGGCGTTGTTTGCCTCCCGCACCAGCCACATTGACCGCTGGAAACAGCTCAGCCCGTTGAACGCCGTACAGGGCTCGGGCCCTTTCCACATTCAGGGCGGCAAGCCGCAGATCACGGTTGTTGCTCAAGGCCATCTCAATAATCTTTTGAAGCTGTTTGTCGGCGAAAAACTCCTGCCGGCTCAGTTCCGGGGCCGTCGGTGCTCCGGTCACGGCCCGCGTGTCTTTGTAGGCCGCACCCTGTGGCCACTGCGCCGGGATCGGCGTTTGAGGCTGTGTATATTTGGGGGCCAGGGAGCAGCCACCCAGAATGAGACCGATTCCGGCCAGCAGAAATAATAACCGCCTATTCATGTGCCTGCCCTCCTGACGTATTTTCCTCAACATGCTTCATCGTTACTTTCTTTCTGTGTTTTCCTAACACTTTATATATCATCACGTAAAAGAGCGGCGCAAACAGAGTTACCAGAAAGGTGGAGGTCACCATCCCTCCCAGCACTCCGGTGCCGATAGCATTCTCCGCACCCGCTCCGGCCCCATTGGCAATAGCAAGCGGCAAAACGCCGAAACCAAAGGCCAGCGAGGTCATGATGATGGGGCGCAGTCTCAATTTGGCGGCCTCCAAAGTCGCTTCGACCAGCCTTGCCCCTTCATCGACCCTTGCTCTGGCGAACTGAACGATCAGAATGGCATTCTTGGTGGTCAGGCCCAGGGTGGTCAGCAGTCCGATCTGGAAATAGACATCGTTTGGCAGTCCCCGCATGCTCGAAGCAATAACCCCGCCGATGACCCCAAGGGGCAGGGTCAGCAGGATCGCGATGGGAATAGGCCAGCTCTCGTACAGGGCCGCCAGGCACAGAAAGATGACGAAAATGGAAAAGGCATAAAGGATAGATCCCTGGGCAGTCGCCATCCGTTCCTGGTAGGAAAGTCCGGTCCAGTCAAAGCCGATCCCCTGCGGCAGCTTCGAGACGATTTCTTCCATGGCCTGCATCGCCTCGCCGGAACTCCTTCCCGGCGCCGGCTCGCCCCAGATGTTGATGGAAGGAAAGGCGTTGTAGCGCTCCAGCTTGGGAGAACCCAGGGACCATCTTCCAGAAGCAAAAGAAGAGAAAGAGACCATCTTGCCCACGCTGTTACGGACATAGAGCTTTTCCAAATCGTTCGGCAGCATGCGGTAGGGGGCATCCGCCTGCAAAAACACCCGTTTTACCCGTCCGGCCTGGATAAAGTCGTTGACATAGGCGCTGCCGAAAGCCGCCGCGATGGTGTTGTGGATGGAACTGATGGGAATCCCCAGTGCCCCGGCCTTGTCCCAATCCACGTCAATCCGGTATTCGGGCACATCTTCCATGCCGTTGGGCCGGACCCTGATCAATCGCCGATCCTGTGCCGCCATGCCGAGGAGTTGGTTGCGAGCCGCCATCAGGGCCTCATGGCCCAGGCCGCCACGGTCCTGCAACTGAAAATCAAACCCGGTAGCCATTCCCAGTTCGATGACTGGCGGCGGCGGGAAGGCGAATACCATGGCGCCTTTTATCTGTGAAAAGGCCCCCATGGCCCTGCCGGCAATGGCCTTGACCTTCAGGTCCGGCCGCTGGCGCAGCTTCCAATCCCTGAGTTTAGCAAATCCCAGGGCCATGTTCTGTCCCTCGCCGCCAAAACTGATGCCGGGGACTGACATGAAGGATTCCACCCCGTCTTTCTCATTCTCCAAAAAATGATCCCTGACCTTGTCCATGACCTCCCGGGTCTGCTCTAGGGTGGACCCTGACGGAAGCATGGCCTGGACCAGCAGGATACCCTGGTCTTCATCCGGAATATAGGATGTGGGCATACGCTGAAACAAATATCCCATGGCCACCACAATCAGCAGAAACAGAAACAGATAGCGCAGTTTTTTGGCCAGAACGCGGCCGACCAGTTGGACATACAGGTCTCTGGCTCGAAAAAAAACCCGGTCAAACCACCTGAAAAAGGGGCGCAGAAAAAAAACCGCATTATCTGCCGGTTCATGTCCCTTGGGCACCGGTTTAAGAAGCGAGGCACAGAGGACCGGGGTCAGAATCAGGGCCACTACAACCGAAAGCAGCATGGAAGCAATGATGGTCACGGAAAACTGACGGTAGATTACCCCTGTGGACCCGGAGAAGAACGCCATGGGGCCGAAAACCGCCGAGAGCACCAGCCCGATGCCGATCAGGGCGCTGGTGATCTGGTCCATTGACTTGGCTGTGGCTTCCCTGGGAGAAAGCCCCTCCTCGCTCATTAACCGTTCCACGTTTTCTACCACCACGATGGCGTCATCCACCAGGAGCCCAATGGCCAATACCATGGCGAACATGGTCAGCATGTTGATGGAGAACCCGAATAGCCCCAGCACCCCAAAGGTCCCCAGCAGCACCACCGGCACCGCGATAGTGGGGATGATGGTGGCCCGGAAGGTCCCCATGAAAAGATACATGATCACAAAGACCAGCAGGACCGCCTCAAACAGGGTCTTCACCACCTCGTCGATGGCCACTTTGGTAAAGGGGGTGGTGTCGTAGGGATAAATCACCTTCATGCCCGGGGGGAAGTAGCGGCTCATCTCTTCCAGTTTCTGCTTGACGGCATTGGCTGTATCCAGCGCATTGGCGCCGGCGGTCTGCCGGATGGCCATGGCGGCAGAGGGTTTGCCGTTGTGATTAGCTACGACATCATATCGCTCGGTTCCCAGTTCCGTCCGGCCGATGTCCTTGATCCGGACCACAGAGCCGTCCGGATTAGTGCGGATGGGGATGGCGGCGAACTCCTCCGGGGTCTGGAGCAGATGCTGGACGATGATAGCGGCGTTCAGGCGCTGGCCTTCTATGGCCGGCGACCCGCCGAGCTGACCGGCGGAGACCTCCACGTTATAGGCCCGCAGCGCCATGATGACATCTTCCATTGTCAGGTGGTAACTGGTCAGCATATCTGGGTTGACCCATATCCGCATGGAATACTGGGAACCAAAATTATTAACTTCACCTACGCCAGGCACCCGGGACAGGATCTTTTCCAGATTGGACTGGGCGTAGTCCCGCAAGTCTTCGCCGTCCATGCTGCCGTCTTCCGAGATCAGCCCCACGATTATCAGGTAGTTTCTGGTCGATTTGCTGACTTTGACCCCCTGGCGCTGCACCACATCGGGCAGACTGGCCATGGCGAGCTGGAGTTTGTTCTGCACCTTGGACCAGGCGATATCCGGATCGGTCCCGGGTGCAAAGGTCAGCTCGATGCGGGACGCGCCGGACGAAGAACTGGTGCCGGAGAGATAGAGCATATCATCCAGACCGGTCATCTTCTGCTCGATGATCTGGGTCACGGTGTTTTCAACGGTTTCACCTGAGGCGCCGGGGAAAAATGCATCGATGGCGATGGATGGCGGGGCGATAGGGGGATACTGCGATATGGGCAGGTTGTAGATCGCCAGGCCCCCACCAGCCATCATGACGATGGCGATGACCCAGGCGAAGACCGGTCGATCCAGAAAGAATCTTGATAACATCACGCGCCTCCGTTAATTCGATTCAGCAGTCGGCTGGGCCGTATTTTCAGGTACCGCAGGCTTCGTTCCACACTCCTCAAAAAGGACGGCCTTCACAACCATACCTGGCCGCAACCTTTGCATTCCCTCGACGATCACCCGTTCGCCGGGAGCAATGCCTGCCGAAACGAGCCATTTGCCGCCGATGGCCCGGTCGAGCGTGAGCATCCGCAGCTCAACCTTGCCATCAGCATCCACGATCAGCGCGAAGGGATTTCCCTTGCGATCGCGGGACACACCCTGCTGCGGAACAAGGATGGCCTGTTCATTGACGCCTTCTTTACTCACCGCCCGGACGAACATACCCGGCAGAAGAACGCCTTCCGGATTGGGAAAGATAACCCGCAGAATGACCGATCCGGTCGTCGGGTCCACCGTGACATCGCTGAATTGCAGGATTCCTTCCAGGGGATAGGCCGTGCCGTCTTCCAGGATGAGCTTGACCTTGTTCTGGTCCGTTCCGTTCTGCTTGAGACGGCCGTCCTTCAGGCGACTCTTCAATCGCAGCAAGTCGGTGGT
>Ga0209121_10006180_pt1 | contig 10592 bp, 8 predicted proteins | sample Cruoilmetagenom3_FD_187292 | JGI IMG/M metagenome (GOLD analysis project Ga0209121, IMG submission 187292) | Oil polluted marine microbial communities from Coal Oil Point, Santa Barbara, California, USA - Sample 3 (SPAdes) (version 2) | ecosystem: Environmental > Aquatic > Marine > Oil seeps ...
CTCGGAAAACCAACAGGCATCGCTTGATCTGCTGCTGAAAGGTGGCTACGTTATCGATCCGGCGAACGGCATCGATGGGCTCTTGGATGTGGGCATCAGTGGGAGGGACGTCACCCGCGTGGGTACAGATATCCCTGTCAGTGCAGCGACCACGGTTGTGGATGTGTCGGATCACATCGTCACACCGGGTATCCTGGACATCCACACACACGTGTACCCCTTCGTGCGGACGGAGGCGGCCTATGTCGGGGGGATGAACGCCGACGCCCACCTGCTCGCCTCCGGTGTGACGACGACGGTCGATGCCGGGACAGTCGGCTGGATGGACTTCCCGGACTTCAAGGTGCAGCACATCGACCGCGCCCAGGTTCGTATTCTCGCCTTCCTGAACATCGCCGCCGGGGGTATGGTCAACGCCGCATCGGAGCAGGATCCCAGCGCGATGCAGCCCCAGGTCGCGGCTGCTCTTGCAGAGGCGTACCCGGACGTGATTGTCGGCATCAAGACGGCCCATTACCGGACCAAGCAGCCGTGGGATGCGGAGCATCCGCCGTGGGCTTCAGTGGAACGGGCTGTGGAGGCCGGCGATCTGTGCGGCAGGCCTGTTATGGTCGACTTTTGGCCGCGCCCACCGGAACGCTCGTATCCTGATCTGATCCTGAATAAGCTCCGTCCCGGAGATATTCATACCCACGTCTTTGCTCAGCAGTTTCCCATTGTCGACGAGAACGGCAGGGTCTACGATCACCTTTTCCGGGCGCGCGACAGGGGCGTCATCTTCGACCTCGGTCACGGCGCCGGGAGCTTCTGGTTCCGCAACGCGGTTCCGGCCCTGAAGGATGGCTTCGCGCCGGACTCGATCAGCACCGACCTGCACATGGCCAACATCAATGGCCCGGTGGTCAGCATGCTGACCACGATGTCGAAGTACCTGAGCATGGGGATGCCGCTACAGGACGTGATCCGACGCTCCACGGTGGCGCCGGCGCGTGAGATTGGGCGTCCTGACCTCGGGACGCTGAGCGTGGGCTCGGAGGCTGACATCGCTGTGTTCAGACATCTGAAGGGCCGGTTCGGCTTTACCGACTGCGGTCACGCCAAGATACTGGGTCAGGAGAAGCTGGCGTGTGCTATGACGGTGAGGGCCGGTGACATCGTCTACGACCCCACGGGGATGAGTATGCCGGAGTGGGAGCATGCGCCGGCGTCCTACTGGGGGATTCGCGCTGTCCATATCTGAGGTGATCGAGGGACAGTAGTTAACACAGGGAGTGGTGAACATGGATATCTACGATGACCTTGGTGTCACAAAAGTGATCAATGGCGCGGCGACGTTGACCCGGCTGGGGGGCTCGCTGATGTCTCCAGAGGTCCTGGCTGCTATGGTCGAGGCTGCTCAGCACTTCGTCGACATGGATGAATTGCAGCAGAAGGTCGGGGAGAGGATAGCGGCGTGGACCGGGAACGAGGCGGCCTATGTCTCGTCTGGTGCGGCAGCCGGTCTGGCTCTGAGCACGGCGGCCTGCATCACCGGTATGGATCCCGAGAAGCGCGCGCGTTTGCCTCACACGGAGGGCATGAGGAACGAGGTCATCATCCACAAACGTGGGCGCGTCTGCTATGCGTTCGCCATTCAGCAAGCCGGGGGCAAGCTCGTTGAGATCGGGACCGAGGAGGGCGCGACGTCAGACGAGCTGGAACGGGCCATCAACGATAGGACGGCAGCCATTTACTACTTCGACAATCCGATTTTCATGCCGGGGCAGGTACCTCTGGAGCGGGGCATCGAGATTGCCCGGCAAGCCAACATTCCCCTGCTCGTCGATGCCGCCGCACAGATTCCACCAGTCGACAACCTGTGGCGCTACACAAAGATGGGCGCCGATCTGGCGGTGTTCAGTGGTGGCAAAGGGCTGTGCGGTCCACAGAGCAGCGGTCTTGTTCTGGGCCGAAAGGATCTTATCGAAGCATGTGCGTTCAATGCCTGTCCCAGAGCCTTTATAGGCAGGCCGATGAAGGTGGGCAAGGAAGAGCTGGTGGGGCTAATGACGGCAGTGCGGCGCTACCTGGATCTGGACCACGACCTGCTGATGCACACCTACGAGGATCAAGTGCAGACGGTGATCGCTGCGTTCTCGGATCACCCGTACATCTCCGCCCGGCGCAGCTTCCCCAGCGAGGCAGGACAGCCAATGCCACGCGCCGAGATCATCTTTGATGAAGAGGGCCTGGGTATCACGCGAGATGAGGTCCTGACGCGGTTGCGCACAAGCGATCCCAGCATTGAGTTAGCTGCGGCAGGAGCCGCCGGCGTCTTTGTGAACCCCCAAACGCTTGAGCCGGGACAGGAGAAGATCATCGTCAGCCGGATCAGGCAGATCGCCGATGGTTGAGGCGCCTTTGGTGGTCGAGGCAGACCGAACCCATTGAAGCGCGCCATCAGCTGGACGGTAGATATGCTCTCGTTGTCCGATTGTTGCCGTGTCCTTTCGCTGACATGATCAGCGCGCAGCCGATGCTGCTACGCTAGCCGGCTCGCGGCGTTCTCGTCGTGCGCGGCTTCCAGGCCTCTTTGACAATGTACTCATTCCCGCTATACAGACTTCCATCCCACAAACCATCTTTGTCTTGCAGACTGAGAAGCTCTGCACAGCAACCCCTATCTGCTAGTTTCTGTCGCTCCTGAGAGTAGATTGTCTCTTCTATGTCCTGGACATCTTTCACAGACTGCCACCTTATCGAGGGATCGCTGTCCAGCACCCAGATGATGGTTTCGTGTTCAATGCCCATGGGTTCTCAGGATTACGCAAAGGATGCCAGCAGATGGGCCGGTCCGCAGGGATGGCCAGGATCGGGCCTCCGCAATCTCGTGGCCGGCCACACCCACTAACCGTAGCGAGGCACCCTCTGTCATTCCGCACGACATGTCTCAACGACCTGCCACCGCACTCACCAGAGCCTCAAGGAACTTCTCCGGCGCGGCCACACTTAAGAGCACCGAGTATCCCTCTGTTGTGGGTATGTACACTACCCGCTCCAGGTCCGTCACGAAGACCAGTGCTTTCTCCCCATTCCGTAGCTTGAACCATCCTGCTTGGTATCCAGGCAGCCCCGTTCCGTTCGTCCGTGTCCGCAACCGATACTCAGAGTCCCCGCTCAGATCGACCCTTTTTGCTTCCTCCAGCACCAGCGACTCGGCCGATATCGTCCGGCCATGCAGCCCGCCGCTGATGGTAAGCCCTTCTGGAGAGATCTCGAATCGTGTATGTCGTGACGAATAGGCAAGACAACCAAACAGGCACAGAAGGCCGATGAGCAGCAAGGCGATTCCCCCCAAAACCCACAACGTCTTGTCTGAAGCCGGAACCAGTTGAAAGACTTCGCTCATAGGAATATCCCCTTTCATGTGCAGGACCTAACGATTACATCACGAGCCGGGCGGGTTGGCTCAGAACGCTGCTATTGTCAAAGCGAATACTGGTCTGGTGCATTTGGAGTGAGGCGGTGAAAGATCCCTGCCAACTACTCTTGCCACAGATGTAACAATCCGGCAAATCAACTCACTTGCAGCTATAGTGCCCGGCTCCTTGCTCGTCTTTCCGGCCCGCAATCGCTTCGATGATCAGGGTGACCCAACGTTCTGCTTTGTGATGGCACATCTCTAGGCTCGTGATGAGCTTGCGTATTGCCTTGAGATCTGCGGAGAGTGGCGACAGTGCGTCCTCCATGGCGTCGATGCGCTCGATCTCATCGTCGGCCGGTTCTATACGACAGTTGCTCCAGCATAGTCTCACATTCAGGATTCTCCTCGGCCAACGGTTGGGTTGGGCCGCATCCTCATCAGGAACGGCATCATGCCACATGCCGTCGGTACACAGACCGAATCTCTCTTAGCACTTGGTCAGGATGTGCTGGGCAAACGTCCTCGCATCTTGCAGATCTTGTACCGTGGGGTGCTTTTTCACTTCCTCGATGTACATCTGCCACTCGTCTTTATCTGTCACGATCGTGTTGTGGATGAATGCCTCGATGGGAGGAGATGGTGCGCCCTGGCAGTGGAAGTAACCCAGGAACGCGATCTGCTCTTCCTCACTCACCTGATGGAAGGTTCGGATGCAGTTCCCGGCCCATCTCTCGTACAGTTCTCGCGCCCTCGCGCCCTCTTCAGCCATCTGCGTAGCGTGGGTGACAAAGCCCGCCAGCTTGAGCGATGGCGACTTGCCAATCCCCGCCAGGAGCCGCTCGGCCGGCTTGGCCAGGCCCGCATCGTGACAAGCGGAACCCAAGAAGACCAAATCGTAGGCATTCAGATCAGATTTGATCTCGGCGACTCTCTTCAGGTGGACCTGGTGCCCTTGAGATGATACCTCATCATAGATCGCTCGCGCGACTTCGGTCGTGTTCCCCGTCTGGGAGTAATATGCGATCAGGATATTCATGTTCTATACCTCCTCTTCCGCTGTGCTGTGTCGGCGCCGAATACAGTGAACTCCATCAGTTTACAGCCTCTTGATCTTTCTGTCAGCCGGCCCATATATGACGTACTGAAGCCTGTCGAACGACGTGCGCTTGAGCAACGGGTCAGAACAGAGCGTCGCTGCATCTGATCCGAATCGGGGGCACCTTACGGTGTCGATTCTCGACGGGAAACTGATAGCCTGACACTGGCCACCGGACACTTTTCCGAGCGGCAAGCTCTCTCGATGCGCCCTACGCTACCGTCATTTCGAGCGGAGTCTTCGGAGTCGAGAAATCTCAACGTGTTGAGCGTGCAAGATTCCTCGCTTCCGCATTGGCTGCCTGGAAAAGCGTCAGCAACCACGTGCCGATGCCACTGCCCAGATAGAGCAGTGCCGCCATCGGAATTGGAGCGATTTCGCCCAATAGGGCTTTGGAGATCGGTGCGCTGATGCCGAACAGCGCGGCAGCCGCTAGTGCTTGGCAAACGGGGTAGATCTGTGGCCTCTTCAACGTGGCCTTCACGTTGGTGGTGACAGCGGCACGTGACAGAACTTACTGAGGCCCCTCCGCAGAGAAGTGCTCGATCAGAAGCCGGCTGACCTCTTCCGGTCTATCGTGCATCACCCAATGGGCAGCATCCTCAAACGTGACCAGACGTCCTTGCTCGCAGAGATCAACACTGAGCGGGGCCATGCCGTAGCTGAGATGGGGATCCTGTTGTCCCCAAATGACGAGTGTCGGTACCGGTATCTTGGGGGACACGTGTGCTTTCCGGGATTGTCGCAGAGAAGCGCGGTACCAATTGATCATACTGGTCATAGCATGGGGTTGTGCCCAGGCTGCTCGATAGCGGTCGCGCTCTTGGTCGGTGAGGTCATCCGGCAGTGCCGAGATCAGAAATCGCCAGTCATTGGCCTTGACAAAGAGCTCGGGTAGTCCGGGAAGCTGGAAGAAGAATACATACCAGCTCTTCCACATCTGTGACGGATGGATGCGCAGGTAGGTCTGCATGACCGCGGGGTGGGGCACGTTGGCAATTGCCAGGCGCCGCAACCGTATCGGATGGCGCATTGCCAGCGTCCACGCGACCAAGGCGCCGAAATCGTGACCTGCAAGATGGAAGCGCTGATATCCGAGTGCATCGGCTAGCCCCAGGATATCATCAGCAAGCGTCTCTATTCTGTAGCTGGACACCCCGCTGGGTTTGTCGCTCAGGTTGCACCCACGTTGGTCGGGGACAACCACGCGGAAGCCGATGTCCGCCAGCGCGTTGATCTGGGCCTTCCAGCCAAACCAGGCGTCCGGGAACCCGTGGAGGAGAAAGACGGGCTCTCCATCTTCCGGACCCGCAAGGACGGTGTGCAGTCTGATGCTGTTGGTCGGGATGTATTCAGAGACGCTATCAGATGTCATTCGTGCTTCCTACATAGTTTCCGCAACGAGCGGCGGGCTTACTGTAGCGACGCTCCCCTCAAACTGACTGTTGTACAGCTCCGCATAGAAGCCATTGCTTGCCAGTAGGTCCTGGTGATTACCCTGCTCGACGATATCGCCGTCGCGCATCACCAGGATCAGGTCGGCGTCGCGGATGGTGGAAAGGCGGTGCGCGATGACGAAGCTGGTGCGGTTCTGCATCAACTTGTCCATCGCCCGCTGGATTAGCACTTCCGTGCGCGTGTCCACCGAACTGGTCGCCTCGTCCAGGATGAGGATTCTGGGGTCGGCTAGCACCGCACGCGCTATCGTCAGAAGCTGCTTCTGTCCCTGTGAGACGTTGCTCGCTTCCTCGTTGAGCACCATCCCGTAGCCATCCGGCAGTGTGTGAATGAAGTGGTCGACATGCGCCATCTGCGCAGCGGCGATGACTTCATCATCGGTCGCATCCGGGCGGCCATAGCGAATGTTCTCCATAATGGTGTCGTTGTAGAGCCAGGTATCCTGCAGGACCATAGCAAACGCCCCGCGCAGGTCGTGGCGCGTGAACTCTCGGATGTCGTGCCCGTCCACCAAAATCGCGCCGTCGTGCACGTCGTAGAAGCGCATCAGCAGCTTGACCATCGTGGTTTTGCCGGCGCCCGTGGGGCCAACGATCGCCACCTTCCTGCCCGGACGGGCGACCGCGCTGAAGTTGTTGATGATGGTTTCGTCCGGCTTGTAGCCAAAGCGAACATTCCTGAACTCAACGTGGCCTTCCACCCTGTCCAGCTTGACCGGATGAGCCGTTTCGACAATCTCTTCGGACTCCTCCAGGAACTCGAAGACACGCTCGGCGGCTGCGGCGGTCTGCTGAAGCACATTCGAGATGTTGGCAAGCTGCCTGATCGGCTGTGTGAACGAGCGGACGTACTGGATAAATGCCTGGATGTCACCGACCGTGACGGCGTTGCGGATGACCAGCCAGCCGCCGAGGACGCTCACGGCCACATAGCCCAGGTTGCCGATGAACATCATGATCGGCATCATCAGGCCCGAGAGAAAATGCGATTTCCAGGCCGCTTCGTGGAGCGGGGTGTTGTATTGATCGAATGTCTCGACGCTTTTCGACTCCCCATTGAAGACCTTCATCACCACATGGCCACCATACATCTCTTCGACGTGGCCGTTGACGTGGCCCAGATAATCCTGCTGCTGCTTGAAGTATTTCTGCGAGCGCCCGATGATCAAACCTACCACTGCGAGCGACAGTGGCATGATCAACAGCGCAACCAGCGTCATTGCCCAGTTGATGGAGAACATCATGATGAGCACGCCGACCACTGTGACAACCGAGGTGATGACTTGTGTGATGGCCTGGCTGAGCGTCTGGTTGACCGTGTCCACATCATTGGTGATGCGCGAGAGCACCTCACCATGCGTAGTGGTATCGAAGTATTTGAGTGGCATTCGATTGATCTTGGCGGAGATATCCCTGCGGAAGCGGTAGGCGATATTCGCCGAAACATTCGCCATAATCCAGCCTTGGAGGTAGCTCAACAGTGTGGAGCCCAGATACAGGCCGAGTACGGTCAGCAGAATGCCTCCGATGGCAGCGAAGTCGATTTCCCCAGTGCCGGCGAGCTGTGCCATCACGCCCTCGAACAAGTGGGTGGTGGCTCTGCCGAGGATCTTGGGGCCGACGATACCGGCGGCGGTCGAGGCTACGGCGATGAGCATGGCCACTATGAGTGCTGTCCGGTGCGGGCGCAGGTGGTGGAGCAGTTTGCGCATCGTTCCTTTGAAGTCGCGCGCCTTGTCGCCTTTCATCATTCCCATGTGGCCGCCGTGGCCGCGACCGCCGGAATCCCGGCCTCCGGGGCGCGGTCCCATTGGCCCGCGTTCCGCTGACCCGCCATGCATCGAATTGCCCGCCCCTTTGGGGCCACGCTGTGGTTGTCGAGATTCCTGAGTCATGCTAGTTCCTCCACACTCAGTTGTGAGAGTGCGATTTCTTGGTATGTGGGGCAGGTTGCCATCAAATCCTGGTGTGTCCCCTTGCCGACCATTTTCCCCTCTTCGAGGACGATAATCTGCTCGGCGGTTCTGACTGTGGCGACGCGCTGCGTCACGATCAGGACCGTGCTCTCGCCGGTATGGGTCCTGAGCGCGCGACGCAGGGCAGCATCGGTTCTGAAATCCAGGGCCGAAAAGCTGTCGTCGAAGATATAGATTGGCGGTTTCTTCACCAGCGCACGGGCAATCGCCAGGCGCTGCTTCTGCCCGCCGGAGACATTCGTTCCGCCTTGTGAGATTTCCGCTGCCAGTCCCTCCGGCTTGGCGTCAATGAACTCGGTGGCCTGGGCAATGCTCGCTGCCCAGTGCAGAGTTTCTTCCGAGGCATTCTTATCGGCGTAGCGCAGGTTGCTCTCGATGGTGCCGGAGAAGAGTGTGCCCTGCTGCGGGATATAGCCGATCCTGTCGCGCAGGTCGTGCTGCGTGACTTTACGTATGTCCACACCATCCAGCAAAATCGCACCCTCGGTCACATCGTATAAACGGGGGATGAGGTTGACGACGGTGGATTTGCCCGAACCGGTTGACCCGATAATGGCTGTGGTCTGACCTGGTTGGGCGGTGAAGCTGATGCCGCACAGCACGTCTTCGTCTGCTTCCGGGTAGCGGAACGACACATCGCGAAACTCGACCACTCCCGTGAACGGTGCGGCGAATGGCTGCGGTGTTTCCGGGTCGTGAATCACCGGCTCGGTCTCCAACACATCGGCGATGCGGTCAGCAGATACGGCGGCCCGAGGGAACATAATGAACATCATCGATAGCATCAAGAACGCCATCACGATCTGCATCGCATACTGCATGAAGGCCATAATATCGCCCACCTGCATCGTGGCGTCGGCCACCTGCTGCGCGCCGACCCAGATGATGGCCAGCGAGAGGCCGTTCATAATGAGCATCATCATCGGCATCATCACGACCATGACCCGATTGATGAAAAGAGTGACGGAGGTCAGGTCAAGGTTGGCTTTGTCAAAGCGTTTCTCCTCAAAGGGTTGCATATTGAAGGCGCGAATGACCATCATGCCCGACAGATTCTCTCGCGCCACCAGGTTGAGGCGATCCACCAGTTTCTGGATGCTTTTGAACTTGGGCAGCGCAATCGAGAAGATCGTGATGATCAGACTGAGCAGCATGCCGACGGCCACGGCGAGAATCCACCACATGGACGATCCCTTACCCATCGCGCGGATCACGCCGCCCACACCCATAATGGGCGCGTAGATGACCATTCGAACCATCATCATCGTCACCATTTGCACCTGGGTGATGTCGTTGGTGGTGCGCGTGATCAATGAAGCGGTGGAGAACGTGTTGAATTCGGCATTTGAGAAGTTCTCGACCTTTTCGAAGACGGCTCTGCGGAGGTCGCGGGCGAGACCGGCGGACACGCGTGCCGCCAGAAAGCCTACCACGATGGCGCATGCCGCAGAGAGCAGCGTCAGCAACAACATCAGCCCGCCGACGCGGAGCATGTAGCCGGTTTGCAACCTGCCGGTGTCCATACCCAGCGCTTTATACTCTTCTCTGACTGCGCGGACAGCGGTCTGCGTAATCATACCGTCACCGAGTGCGGCAAACCGCTCGCTCATCGCTGCAGTCATCTGCGTCAATTGGGCGGCCGGCATCTGGCCCAATAGCGTGAATACGTCCGTCCCTGGAGGGATCTTGGACAGGTCGAAGCCGCCGCCGAGGTCGGCGCTCATCTCGGCTGCCTTTGACGGGTCGGCTATCATCTGCTCGATGCCGTAAACAGCCAGCCACGCCCGGCCAACCACGGGGCTTAGCTGTTCGGTGGTCGCTTTGTCAATAACGCCGGCGATGTATATCGGCTCCTGCTCCAGGGCGGGATACTTATCGAGGGCCCCTGCGTAGTCGGCTGAGTCCTGAGTGATCAAGGTGTAAGCCTCCAACAGTGCTGCTTGGTCATCGGCGCTCAGAAAGATCACCAGCCGCTCCATTTCGCTCTCGCGAATGGCGACAGGCAGCGCGCTCTCCACGCCCCCCTGCTGGATGCCGACGTTGACGATCTTCGAGAGATAGTCCGGCAGCGCCAGATCGGCGTTCGCCTGTACGAAGAGCAGTACGACCGCCAGCAGGATCATCAGGCCATATGGTTTTAGATACCGGGTAATACGCATCATAGAAAACGTTCACTCCTTCTGGGAATCAATAATGGGACATTCAGCTTCAGGAATCGAGGACTACACCACATCACGTCTTTCTTCCACTATCAGAGCGTCCCCGTTTCTCGTCACTCGACGGCCGTTATCATCAAGCTGCTTCGCTTTCTCTATCAAGAGGTTCAGCGCAGCTCTGACCTCCTCTTGCTCGATGGGGGGCAGGGAGCGCACCAACTCACCGAACCAGGTCTGGTGCGCGTGGATGCTTTGCTGAACGAGGTGGCGGCCCTTATCGGTCAAGACGATCTTCTTGGCGCGGCGATCACTGGGATTTTCTGTGCGCTCCACCAACGCTTGCTCGACCAGACGATCCAGCATCTGGCTGGCGGCCGCGCTCGTGAAGCCCAGGCCATCACCAATACCGGAGACGCTGCACACGTGTTGACGGTGGATCTGAAACAGAGCCCCCATTTGCGACATGGACATATCGTTCTGCCTCGCATAGAGGATGAAGTTGCG
>Ga0209121_10006181_pt1 | contig 10590 bp, 9 predicted proteins | sample Cruoilmetagenom3_FD_187292 | JGI IMG/M metagenome (GOLD analysis project Ga0209121, IMG submission 187292) | Oil polluted marine microbial communities from Coal Oil Point, Santa Barbara, California, USA - Sample 3 (SPAdes) (version 2) | ecosystem: Environmental > Aquatic > Marine > Oil seeps ...
ATCCACGATCTCGCGAGCCAAGTCACCCGTGAGCCAAATCAGTATACTCCATGGCTAAAGATCTATTTGGCTGACCATTTGGATCTTGTGATCACGAGCTAACACAACGTTATGAAGATGCACCACGGGCCAACATCCAAGTGTCCAATTCTGAGTGGCGGCGGCGTGGATTGTAGAAGCCGTTGATGTATTCCGCCAGATTGGTTCGGTTAACGACTACTCAACAGAACCAGCAAGCCAATTTTCTGTCTTGTGCCGTCTGCGATATCAGTTTTCGCCACAGTTTTTCCTAGCGCGCGCTGCTTTGTTGTCACGCAGGCGCGTTATTGCAGCATTGGTTTTGACTTGCGGGGGTGTTTGCGATTCTATCCCCCAAAAGATTAGTATTGGAGACGGCGATGCGGTTGTCAGTGGCATTCGAGAATACGAAAGATACACCTGAGGGGCGCGGCCCTGTCCAGGTGGGTTGGTTCCTCAATGATAAAAAGGGGGGCATTATCTACGATGCACCCGAGCGAGTTCGGTCTGTTGAAATGAACCGCGAGCATTCAAAGTCCGCGTCCCGCTGTCCTGCGGTTATTAACATGGAAAGCCGCTACTTCATGGTGAAGTGTCCGTTTGATATCCACATCGGGTTCGCGCGCGACAGTAAGGGCAAGCCGGTTTTGCGAAATCTTGCAGGTACACAGTCCAGCGTCCGCGCGAGCAAGCTTGGTGACAAGCTGCATATTACGTCCGAGGTCGAATGGCGCACCAAGGGCATTCCGACGATCCAACTTTCGTTGCCATATGTCTTCATCGCGGATGAGCCTGTTTATATGAGCCAGGTCAGCCCGTTCATGCACTATACCAAGGATCCGCTTCCAGGCACGATTTTTGGTGGTCGTTTTCCAATCAACGTATGGCCACGCCCGCTCATGTGGGCGTTTGAATGGCATGAGCCTGACAAGCCGATCAAGATCAAACGCGGTGATCCCCTGTTTTATGCTGGGTTTGAAACGCAATCGCCAGAACGCAGCGTTGTCATGACTGAGACAGAAGTGACGCCAGAATTGAACGAATACATGGAGCTGATTTCTGGTGCTGTGAATTACGTTAACCAGACGTTCTCATTGTTTGAGGCTGCTGAGGAGAGGAGGCCAGAGACGCTCCTCAAACCGATTTCCCGCAAGCGAAACAAGGCTTGATTCATGGCCGCTGAAACATGGGCAGATCTACGCATTCGATCCGTGAATGCGCATAAAGCAGGCCGTCATGAAGATGCGCTCAAGGGCTACACGCGTTTCTTGCAACAACACCCTTCTGATGCAGGGATCTGGACTAATCTAGGGGCGCTCTACCGTAGTTTGGGTCGTCATGAGATGGGTCGAACGGCGCAAGTACGTGCATATGCCCTAGCGCCGGACGACAAAGGTGTGCTGAACAACTATTCCAACATCCTGTCAGATCTTGGGGACTACGAACATTCGATTGAGTTGCGTAAAAAATCCTTACAGATTGATCCGAGCCACCTCATGCACCACGCGATGATAGGCCGGTGTTTGCGGGGCTTGGGGCAGTATCAAGACGCGATTGATTACCTCGTTCCCATGATCGCCACATATCCTGATGAGACAGAATTAAAACTACAGCTTGCGTTTGCACAACTGGGGGCTGGGCAGTACGGGGCTGCATTTCGCACTTACGATTCCCGCTGGAATAGTGGCGAACTAGAGCAACCAGAACTCCCTTTTACAAAGTGGGAAGACGGCGTTTCGATTGAAGGCAAGACGCTGTTGATCTTACCGGAACAAGGGTTCGGGGACATGGTTTTGCTTGCGCGGTTCATTCCATTGATCGCGGCTATGGGCGCCAAAATTCACCTCGTTGTGAAGAAGCCGCTTTTGCGGTTGTTTGAGGGGATGGAAGGCGTTGATTGGGTCGGCGTATCCGCGGCCAAGGATGATCCCGTTGATATGTGGCTTAGCCTTATGGACATGCCCAAACTTGTCTACGGACCAAATGAAAGTGGCGCCATTCCGTCGCCCGTCAAATTGAATATCCCCGCCGATTCAATTGAACGCGCCGAAGGGCTAACCGCAAAACATCGCGACATGTTTAAGGTTGGCGTCGTGTGGTCTGGGTCGGCGACCTATAAAGGCAACACGTTCCGCTCGTTTACACACCGTGAATTTCTGCCCATGACAAACACGCCAAACGTTCAATTATTCTCTCTCTATAAGGGTCCATTCCTTGAGGCCTTTCATGAGGACGGAAGTGCGGCACTGATCATCGATACCGCAAGCACAGACCGCGACTTTGCGGACTGTGCCGCGACGATGAAGGAAATGGACCTGATTATCACGTCGGACACAGCCACCGCGCACATCGCGGGCTCGCTTGGTGTTCCTGTTTGGGTCATGCTGCACTGGGACGCATTCTGGGTGTACCGGCACGAAGGCGAAATAACACCGTGGTATCCTTCGATGCGCTTGTTCCGTCAGGCAAAACCACAAGACTGGGCATCAGCATTTGATGCGGCAAACAAAGCGTTGGAAAAAGAGGTTTCTAAACATGGCTGACCATATTCTTGTTCCCACAGCTCCGGGTGAGTTGATCGACAAGTTAACGATTCTTCGCCTGAAGGAGGAACGTATTTCGGACGCCGCGAAAGTTGAAAACGTTCGCATCGAAAAGGCGGCCCTTATGGAGACCGCCGATGCTCATGTCCCCCCAAGTGCTGCGCTCACGGCCCTTTGGGAGGAACTCTACGCGATCAACGCAGACCTTTGGGTGATCGAAGATGACATCCGCGATTGTGAAAAGGCAAAAGATTTTGGCGAAGAATTCATTCGCCTTGCGCGGGCCGTCTACATCACCAATGACAAACGCGCTGATGTGAAAAAGAAAATAAACATGCTGTTGGGTTCCGCTCTTATTGAGGAAAAATCTTACAGCGACCACGGAGTCGAAACATGACAGAGAATGTAGCCGAAGCACGCCGCCTATTGCGGAAAGAAGCCACAAAGCTTCAGAAAGCGATCGAGAACAATCGCACGCGTAAACGAGGACCTTTGGTCCGGCGCTTTCATGAAGTTCGGCAGATGCTGTCGCCGCTGTATACTTATACATCGCAAGCCGGACAGGATTATGTGGTCGATCAACTCATGAAGCACAAACGCGAAGGAACGTTTGTCGATGTTGGCGGGTACGACGGTGTAACAGGGTCGAATACTTTTTTTCTGGAAACAAACCGCGGTTGGACAGGTGCACTTGTCGAACCTGTGAAGGCACAGCTCGTTAAGGCCGCTGCGTTGCGGACCTGTCCCTGCATTGAAGCCGCAGTCGCACCGACTGAGGGAGAGGCTGATTTTATTGAAATCAGCGAAGGCTTCACCCAGATGAGCGGACTGGCAAATACCTATGACAAAAAGCTCCTCCAGAAAGTCCGCAATGACAAACGTCACCGCGAAAACGTCACGAAGGTGAAAACGAAAACCTTGTCGAGCATTCTTGAATACGTCGAAATTCCTGACCCGGACTTCATTTCCCTAGACATCGAAGGCGGAGAAATCGCCTGCCTTAAGGCGTTTCCGTTCAAAGATCATAACGTCAAAGTATGGTCGATTGAGAACAACACAGGGACGTCAGAAATCAAGAAGCTTATGGACACTAACGGCTATGACTTAATCGAATTTTGCGGACCAGATGAGGTGTATTTTAAACGTTCGTCATAAGGCCAACACAATTCGATCACGCTGAGCGCTGAGCGTCGTTGATAAGGTCCTGTTCAACATAGAACTGGAGTGGGCCATGTCAGATCGACCGAATGCACCGATTATCATTAAACGAAAGAAAGTAGTCGCTGGTGGCGGACACCATGGCGGCGCTTGGAAAGTTGCCTATGCGGACTTCGTGACCGCGATGATGGCATTCTTTCTACTGATGTGGCTGTTGAATGCGACGACGGAACAACAGCGAAAAGGCATCGCCGACTACTTTTCACCAACGATTCCCGTAAGCAGAATATCAGGCGGCGGTGAGGGGATGTTCGGCGGAACAAACATCTTTACCGACGATACATTGGTGCAAGACGGCACAGGGCAATCTGGTGGTGTTCCGACCATTGGGGAGGACGCCGGCGCGCTCGAAAGGGCGGCTGAAATTGCGGCTCTACAAGAGGTCGAGTCGACGCTTCTGGGGATTGGCGGTGAAAGCCTCATTCAACAAGAGGCCTTGCGTCACGTTATAACTAGGCTCACTGACGAAGGCCTTATCATCGAGATTTTTGCCCGTGAGAACGCGCCGCTGTTTGTTGACGAAGGCACTGAACCTACGCTCATCTTGATTGAGCTGACGACAATGTTTGCACGGGTGTTCGGCTTGGTCACAAATCCTGTCGCTGTAGACGGCCATACGCGCACCCTTCCGCTTGTCGTCGCAGAACGTCCGGTATGGGACATTTCTTCAGGACGCGCTGAAACCGTGCGCCGCCTCTTGGAGGCCGGAGATCTTGATCCTCTGCGAATTGCCCGCATGACGGGACACGCTGACCGTGACCTCGCACGCGAAAGCTCTGTGTCTGTTCGTAACAACCGGATCGAGATCACCTTGCTGCGCGTATTGGAATGAACGTACGGAATATTCCCGCTGCATTTTATCTATTAGCCGTACGTTAAGTGGTTAAGCGGTAGGTCTGACATAAGTACGTCCATCCTTGTGACAGAAAGGCCAAGCACATGACGATTTCATCTTCCCTAAATGCTAGCGTAGCGGGGCTCGCATCTAATGCGAGTCGCCTTGCGACGATCTCCGACAATATCGCCAACTCTTCTACCTACGGGTACAAGCGTGCGGTTGCCGACTTCCACTCAATGGTCATTGATAGTGGCAAAGGTACCTATGCCGCGGGTGGCGTTCGCGTAACAACGCAACGGTTGATTGATGAGCGCGGGCCGCTGGTATCTACATCAAACCCTACAGACCTTGCTGTTCGAGAGCGTGGTATGTTGCCCGTCACGGAAGGTTCAGCGCTCGGTGTTGGTGCGGCTACAGACTTTCCCATGCGCCTTTCAACGACAGGGTCGTTCCGCGCCGATGCGGACGGCTATCTCACAACAGAATCGGGGCTTGTCCTGCTAGGGTGGCCGGCCAATCCAGATGGCTCGATCCCAACCTTACCGCGCGATAGCGCCGGTGGTTTGGAACCCGTTCGTGTAGATACAAACCAATTCGTCAGTGACCCCACGACCGCGATTCAGCTTGCAGTTAACCTGCCTGCAACCGAAACGGCAGCCGGTGCAACCGGTGATACTGAATCGCTCTCGATCGAGTACTTCGATAACCTTGGGATCGCTGAGAACCTTTCGGTTAGCTTTGTACCGACGGTTCCCGCCACTGGATCGTCGAACACTTGGACAATGTTGATCGAAGACAGCGCCAGCGGAGGGGCAGTTGTCGGAAACTATACGCTTCAGTTTGACGACACCCCTGGACTAGGTGGCCGCCTTTTGTCTGTAACCGATACTGTCGGGGACCCCTATGATGCTGCTTCTGGGTCCATATCCGTAGCTGTTGACGGTGGAGATGTTTCGATTGGGATTGGTGAGCTCGGCGAAGCAGGTGGGCTTTCGCAACTATCAGATGCATTCGCTCCTGTGTCGGTCACAAAAGATGGTTCACCCGTCGGCAACATGACCTCTGTCGAAGTCGATGCTAACGGTTTTGTACACGCCTTCTTTGACACAGGTGTCTCCCGCACAATCTATCAGGTTCCGATCGTCGATGTTCCCAATGAAAATGGCTTGGTCACCCAAGACCACCAAAGCTACACCGTGACCCCGGAAAGTGGGCCATTCTACCTCTGGGATGCTGGTGATGGCCCGACAGGAGATATTGTTAGTTTCGCTCGCGAAGAATCCGCCACCGATGTGGCTGGCGAGCTCACACAGCTGATCCAAACGCAACGCGCTTATTCATCCAACGCCAAGGTCATTCAGACCGTGGATGAAATGCTGCAGGAAACAACCAACATCAAACGCTAATAAACTGAGGTAACTGGCCATGAGTATTTCTAGCTCACTATCTAATGCCCTGTCAGGGATGACTGCCGCGTCACGCATGGCCGAAGTTGTGTCCTCAAACGTGTCTAATTCGCTAACGGATGGATATGGCCGCAGGTCTCTAAACCTGTCATCTTCGGTTGTCGGGGGGCATGGTGCCGGCGTTGAAATCGGGTCAATCACTCGACACGTTGATCGCGGGGTCCTTGGTGACCGACGATTGGCGGGCGCCAGTTTGGGGGGGTATAGCGCACTGGTTTCCACCATGAACCGCATCCAAGATGCGATTGGTGAGGTGGGTAACTCTGGATCGATCTCAAACCGAATCGTCGCAGTAGAGACCGCGTTGATCGGGGCCGCGTCCGACCCGTCATCCAGTATCAATCTATCAGTGTTGGCGGAAAAACTCAGTGATGTTGCTACCAGTCTGAATACCGCATCGCGTGACATTCAAAATGAAAGGGAACGAGCGGATTCCTCAATTTCGGATCAAGTCAGTAGGCTGAACACGGCTTTGTCGCAGGTTCAACAGTTCAACAAAGACATCACGAATGCCAACAATTCAGGCTATGATCCGTCAGGCTTGATGGACCAACGACAACTCGTCATTGACGGAATTTCTGAAATCGTCCCAGTGCGAGAGATACGCCGCACAGGCGGCCAAGTTGCATTGATGACGCCAAGTGGGGAAACTTTGCTTGATGGTGAGGCCAAGGCTTTCGGGTTCGTCCAGAATCCCGTCATCACACCTGACATGACCATACAGAGCGGGGCCCTGTCGGGCATTACCCTCGACGGTCAAACGATTGCGACTGACGGAGTAGGGAAGCTCTCCGGGGGAACACTCGGTGCAACATTTCAGGCTCGAGACTCTGAACTCATAACGGCGCAAAAGGGTTTGGACGCAATTGCAGCTGATCTAATCGGTCGATTTCAGGACCCGAACGTTGACCCAACCCTGGCACCTGGCGAAGCTGGCCTCTTAACGGATGCGGGAGCCGCCTATGATGTTGCAAACATTGTAGGGTTATCATCGCGAATTTCGCTCAATATGCTCGTGGACCCCTCCGAAGGTGGCGCGCTTTCTAAGCTCCGCGATGGTCTTAACGCCACCTCCATAGGACCGAGCGGCAATGCTAGCTTACTTCAGGCGCTTTCTGGAGCACTTGCAGATGCGCGAACGACGGCAACCGACCCTGTTCAACAAAGTGTAGCTGGCCGCGCATCAAGTATCGAAGCTGAAATGGGGAGCAAACGTGTTGAGTTTGAATCTGAGGTCAGTTTCGCAAGTGCGAGGTGGTCGAGCTTGAAAGAAGCGGAAACCGCTGATGGCGTGGACACTGACTATGAAATGCAAATGTTGCTGCGCGTTGAACAAGCTTATGCCGCAAACGCACGTGTCATTCAAACTGTCGAAACCCTGATGCAAAGACTGATGGAGATCTGAACCATGGCAATCTCGATGATTGGCGACATGCGCCAACACTTATTAACAACGCGTCACAACACATCCTTAAAAAATGAGCTTAACACGCTGGTTCAAGAGCTTACCTCAGGCGAACATAACGACCTCACGGCCCATTTGGGCGGTGATCAGACTCGACTCGCGGGTCTAGATCGCCAACTTCAAATGTTAGGGCAGTTTGCCCAGACAAACGCAGAGACAGGCCAGTTACTTTCAATGATGCAAACCGCATTATCTGGGATCGACAGTCACCGTGAAACCGCGAGTGCTGCGCTGCTTTCGATCAACACCTCAAGCACTTTGTCGCAAATTGAGAACGCCGCCGAAGTCGCGCGCGGTAGTTTTGAATCAACAGTTCAAACGTTGAATCTCCGTTCAGGAGATCGAAGTATGTTTGGTGGAAATGACTTGGGGTCAAACCCACTGGCTGATCCGAATGTAATGATGACTGCGCTGGAGAATGCAGTAGCTGGCCTAACGTCAGCTACTGGTATTGAAGCAGCAGTTGATGCTTGGTTCGACGCGCCGGCCGGTGGATTTGAAACGGTCGGTTACCTTGGTGACACAAACGGCTATATTTCCAGATCATCAGGAGCAGGTCAGACAATCGAAATTAGTGCGCGCGCTGATGACCAAGCGATCAGAGATACGCTCAAAGCGCTCGCAAAAGGCGCACTCGCAGGGAACTCTTCACTCAACCTTGGAAACGAAACCCGGCAAAGCCTTCAGGAGCAATCTGGTGTTGAACTGCTCACCCAAGCTTCGGAGCTAACCGGCATTCAGGCCCGTATCGGACATGCAGAACAACGAGCAGAGCAAGCGAAAGCTCTCATATCAGCGCAGACCGCATCATTCGGTATTGCCCGAAACGAACTTGTTGCGGCTGATCCTTTTGATACGGCGACTCGACTACAATCCGTTCAACTTCAACTGGAGACCCATTACACCTTAACCGCGCGCCTGTCGCACTTATCATTGACGGAGTATTTGCGTTGATCAAAATTTTTGCTGCGCTTGCATTTCTTCTCGTTCATTCCACAGCAATGGCCTCTCCAATTCGCATCAAAGATCTCGTCGAGTTTGATGGAGTTCGCTCAAACGACTTGGTCGGTTATGGCCTCGTTGTCGGTTTGAATGGAACAGGCGACGGATTGCGAAACTCCCCGTTTACGGAAGAGATCATGAGCAACATTCTGGAACGCCTCGGTGTTAATGTCACAGGTGAACAGTTCCGCCCCAACAATGTCGCCGCAGTACTGGTGACTGCAAGCTTGCCCCCATTTGCACGCACCGGAAGCCCGATTGACGTTACAGTCTCGGCAATTGGTGATGCAGACAGTTTGCTTGGCGGAACTCTCATAATGACCCCATTGAATGCGGCCGATGGAGAGATTTATGCCGTAGCCCAGGGAACCATTATCGCTGGTGGTGTTTCAGCGGAAGGTGACGGCGGCGGAGTGGTGCAGGGAGTTCCGACCGCAGGTGTCATTCCTTCAGGGGCTACCGTTGAGCGGGAAGTTGCATTTGAATTTGCGGATCTCGAAGTGATCCGATTGGCACTGCGGTCGCCAGACTTTACGACTGCTGCTAGAATAGAGGCCGCAATCAACCAAGCTTATGGCCGAAGTGTAGCGGTCATGTTGGATTCCGGAACAGTGCGTGTGGATATCGGAGCGACCAGAGCAGCATCACCGGCGCACGCGCTCGTTCACGTCGAAAATATTCTCGTTGAACCTGAGCGTCGCGCGCGTGTCGTTGTTGATCAACGTTCGGGTACGATCGTGATGGGGGATGATGTGCGGATCTCAAGGGTCGCTGTTAGTCAAGGAAACCTCACTTTGCGTATCGAAGAGGCGCCTTTGGTGGTTCAACCCAATCCCTTTTCCGCGGGTCAAACGTTGGTGGTGCCAAACACCAATGCACAGATCAATGAAGAGCCAGGAATAGGGCTAGCTGAGATTCAGGAGGGAACGTCTCTGTCCGAGGTTGTCGCAGGGTTAAACGCACTGGGCGTATCACCGCGAGATATGATCGATATCCTCAAAAGTATTAAGGCTGCTGGTGCGCTACACGCTGAATTTATTGTCCGATAGTTTAGGCTTAGAATGAGCTATAGTTTCCGAAATTCGGACACTGACGAAAGTCTCGAGTTGGACCTGTCACGGTTTTGTGCCGCCCCAAGTGCTCGTTTAAGCCACTTTACGTTCGAAAGCGACGGGGCTTTTCCAACCCAGTGCTGAGTGGCGGCGTCGCGGATTGTAGAAGCCATTGATGTATTCAAAGATGGCCATCTCAGCTTGCCTGCGGGTTTCCCATGATCGCCGCCAGATCAGCTCGGCCTTGATGGTTTTGAAAAAGGTCTCGACTGCTGCATTGTCGTAACAATTTCCCTTCCCAGACATCGACACCTTGAACCCATGTTGGCGCAGGATCTTCTGATAGTCGTGAGAACAGTATTGGCTACCGCGATCCGTGTGATGGATGCAGCCCTTTGGTGGCGAACGGAATGCGATGGCCATGTTCAACGCACGGATCGCCAGGTCCCGTTTCATCCGGTTCGAGACCGCCCAGCCAATCACGCGCCTTGAATGCAGGTCGAGGATCACGGCCAGATATAACCATCCCTCACGCGTCCAGACATAGCTGATATCGCCCGCCCATTTCTGGTTGGGTTGGTCAGCAGTAAAGTTGCGATCCAACAGGTTCGGCGCAATGTTGAACTTGTGATTGCTGTCCCCCTCTCGGCAGATTGCTTTGCAATCGCCTGCCGGGCAATGGTCGTCACCTTGTGTTTGCGGGTACGCACGACAGATATGCCGTTCTGGCGCATCAATCTGCCCACCCGTCGGTGCCCGACATCCAGGCCGATCTCCTTCAACTCTTCGGTCATACGTGGTCTGCCGTAGCTGCCAAGACTAAGACGCGACTGCTCCTTGATATGTGCCAGCGTGATCAGGTCAGATCGCTGTCGGCGGCTGGCAGGACGGCTGCGGAATGCCCGTAGGCCGCGTGAACTGACGCCAACGACCTCACACAGCCGATTGGCTGGAAAGCTGGACCTGTGTTCCTCGACGAACCTAAACT
>Ga0209121_10006184_pt1 | contig 10585 bp, 9 predicted proteins | sample Cruoilmetagenom3_FD_187292 | JGI IMG/M metagenome (GOLD analysis project Ga0209121, IMG submission 187292) | Oil polluted marine microbial communities from Coal Oil Point, Santa Barbara, California, USA - Sample 3 (SPAdes) (version 2) | ecosystem: Environmental > Aquatic > Marine > Oil seeps ...
TAGATGATGAGCCTGATTTTCTGTTAGCTTTACAGAGGACTCTAGAAGCAAAACTATATCAGGTTGCTACTGCCAGCAACAAGGCAGAGGCACAGGAAAGAATCAAGACAATAGCCCCCGATGTCATTATTCTAGGCACGATGACTCCCCGTGGAGAAGCATTCTCGCTGCATCAATGGCTAAGACAAAATCCCAAGACTAGGGATTTGGCTATCGTAGTGATCGACGCCACCCCCGAAAAGCAACTTATCAAGGGATGGACAAGGGACGAGGCCGTGATGATGGAGGCTGAGGACTACATAACCAAGCCAATTGAGCCAGCTTCGCTAGCGCTTCGAACCCAAGCACTCCTGGAGAGGGTAACCAAGCGGATAAAAGTGCTCATAGTAGATGACCATTCTGTAGTCAGGGATGGCATTCGTGCTGTGCTCATGCTGCAAAAAGACATTGAGGTAGTAGGCGAAGCTGTGGATGGGAAAGATGCAGTGGAAAAAGCACGTCAGCTCTTGCCTGATGTGGTGGTAATGGACATAGTCATGCCTGTAATGGACGGGTTAGAGGCGACTAAGCAGATATACAGAGAATATCCTCAAACTAGAGTTTTGATGCTATCACAGTATGATGACGAGGAGAACATCGTTGCTGCTGAGCAGCTAGGAGCCTATGGATTCATCCCTAAGAGGGTGGCTAGCTCCCAGCTCATAAATGGCATAAAAACTATATATTATGTGGGAGAGCGTCTCCAGAGGCCTGCAGCGGCAGCTTCTAAGTGAAGGCGAAGGAGTATAGGAAAGGCTGACATTCCGCCTAAGCCTATGCTTAGTTGGTGGAACACAGCTTGGCACGTAAGGGTAGTCGTTTTTGGATTGTTTAAGATTGCCTCATCCTAGCAATAGGTCACCTCGAAATAGTTCTCCAGCTCTTTCAGTATAGAATATTGACTGATATGTTAGACAAAGGTAGGATACAGAGAAATTTCCCCATGGGATGCAACCTATAGGGAGATGACTAACAGATCAAAAGTATTGAAAGGAGAGGCAGTTGAAAGAGAAGTTGATGTCTATGGAGGAAGCGGTTGGGCTTGTTAAACATGGTGATTTAGTAACTACTGGAGGAGTCTCTTTTCATAGGGTTCCTATGGAACTCATCAGAGAAACCATTAGGCAAGGCAAAAAAGATCTTAGAATTGTGGATAGAGAACCTGCTATAGGTTTTGACTTGCTTATTGGGGCAGGTGCTGTGAAAAGCGTTCGATTTGCTATGCTCGGTTTTGAATTGCTTGGCTTTGCCTTGAACTTTAGAAAAGCAGCTGAGGAGAGGAGGGTAGAGCTGATTGAGGATACCTGTGGTGCAGTGCTCAATGGATTCCGCGCTGCAGCTATGGGGATCCCCTCTATTCCAGTCAGAGGTATTTGGGGAACTGATCTTCTTGAAGTGGGCATACAAAATGGAAACTATAAGGTTATTAAAGACCCTTTTACTGGTGAGGACATAATAGCTGTAAGGGCGATAGAACCTGATGTAGCATTGATTCATGCACAACGAGCAGATATTTATGGTGATGTTCAGATATGGGGTGGCAGGTTTGAAGATGTGTGGAAAGTAAAAGCAGCCAAGAAGGTGATAGTATCTGTGGAGGAGATCGTTGACCATGAGATGATAAAGCTCGAGCCTTATAAGACTACTCTACCGTATCTTTATGTGGACGCAGTTGTACACTTGCCAAATGGCGCTTATCCAACCTCATGTTATGGGCTTTACAACACGGACTATGAACATATAAGACAATATGTTCAGATGATTAGAGATGGTAAGTTTCAGGAATATCTTACCAATTATGTTTATAAAAAGGGGAGATGACGTAAATGGCTGAGATCAAATTAATTCCAGAGATTATGATTAAGGCTATGTCCAAGGAAATAAAGGACGGTGACAAAGCAGCGCATGGCTTAGCCTCCCCCTTGCCAATTATGGCTATGTCCTTGGCAAAACTTACACACGCACCTAATTCAATCTTTCTCTCTGCTGCTGAGGGACTTGACCCTGACCTTGACAAATTAAACTTGACAATCTCTTCAGCTGACCCTAGGTTGTCTAAAGGTGCTATAGCATTCTTAGAGCTCATTGAGCTATTTGATCTTTGCCAGAGGAAGGAAACTGACGTGATGTTCTTGGGTGGTGCTCAGATAGATAAGTATGGCAATACAAACCTCAGCGTGATAGGCGAATATAGTAAGCCCAAAGTTAGGTTACCCGGAGGAGCAGCGACCGCTTTTCAGACACCAATTATGCCTAAAACCGTTATCTGGGCAGCAAGGCAGAGTAAAAGGGTTTTTGTGGGAAAGGTAGATTTTAAGACTGGGGTTGGATATTTGGAGGGAGGTGACAGCAGAGAAAGGGCAGGAGCCTGGCCGACTAAACTGAAGGTTATAACAAATTTGGCTGTTTATGGATTCGATGAAGAAACTAAGCTAATGAAAGTGGAATCAATTCACCCAGATGTAACTGTTGATATGGTTCGGGAAAACACTGGGTTTGATATTGCTATACCACCCAATGTTCAGATAACGGAAATGCCTAGCGAAGAAGACCTATACATTATCAGGAAATTGGATCCTGGGAATATTAGGTACTCTGAATTTAGGTAAATTGTCGAACAAAGAAGGGTCGTTTAGCAACGAGCAGCTTTAGTAATCTTTCCCCATGGAGATAAGTATGTAAGGAAGAACATGGTGCTATAGCACCATGTTTATTTATTGAGCCAATATCCTAAGTTCCTCTCCATAATCTAGTCTCTTCATAGTTCTGATAAAGAAATCCAGCTTATACCTCTGAAGCAAAGGGTTGATATCCTCGTGGTTAGGCTTCTAGGAAGTGTCACTGAGCAGTGGAAAAGGGCGCATATTGATAGTGACAAATTATTTCGATAGAATTGTCAGTTTAGTGGAGCAAAGTCCTTATTTTTGAACGTCATGTGATAACATTCGGAAGGCTAAGAAGATTCTCCCCTCTCAGCCTGGCAAATTTTCAAGGAGATGCTTATTAAGTCGGGGTGGTTAATCTGATCAGATTGCTACTGAAAGCTGGATAAATGACATTAGTCCAAATCCTTGCCATTGTGATCTTCGTGGCGATGTTCATTATCATTATAATTGGCAAGGTACATCGTTTTATCCCTGCCCTTATTGGTGCTGCTCTTGTCTTCATTATCGTCTTTTTCGGTATCTTGCATAGGCCTGTAGCAGCTTGGGACGTTTTGAACCTTGAACAGCTTGGTCAACTAAAGTTCTGGATACCTGGGCATGAGAGCATAGAATCCCATGGGGTAAACTGGCAAACCATTATTTTTATTGGTGGCAATGGTTTGAAAAGCTGATAGAGAAGACAGTATAATGGAGGCATCTGTGATGATGAATGGGACTAGCTGGTATCAGATGCCTGTGGGTCAGGTTTTTGAAGCCTTGGAAGCTGGAAATACTGGGCTTACCACGAGCAAGGCACAGGCAAGGCTGGAAAAATATGGCTATAACGAGCTGGAGTACAAAAAACCAAGCATTATCATGCGATTCTTACGCCAGTTTCAGAGTCCGTTGGTCTATGTCCTGCTAGTGGCGGGGACAATTACTGGCATTCTTACCCTACGTGGGCAGGATATGTTATGGGATACGGTAGTTATTCTAGGGGTTGTCATTCTCAATGTGATAATAGGTTTCTGGCAAGAGGGAAAGGCTGAGGCTGCTCTAGAAGCGTTGAAAAAGATGATGGTGACTGAGTGTACTGTGCTTAGAGATGGAGAGCAGAAGGTTATAGCGGCGCGGGAGCTAGTTCCTGGCGATGTGGTTCTCCTCAAGAGGGGTGATAGCATACCAGCTGATTTACGTCTATTCTTTGCCAAAGATGCCAGTGCTGATGAGGCTGCCCTCACTGGGGAATCGACACCGGTGAAAAAGAATATTGACCCCATTTCGAGACCAAATTTAACTCCAGCAGACCAGAAATGTATTGCCTTTAGCGGCACCTTCCTTACCCGTGGTTCGGCACAAGGGATTGTGGTAGGCACGGGGGAGAAGGCCGAGTTCGGCAAAATTGCCAAAATGGTGAAGGAGACCAAGAGGGTAGCTACCCCTCTGCAAAGGAAGATAGCTGTTTTCACTAAGTTCCTGATTATCGCTATCGGCATCCTTGGTGGCGTTAATTTCGTGCTGGGTTACTTCTTTGGTTTTGACCTTATATATAGTTTTCTGGCTTCGGTTGCCCTTATTGTAGCCGCCATACCTGAAATGTTGCCCATGATAGTAACTGGAATTCTAGCCTTGGCGGCAACAGCTATGGCAAAGAGAAATGCGCTTATAAGGAGACTGCCGGCAGCAGAAACATTAGGTTGCACTACAGTCATATGTTCAGATAAGACAGGAACCCTTACCAAAAATGAAATGACCGTATTAAGGATATATTCTGGGGATAAGGATTATGAGGTGAACGGAGTAGGCTATGAGCCCAGAGGAAAGTTTGCTTTAGGCGACAAGGTAACTGACCCACAGGAGAACAATGCTCTTGCTGAAACTCTCAGGGCAGGTTACCTCTGTAATAATGCCGCCTTGGCGAAAGATGAAGAGAGATATGGAATTATCGGGGACCCCACTGAGGGGGCTTTAGTAGTCTCGGCAACTAAAGCTGGCATTAATGAAAAGTTTCCCAGATTGGATGAGATACCTTTTGAGTCAGAGCAACAATATATGGCAACTTTGCACCAGGGTCAAAGGGAAAATATCATCTATATAAAAGGCTCACCGGAGAGAATTTTAGGGATGTGCCAAAATCAGTTGAATGACGAAGGCACTGAGCCGCTAAAGAATGAGGGTATATTGGGGAAGGCAGGTGAGATGGCGGGAGAGGCCCTGAGAGTGCTGGGTATGGCCTACAAAACTGTTCCTAAGGAGAAGACCTCGCTGGAGCCAGGAGATATGAGGGGGCTGACTTTCCTGGGACTGCAGGGAATGATAGACCCACCTCGGCAGGAGGCGATTGAGGCAGTGGCTAAATGTAAGAAAGCCGGGATAAGGTCGGTAATGATAACTGGTGACCATGCACTGACGGCAAGGGCTATTGCCCGGCAACTTGGGATAATGGGTAGTGATAAAGATGAGGTCCTGGCCGGGGAGGAATTAGCCAGAATGAGCGATGAGGAGTTATATGAAGCTGTGGGCAAGGTCTCGGTTTACGCTAGAGTGGCTCCAGAGCATAAGTTGAGGATAGCTCAGCAGCTGCAGAAGAGGGGGCAGATTGTGGCGATGACCGGCGATGGGGTAAATGATGCCCCAGCATTAAGGGCAGCCGATATTGGCATAGCCATGGGGATAACTGGGACTGAGGTGAGTAAGGAAGCCTCGAGCATGGTTCTGACTGATGATAACTTTGCCAGCATAGTAAACGCGGTGGAAGAAGGCAGACACGGTTGGAATAATCTGGAAAAGGCAATCCTTTATACCCTGGCTACTAATGGGGGACAGGCGCTGCTGGTTATGGGGGCAATATTAGTAGCTCCATTCGTAGCCCTCTTTGCTCTGCGGCTTCCCTTAGAGCCGATACAAATCCTGTGGATAAATTTATTTGACTCAGTATTCCTCACTATGCCGCTAATGATGGAGCTTAAGGAAAAGGGATTACTGGAAACCTCACCACGAGACCCTAAGGAAAAAATAGCTAATCGCCTCTTTTTTATACGGGTTGGTGAGGTATCAGTGGCAATGGCAGTTACCGCCTTTATTATCTATTGGAACTTTGGACATCTAGCCCTTGCCTCAGCGAGTGTTGACCTAATGTTAACCCAGGCACAAACAGCAGCACTAATGACTGTGGTGTTTGTCCATATAGGCTACATATTTACTGCCAGGTCAACCTTTGGCTCGGCTTTTACCTTTAACCCCTTCTCTAATAGGTGGGTTCTAGGTGGGGTAGCAGTAACTATCATTATAGACCTGATGATAGTCTACCTACCTGCCTTAAATACCGTGTTCAGGACAGCGCCTTTCCCTGCCAGTTGGTGGCCATATATACTCATCGGCCTACCAGTTGGGTTCTTTGTGACTGAACTGGAGAAGCTAATAAGAAGGCAATTACAAAAAAGGGAGACAAAGCTTCAGCTTGCCTCCAGCTAAGCATTGCCCTTATATTTGGTTTCCTCGTAGCATATCTGGTTACCTTGATTGACCTACATTGGTTTATATTGAGCAGCAGTAAGTGTAGTAACTACTCTGGTAACCCGGCAATGCATAAGCCTTTCTTTAAGAGACAATCATTAAAGGAGGCGCCTGAGGCGGCCTAGCAATCCTGATGCTGGTCGGGATGGTTAGCCCAAACACTGTTTAGTCTGTTACCCCATGGTCATAAAGATAGTCAATAGCGTCTTGAACAGTCAGTATTTTCTCGAGATCTTCATCAGCTATTTCCACTCTCCTCCCTGGGACACTGAATTCCTCCTCCACAGCTGTAATAAACTCGATTAAGTCTAAAGAGTCGGCATTTAGATCGTCTGTAAAGGAAACTTCTGGCGTCACTTGGTTCTCCTCAACTTCTAGCTGCTCTACGATTAACTTTTTTAGCCGATCAAAAACAGTTGCCACCTTAGCCTCCTTAATTAAGTTTTAATTATTTATTTTTGTTCCATATTCGCTACTATCGATCCTAGCACTCCATTGATTAGTCGAGGTGAAGAATCGCTACCAAAGCTCTTAGCTAATTCCACGGCCTCGTTTATGGCTACCTTAACTGGAGTGTTATTATCAAATAAAATTTCAAAGATGGCAAGACGCAGGATATTTCTATCAATGATGGACATTTGCTCTGTAGGGAAGGCTGGGGCAAATTGTGTAATAAACTCGTCAAGCTTGGATTTATTTTGAAGCACTCCTTGCACAAGCTCCTCACTGAAGCTAATCGCTTCCTGGGGCAACTCTTTTCTAGCTACTACTCTAGCTAAAATTCCGTCCGCTTTATGCTTTGTGCAATCAAGCTCATAAAGCGCTTGAAGAGCAAGGACCCTTGCTTTTCGTCTGATGCCGGCCATGGTTACCTGACTTAACTTGCTAGCTGCGTGACATCCTCAATTCCTGAAATATTAAAAGTCTGTAACTCTGGATTGATTCGTTTAATCAAACCGCTAAGTACTCTCCCAGGACCTATCTCATAAAAGGTGTTGGCCCCGCTATTAACCATGTTTTCCACGGATAGTTGCCATTGAATACAACTACGAAGCTGTGTTAAAAGCTCTTCCTTTATTGACTTAACATCCCACAATGGCTGAGCAGTTACATTGGCTATTATAGGAATCCTGGGAGGCTGGAAAGTGAAACTTGAGATAACTTCACGGAATTTGGCTATAACCGGGTTCATTAAAGCGGAGTGAAAAGCTCCGCTTACCTTCAATGGAATAAGGCGGGCACCTTTCATTTTAGCCAGTTTGTTAGCCTCAGCTAAAGCGTCAATAGCGCCACTGATTACAATCTGCCCGGGGCAGTTTACATTGGAGATCTCAGTTTTACTATGAAAGCATACATCCTCAACAGCCTCATTACTAAGCCCTATTATGGCTAGCATACCTCCTTGATTCTTTAGTCCGGCTTCATACATTAATTTGCCTCTTTCCTGAACTAAAACCACGGCGTCAGACAGGCTGAGCACATTAGCAGCTACAAGAGCGGTATATTCACCTAAACTATGTCCAGCGAGGAAGGCGGGGGAAGGCAAATCATCGTTACGAGCCTCTTGAGCTGCTCTGAGGCAAGCGATGCTAGTTGTTAGTATTGCTGGCTGGACGTTCTTCGTCTTAATAAGTTCCTCCTCGGGACCTTCAAAACACAAGCGAGAAAGAGGAAAGCCTAGAGCAGCATCGGCTTGGTCAAAGATTTCCTTGGCTGAGGAGTAGCTATTATATAAATCGAACCCCATTCCCACTTTCTGGGAGCCCTGCCCTGGGAAAACGTAAGCTATTTTGGACATCGCAGCTTAAGTAGCTTTTTTCTTTGGAGATTTAACCTCAATTACTTGCCTATCATTGTACCAGCCGCAAGTAGGGCAAACATGGTGAGCTAGCTTAGTACTATGGCACTGTGGGCATGTATCCAGAGCAGGTAGAGTTAATTTGAGGTGACTGCGTCTTTTCCCTCGGCGTGCTTTGGCATATTTCTTCTTAGGTAGAGCCATTATAAACTTACCCCCTTTGTTCCAGCACAATCAGGCCGGCATAGTGGCTTCATAGGCAAATTTAGCAAAGTATATTGCCGTATTGCCTCGCCCAAGTCAAGCATATGATTATCATCAATGGTGAAACTGGCTAATTGTTCAGACAAGGAAAGGGGCAAACCGCTAGTCACATCAACTGTGGGAAGGAATTCTTCTTCCATGTTAAAACTTATAGGACAGAGGAAAATATTGAGGCAACGACAGCACATGAGCTCTACTTTAACAACCATCTGGCCTCTAAGCAAAATCCCTTGACCGCTGCGGAGTAGCGCCAGCTTTCCTTCGATGGAATCTTTAACTTGTTGGTCCACTACCTCTTTTACATGATAGCTGCGACTAGAGCCAATAGGCTCTTTCAATAACTGAGATACATTTATCAAACTATTAAAAGGTTTTCTTTTGAGTTCCTCTAATTTCATAGTTGACCTTCTAGAAATTGAATGGGAATGGAATTATTATAATAGCAATTTATGAAGGTTTCAAACATTGGAGATAGAAAAGCTAAAGGCAAAGATTGTAAAATGTTTAAAAGGAGCATCTCTAGCTACTGGAGCTAAGTTAAAGTATAATTAGGAAAATAAAATTTACGCTTCTTAATATCCTTAGCCAACACAGAATGCGTAATAAGCGGGAGTTGTATACCGATGATTAAAGTGGGCATCCCAAGGGCCTTGTCCTATTATCAATATTATCCAATGTGGAAAACCTTTTTTGAAAAATTAGGGGCAGAAACGGTAGTATCGCCCCCAACCAACCAAGCTATACTTAGTTCAGGGAATTCTCGGGCGGTTGCCGAGACTTGCCTACCAGTAAAGGTCTTCTTCGGGCATGTTATTTCTTTAGTAGATAAGTGTGATTACATGTTCATCCCAGCAATTCGCAGTTTGGGGAGAAAAGCTTATCATTGCTCCAAATTTCTTGGCTTGCCTGATATGACCAAGGCAGTAGTGCCAGAATGCCCTCCTATTCTTGATCCAGAAATAGATTTGAATAAAGGAAAACGCAATTTGCAGAAAACTATATACAGCTTGGGAAGCCATTTTACCTGTGATAAAGGCAGAATCAAAAAAGCAGCCGAGGAGGCAAGAGAAGCCAATTCAGCCTATCGAAAGGAAATGGCTGATAAGGGGATTACACCGGTTCAGGTTATAGATGGGATATGCCAGAGCCAGCAAAAGTCGGCTCTCGATCCTGACACGTCTCCATGGTTGAAAGTCGCTGTTATCGGGCATCCTTATGTTATCTATGATGATTATATTAACCATCGGCTCATTTCTCGATTGGAGGCAATGAAAGCCAAGGTTTTCACCCCGGAGATGGCGTCTCAGGAAGCACTTGATATCGCCATGGCAAGGCTAGTGAGCAAGCCCCATTGGACTTTCGAAATTGATGTAATTGGTGCTGGGGAATGCTATTTAGAAGCGGGGGTCGATGGTATAATTAGCGTGGCTGTCTTTGGTTGTGGTCCCGATTCGATGATGATAGAGGTGGTACGACACCGGGCAAGAGAGTTTGGAACTCCTTTTCTTCACCTTAGTTTGGATGAGCATACTAGTGAGGGGGGATTAGTTACCCGCTTAGAGGCTTTTCTTGATATGGTCAAGAGGAGAGGAAAGACATGCGTGTAGGTGTACCTCATTTTGGCCCCGTGGACATCACGGTAAGAGCTATAGCCAAAAGATTAGGTGCTGGGGATAAAGACCTAATAATCCCACCGCCAACCAGTCAGCGAACTTTAGACCTTGGAGTCAAATATTCACCAGTGGAAGCTTGCTTGCCCTACAAGCTCACCTTGGGGAATTTAATTGAAGCCTGCGAACTAGGGGCAGATACCTTAATTCAGGCAAGGGGCACTGGCATTTGCCGACTGGGCTACTATGCTAAGAACCAGGAACAAATCCTTCGTGACTTGGGCTATAATGCTCACTTCCTCACCCTCGATGTCTCTCACCACAAAGTTAGGAGCTTTATGAAGCTTGTAAAGGATATGACTAATAATACCCCCTGGCATAAAATCATTTCAGCCTCTTATTTTGGTCTGAGCAAATTATTTGTCTTGGATAAGATAGAAAAGTTAGTTCACAAGGTGCGAGCACTAGAATTAGACAAAGGAACAGCAAACCAAATTTATCGAGAGGCTGTTAAGGCTATTGATGAGGCAATAGAGCGTAAGGAAGTTAGAAAGATAACCAAGGAGTACATTGATAAACTAAACCGAGTGCCTAAAGACCCAACAGCTAACCCGGTCAAAGTGGGCATTGTTGGCGAGATTTATGTTGTCCTCGAGCCTTTTGCAAACATGGATATAGAGATGGAATTAGGCAAATTGGGGGTGGAGGTAAAG
>Ga0209121_10006185_pt1 | contig 10581 bp, 5 predicted proteins | sample Cruoilmetagenom3_FD_187292 | JGI IMG/M metagenome (GOLD analysis project Ga0209121, IMG submission 187292) | Oil polluted marine microbial communities from Coal Oil Point, Santa Barbara, California, USA - Sample 3 (SPAdes) (version 2) | ecosystem: Environmental > Aquatic > Marine > Oil seeps ...
GCTGGGGGAGGTGAAGCCCCCCCCCTCGCAGGGGGGGCTGGGGGGGGTATTGAGCGCGCGATGGAGCGGGCCGTGGCGCTGGGCTTCCCCTGGCTGACGCTAGCCATCCTCATCGGCGCCATCTGGGCACAGAATGCCTGGGGCCGCTACTGGGGTTGGGACCCCAAGGAGACATGGGCACTCATCACCTGGTTATGGTATCTGCTCTTCCTGCACGTGCGCCCACTGCGGAGGTGGCGCGGCAAACGGCTGGCCTGGCTAGCCGTGGCCGGTTTCGGCCTGGTGCTCTTCACCTTTGTCGGCGTGCCCTGGTTGGTGCGCACAGTGCGACTGGAGAGCCTGCATGGATTCTAAGAGGTGATGAGTGGATGAGTAAGTGAGTAAATGGGTAGATGAGGAATAAGTAGATGAGTAGTGGAATCACACGACGTCAATTTCTGCTCGGCGCCGGGGCGCTGGCCGCCTGTGGAGCAGGGGCGGCTGCCGCCTTGAGCGGCAACCGCTGGTGGGAACGCCCGTCGAAGGGCACGGGAGGGACGCCACCGGCCGAGCCTCCCACCCCCTGGTCAGTCGAGGCGCGCTACTACACTTCCACGGCCGCCGAGGGTACCCTCAACTGCGCTGCATGTCACGGCACGATGGAGGAACCGCTGCCCGTCTCCTATTGCCACCTGCCCGAGCATCACGGTACTTTCGTCCAGTGCAACTTGTGCCCCCACCGCTGCATCATCGCCGATGGCGAGCGGGGCCGCTGCCGCGTGCGGGAGAACCGGGGCGGCCGGCTCTACTCGATGGTCTACGGCAACCCCTGTGCGGTGCACGTTGACCCCATCGAGAAGAAGCCCTTCTACCACTTCCTCCCCACCGCCGCCGCTTTCTCCATCGCCACCGCTGGATGCTGTTTGCGCTGCCAGTACTGCCAGAACTGGACCATCTCGCAGGTTCCGCCGGAGGAGACTCAGAACGTTGACCTCCTGCCGGAGGACGTGGTCCGCTACGCGCAGCAGTATGAGGCGCCGGTCATTGCCTACACCTACTCCGAGCCAACCATCTTCTACGAGTACATGCTGGCGACGGCGCGGCTGGGGCGGGAGGCAGGGCTGCGCAGCGTCGTCATCTCCGCCGGGTTCATCAACCCCGAGCCACTGCGGGAATTGTGCGCGGCGGTGGACGCGATCAAGATTGACCTCAAGGGATACGACGAGGAGTTCTACCGCAAGGTGTGCGGCGGGGAACTGGGGCCGGTGCTGCGCGCCATTCAGACCGTCTACGAGAGCGGCACCCACCTGGAGATCGTCAACCTTGTGGTGCCGACGCTCAACGACAGCCTGGAGCAACTGCGGGCGCTGGCCCGCTGGGTGGCGCGGGACCTGAGCCCCGACGTGCCGCTCCACTTCAGCCGCTTCCACCCACAGTACAAACTGACCAACCTGCCGCCGACGCCGGTGGAGACGCTGGAGCGGGCCTGGGAGACAGCGCGGGAGGAGGGGATCAAGTTCGCCTACGTGGGCAACGTCCCCGGCCACCCGGGCAACAACACAACCTGCCCCGCCTGTGGGCAGACCATCATCGTGCGGCAGGGGTTTGCGGTGATGGAGTACCACCTGGACGGTGGTGCCTGTGCCTACTGCGGTGAGCCTATCCCCGGCGTCTGGTGGCCCGGCGAGCCAGAAGGACAGCCGGTGCAGGTGCCGCCAGGGCCGCCAGACCAGTGATCTGGATGCTGGATGTTTAGACTACTGGGGAAGCCCTCTGGCCGTGTGTTGAAACACACGGCTGATACTGGGAAACCCGTTGAAACGGGTTATTTTGGCCCGTTTTTGAGCACTTTGATTAGCAGACGATGAATTCATTCATCGGGCTAGACAGAACGCTTACTTACCTGGGGAAGACATTGAAACCCGCAGCCTCCTGATCGGGAGAAGTGGCTATGACAAAACGCGAGGAACTGAAGCGGGCGATCTCGGCGCTCGAGACGCAGCGTGCCATCCTGGGCGACGAGGTAGTGGACACGATGGTAGCCGTCGCACGCGAGAGACTGACCGTGCTCGAAGTGCAAGACGCCGTTGACCAGCGCAAGCAGGTCACTGTCCTCTTTGCCGACATTTCCGGCTTCACAGCGATGGCGGAGACGATGGATCCCGAAGAGGTGCGAGATACAATGAACGCCCTCTGGGCACGCCTGGACGCAGTGATCGCCGCCCACGACGGCACAATTGACAAGCATATGGGTGATGCAGTGATGGCTCTCTTCGGCGCGCCGACCGCGCACGAGGACGACCCGGAGCGAGCAATCAGGGCGGCGTTAGTGATGCAAGAAGAGATTGGAGATTGGGGATTGGAGATTAGCAGATCAAGATCTCCAACCTCTACTCTCCGTTCTCCACTCTCTATCCGGATAGGGATTCACACTGGCCCTGTGATGCTGGGTGCGGTGGGAACGACCGCCGAATACACGGCGATAGGGGATACGGTCAACCTGGCGAGCCGACTGCAGCAGGCAGCGCCTGTGGGAGGCGTCCTCGTCTCGCACGACACATACCGCCACGTGCACGGCATGTTCAGCGTCCTCCCGATGGAGCCGATCACCGTCAAGGGTAAGGCAGAACCGATCCCGATCTACGTAATACTGCGAGCCAAGCCGCGCGTTTTCCGTGTTGCCAGACGGGGAGTGGGGGGTATTGAGACGCGGATGGTAGGGCGGGAGACGGAACTGGCGCAGTTGCAAGCGGCTCTGCACAATGTGATGGCGAAAGGAGAAACACAGGTCGTCACCATCTCTGGTGAGGCGGGGGTGGGCAAATCTCGATTGTTGTACGAGTTCGACAACTGGATCATGCTACTGCCGGAGACGGTGTTGCACTTCAAGGGACGGGCTGGCGAGCAGATGAGCAACCTGCCCTACTTTCTCATCCGCGACCTCTTTTCGTTCCGTTTTGAGATCCGGGACAGCGACCCGGCCGCCGTGGCACGGGAGAAATTGGAACGCGGCATCACAGAGATCATGGGGGCGGACGGGGTGGAGAAATCTCACTTCATTGGTCACCTCATCGGCTTCGACTTCTCCGCCAGTCCTCACCTGCGGGGAATTCTCGGCGACGCGCGGCAGATTCGCGACCGTGCCTTCCATTACATCGTTCAGTTCTTTGCAGCAGTGGCGCAGCGCAGTCCGACGCTGATCTATCTGGAAGACATACACTGGGCCGACGAGGGTTCGCTAGAACTGATTGATCACCTGGCCCGGGAGTGCCGCCACGCGCTCCTGCTGATCGTTTGCCTGGCTCGTCCATCCCTTTTTGAGCGGCGATCGTCGTGGGGCCAGAGACAGGCAGCACACACGAGCCTGGAGTTACGCCCACTTTCGGAGGAAAACAGCCATCAGTTAGTCATGGAGATCCTGCGTAAGGTGGATCAGATACCACCCGACTTGCAGGATATGATCGTGGGCCGGGTAGGGGGAAATCCGCTCTACATCGAGGAATTCATCAATGTCCTGATTGAGGACGGTGTCGTCGTGACAGGCACGGAACAATGGCGCGTAAGACCGGAGCGGTTGACTGAGATACGGATACCGCCGACACTGGTCGGGGTGCTCCAGGCGCGATTGGATCGGCTACCGCTGACAGAACGAGAGATGTTGCAGCGTGCCTCCGTAGTGGGGCGAGTATTCTGGGACGGCGCGGTGAAGCGAATCTGTGAGTCTATGGATGAGCAAATGAACCGGGGAGAGGTCCGCGCCGTGTTGCAGGCGTTGTGCAAGAAGGAGTTGGTTTTTCGGCGGGATGAGTCGGCATTTGCAGGAGAAAAAGAGTACGCGTTCAAGCATGCTATCTTGCACGATGCTACCTACGAAAGCGTGCTGAGGCGACTACGGCGGGTGTATCACGCGCAGGTGGCGGCGTGGCTGGTCGAGCGAAGTGGTGAGCGGATGGGGGAGTACGCCGGATTGATAGGGGGACATTACGAACTGGCGGGGGAGATGGCACAGGCCGCGGGGTGGTATGGACAGGCCGGGAAACAGGCCCGCAGTACCTACGCGCCAGACGTGGCTATCGGCTACTATCAGAAGGCGCTGGATTTGCTGCCGGATGAGCCTTTCGAAGTCTCCCAGGCGGACACCACTTCCGAAGTCTACGCGGTCCAGCGGGTGGTTTTGTACGAAGGGCTGGGGGAGATGCTGCTGTGGCAGGCCCGATACGCAGATGCCGCAGAGGCCTACGCAGCGATGCGGGTGGCGGCAGAAGCAGACTGGGACATAGTGGCGCAGGCACGCGGATGGAACGGACTATCCCGAACGCAGGACGCTCAAGGTGACTACCCCGCTGCACTGGAAAGCGCGGGACGGGCGGAGGAGATAGCACGAGGCGCGGGCGCCGCCGCGAAAGTGGAACTGGCGAGGGCATTATTCAGGAAAGGGTGGGGCTTCTACAGGTTGGGAGACACAGAAGCGGCGTTGGCGCTGGGTGAGCATGCGTTATGGCTCAGCATCGAACTGGGTGTCCAGCGCGAGATGGCGGACAGCCTGAACTTGCTGGGCGGAGTGCATAGTATGCTGGGACACCGCGGGGATGCCGCTCGCGCTAACGCGGAGGCAGTATCGCTATATCAGAAGTTGGGCGACCAGGAGAGGATAGGGGCAATGTTGAACCACCTGGGCGAACACGCCCGATTGCGGGGGGACTACCGTGCCGCCGCTGCTCTCTACCAGGAGGCGCTGAAGATCGCCTACGAGACCGGGAATCGGAATGGAGAGATGGCGTTTCTCAGCAATCTGGGTGGGGCGCAGGTTGGGATGGGGAAGTATCGCCCTGCCGAGTACAACCTGCGGCAGATCATCCGGTGGGCTGAGATTGCCGGTCAGGGGGGATGGCTGTCAGACACGTACCGCTTCTTGGCAGAGGCGTGTTTGGGGCAAGGCAAGGTGGAGGATGCACTGGCAGCAGTGCGACGGGCGCTGACGTTGGCGCAGGAAGTGGAAGCACCGCCCCTCATTGGCAGAGCGTGGCGCACTACGGGAATGGTGGTAGCACAGGTACCGAAACCCATCGCCATCGGCGATAAAACGTGTGACGCGGTGACCTGCTTTGCCAGAAGTGCGCAGATCTTCACTGAAATGGGCGCCGAGGGAGAACGAGCGCGCACGTTGCGAGCATGGGCAAGGTACGAGATGGACCAGGGAGACATGGCGCGGGGGAGGGCAATGTGGCAGGAGGCACGGGGTCTCTTCGCGCAGTTGGGGATGGAGCTGGAAGTCGGGCAGATGGCCTGTCACCCGAAACTTCTGTCAGCAACGGAGGACGTAGATGACGACCATTGAGGTCTTACAGGCTTTACAGAGCGAGGTGGGTAGCAGGCGAGCCGGGACCGCTGGTGAACGTCGGGCGCAGGAGTGGCTAAAGACTAGATGCGAGGCGCTGGGCCTGCCGGTCGAACTCGACGAGTTCACCTTCATCGGCAGTGAGCACTATCGCCCCCTGCTCCGGTTAGTCACCCTGGTCTGGGCGGCAACCAGTATCAGCCTGTCGTTCGTCGGTCAGCCTCTTATTGGCGCTGTGGGCTTATTTCTGCTGTTCTACTATCAGAGCGTCATTCACAAGAAACTCGACGTACGATTAGCTCGCACACGAAGCCAAAACGTCATCGCCGGGCTGCACCGGCCGATTTCAGAGTACGTCGCCGACCCGAACAAAGGACCCGCCTTTCTCGTCTGTGCCCACTACGACACGCCCCGAAACCTTCCGTCCTGGCATAGCAAAACCCGCGATCTGATGCGCTTCCTCGGCCCATTGGCGCTTCTCGGCATCGTCGTGTACGTCGCTTTCATAGCCCTGCGTGGCCTCGGCTGGTTGGTGGAGTTGGTGGGTATGGATGGGCCGGGAGCGTTCCTGGCAACCCTCAGCCCGTGGATTGGCCGGTTGGTGCTGATCATGTCTGCACCGCTCCTGACGCTGATGGTGTTCAACAGTCTGACCGCGCTGGTGCGCAAAAAGACCGATAGCCCAGGGGCCGACGACAACGGCTCTGGCACTGCCCTGGTACTCGAACTGGCCCGGCGGTTGAAGGAAAAGCCGCCCGAGAACGTCGAGGTCTTTTTCGCCTGGTGGGGGGCCGAGGAGCGCGGGCTGTTCGGCTCACGCCAGTTCGTGCGTCGCTTCCACGACCAACTCGACACTGGACTGCTCTACCTGATCAACGCCGATTGCGTTGGCGTGGGCGAACTTCTGACAGTGCATACCGGCCAGGGTGTGATACGCCGCCAGGCTACCGACCTGGCGACCGTCGAGCGGGTCGAACGCATCGCCGCTCGTCTGGGTGTCAAGACAATCCGCGCCTGGGAGTCTATCATCTCGGGTGGCTCATCGGATCACGCCGAGTGGGTGGACCGGGGGTACAAGCACACCATTTCGCTCCTGCGTGAGAACTATCATCCGACATCGCTCCCGGCCCGGATCTTCGCCGCCCTGCTCCGCATCCCCGACGCCAATCAGCTTGAACTGAACCACATCCATTCGCCCGATGACACGCTCGAGGGAATCAATCCCCAGGTCTTGGAAGAGACGACGGACGTGGCTGAGGACTACATCCGCGAGATTGACAGAGAGATGGCCTCCCTGGATGAGAGAACATGAAACCTGTAACCTGTAACCTGAAACCCTTGCTGGCGATGCTCCTGATTACCTGTCTCCTACCTGCTTGCGCCGCGCCGACGGCCACATCAACAGCGCAGGCCACGGCGACACCGCTTCCCCTCCCCACCACGCTCCCCTCCCCCACCGTCCCTCCCGGCCGCATCCGTCCCGCCGTCGTCGCCGGCTCCTGGTACCCCGGCGATGCCGACGAACTGACAAAGACGGTGGACGGCTTCCTGGCGGCGGTCGAGCCGCTGGACGGCGCGCCTATGGGCCTCATCGTGCCCCACGCGGGTTACGTCTTCTCTGGCCCGGTGGCCGCCTATGGCCTCAAGCAACTAGAGCAGGGGGAGTACGACGTCGCCGTCATCATCGCCTCTGACCACCAGTCACCCCTCTCCGACCCCATCTCCGTCTGGGCCGAGGGCGGCTTCGAGACGCCGCTGGGGGTCGTGCCGGTGGACGTGGAACTGGCCCAGGCGCTCGTCGCCGCCGACCCTCGCATCACCTTTGACCCCGCCGCCCACGAGGGCGAGCACCCCATCGAGATCGAACTGCCCTTCCTCCAGCGGGTGTGCCCCGCTTGCAGCATCGTGCCGGTGCTGATGGGCGCTGACGACGAGGAGACCGTGCGGGCTCTGGCCGACGCGCTGCTTTCGGCGCTCCCCGGCCGGCGAGCGGTCGTCATTGCCTCCTCCGACCTCTCCCACTATCCTATCTACGACGACGCGCTCACCGTGGACGGGGCCACACTGGGAGCCATCGAGACCTTCGACCCGGCGCGAGTGCGGGAGACGACGGACAGGCTGATGGCAGCGGGTTTCCCCAACTTGGTCACCTGCGCCTGCGGCGAGGCCCCCATCCTGGTGACGATGCGCGTCGTACAGGGACTGGGAGCCGACACCGTCACCGTCCTGCGCTACGCCAACTCCGGCGACGTCAGCGGCGATCACAGCCAGGTTGTGGGCTACGGGGCAGTGATGTTCTGGCGCTACGAACCGCCCGACCTGACGGAGGCCCGGCGAGAAGAACTGCTGACGCTGGCCCGCACGACCATCACCGGATACCTGGAGAGCAAGGAAATCCCCGACTACGAGACGGGCGACCCGGCACTGACCCGCCGCTCCGGGGCCTTCGTCACGCTGAAGGAGCACGGCAACCCTTCGACGGGGCTCAGGGCAAGCTTGCGGGGCTGCATCGGCCACATGCGGGCTAACCAGCCGCTCTACCAGGTGGTGCAGCAGATGGCGGTGGCGGCGGCCACGGGAGACCCCCGCCTCTCGCCTCTCACGCAGGAGGAACTGGCCAACATCACCGTCGAAATCTCCGTTCTCTCCCCCTTCCGGCGGGTGACGGACGTGGAGCAGATTCAGGTGGGCACCCACGGGCTGATGATCTTCAAGGACGGCCAGCAGGGGCTGCTGCTGCCACAGGTGCCGGTGGAGGAGGGCTGGGGGCAAATGCAGTTCCTAGACAACCTGTGCCTCAAGGCTGGGCTGCCGGGGGACTGCTGGCGCGAGGGGGCCAGTCTCTACGCTTTCACAGCAGTGGTGTTCGGAGAGGAGGAATGAATGGCCAATGAACAAATGACAAACGACCAATGACCAATGAAAGCCTCTCCAGGCTTGCTCACGCAGTATGCGAGTCGAGGCTAAAGTCACAGAAATGGCCTTTGAGTAGATAAGGAGGGTACAGCAATGTTCAATCAACCGCGTCTTTGGGAGACCAAGAGAACGTGTGGGCGCTACCTTGTCAGGTTGGCTCTGGCGCTGGGAATGCTGGCGCCAATGCTCCTGACGGGGGTGCCCACCGTCCAGGCCGACACCGAAGTGGGCGGCCCTATCATTTCCGACACCATCTGGATCGCCGCCAACAGTCCCTACATTGTCGTCGAAAGCGTCGAGGTCTGGGAAGAGGTGACGCTGACCATCGAGCCGAGGGTGACGGTGAAATTCGACAGTGAGAAGAAACTCCAGGTGAATGGCGAACTTATCGCCCAGGGCACAGCCAGCAACTCCATCACATTCACATCGAACCAGGCCAGCCCCGCGCCGGGCGACTGGGGCAATATCGAGTTCACCAGCACGGCTATCACCACCACGATGGATGCCGAAGGGAACTACATCAGCGGCAGTATCCTGCAGTACTGCGTGGTGGAGTACGCAGGCTATGAGGCGGATAGCGCCGTTCAGGCCCACTCGCTGTTGATTGACCACTGCACTGTGCGCAACAATGATGCCCGAGGCATCTACGATCCCGGTACTGAGACGGCTCCCAGCCGGATCACCGACAACACCGTTAGCGAAAACTCAGCCACCGGCGACGGCGGCGGCGTCTATACGGAGTATAGTACTGTGGGTGACAACACCGTCAGCAGCAACTCAGCCGCCCACTACGACGTCAAAGGCGGTGGCATCTACGCCAAGTATAGCACGGTGAGCGGCAACACTGTCGCCAGCAATACCATCAGCGCATCTCGGTACCGCTACGGCGGCGGCATCTACGTCGAGTACAGCACAGTGAGCGGCAACACCGTCACTGACAACACCGCCACCATGGGCGGCGGCATCTATGCCGGGGACAGCACTGTGAGCGGCAACACTGTCAGCAGCAACTCAGTCACTGGCTACGGCGGCGGCATCTATGCCTATAGCAGCACAGTGAGCGATAACACCGTCAGCAGCAATTCGGCAAGCTCAGGCGGCGGCATCCGTACCTTGGGCGGCACAGTGAGCGACAACACCATCAGCAACAATTCAGCCACTGGTCGCAACGTCTATGGCGGCGGCATCTATGCCGGGGGCAGCATTGTGAGCGGCAACACTGTCAGCAGCAACTCAGCCACTGGCTTTCATTATGCCTCCGGCGGCGGCATCTGTGCCTGGTCTGACAGCACGGTGAGCGGCAACACCGTCAGCGGCAACTCGGCGTACGATGACGGCGGCGGCATCTGTGCCTGGTCTGACAGCGCGGTGAGCGGCAACACGGTCAGCGGTAACTCAGCACACGATGACGGCGGCGGCATCTATGCTTGGGATAGCACGGTCCTCACTAATACCATCACTGCAAACAATGTCTCTTGGGAGTCCTCCCAAGGTGCTGGAGCATATGTTCGTGGCTCAGGCGATTTCCTGTGCAACACCGTGGTGGGCAACAGTGGCCCGCTCACCCAAACTGTGGGTGGGTTGGCCATTGATGGCACGCCGCAGGTCCACTACAACAATTTCTACGACAACGAACCCTATGACGTTGTCGTTCGCTCCTCAAACGACATCAGCGGCACTCACAACTACTGGGGCACGGTGTCCAGCGTAGACATCCTGGCCCAGGTCTACGACTGGTACGATGACAGCGGCCGCGGTCGGTTCCTCTACATCCCCTATCTCCAGGAACCCAGCCAGGACGCGCCGTTCCCGCCGCCCACCGGACTGACTGCCGACTTGCAAGACAACAGTGCCACCCTCTCGTGGAATGCGCATCCCAGTTTCACCACCGGCTACGGCTACAAGGTCTATTACGACAGCGATAATTCCATCCCGCCCTATGAGGGCACCGGGCTCAACGAAGGCGACGCGCCCATTGACGTCGGGGACCAGACCGCGTACACCCTCACCGGCCTCGATCCCAGCAAAGACTACTACTTCGCCGTCACCGCCTATGATAACGAGGGCCACGAGAGTTGGTATTCCAACGTGGAATGGAGGCAAGGCGGGTACTGGGTCTACCTTCCGGTTGTTCTCAAGGATCACTAACGGAAGCCCTCGCCGCAAGGAGAGAAGTCACCGCCGTGCCAAGCATGTGCACCCTGCTCCAAGGGGATCGTCAGATCCCCGCCCGGCAAGCGGACCTGCCAACCGGATAACGCCAACCGTCTACTGGCTTGAGTCGCTGGATCTGGCGATCCAGCGGGAGCATAGTCTGCTCAAAGGGGAAAGCCTGCTCCAAGGGGATC
>Ga0209121_10006187_pt1 | contig 10579 bp, 11 predicted proteins | sample Cruoilmetagenom3_FD_187292 | JGI IMG/M metagenome (GOLD analysis project Ga0209121, IMG submission 187292) | Oil polluted marine microbial communities from Coal Oil Point, Santa Barbara, California, USA - Sample 3 (SPAdes) (version 2) | ecosystem: Environmental > Aquatic > Marine > Oil seeps ...
CAGCCATTGCTGAGATAAAAACCGTAGTTAAGGTCACCATGGAGGCAACAAAGAATGAATTGAAAATGTTGCGTAAATAAATGAAACTACCGTCGTTGCCACGAATTGCTTGCCAGAAGTTCTGCCAGTGGAAGCTGGTTGGAATCCAGCGAAAGGGCATACGCATCACCTCATGGTAGGGCATAACTGAGGACACTACCATGAAGGCCAACGGCGTTAGTACTAATCCCATGGTTACTATAAGAATCCCCCAGATCAGAAAATTAGCTATGGATGAAAATCGCCAGTCAATTCGATGACAATAAGCCTGTTTCTTTCTCTTGAAATTTCTAATTGATTGAATCATCCTCATTTTATTCACTGCATTAAACGTAACTTACCTTTTCGGTTTTCGAAACCTTAAGCTGGAACCAGCTAAAAATTAATATAATAGAAAAGAGAACGATGCTCATCGCTGAAGCTCGGCCAATGTAATGGTCACGTATGGCTGTGTTATAGATGTTAAGAGTAATCACATTGATCGGTCCTGTGGGAACTCCTGACTGGGTAAATAAATACTGAGTACTAAAGGTTCTCATACACTGAATCATTGCCATAATGGAGACAAGAATTGTTGTCGGTTTAAGTAAGGGAAAACTGATATGCCAGAATTGGGCCCAGGAACTGGCTCCGTCGATCTTAGCCGCCTCATAATAGACCCCTGGAATGTTGGCTAGACCAGCAAAGTAAATAATGGTAAAGTAACCCACATATTTCCAGAAGTAGACAATGATTGTTGATAGGCGAGCCATGCCCGACAGTGCTAGCCACTTATGATTAACTCCTGGGGTATTGGCGACAAAATTGAGCCATTGATTGGCCAGCCCGCGAGGATCAAAGACCATGAGCCAGACAACTGCGGCGACGACAGTGGAGAGGACTGCTGGTGAAAAATAGGCCATCTGGAGGAAGTTCTGAAACCGTCTACCGCGAGAGTGAATAAGAATCGCCAGAATCAGGCTAACGGTGACTAGTGGTATAAAACAGCCTAGGGTAAAGACGGCTGTTGCCTCTGCTGATTTCCAAAAATCTTCCGAGTGAAAAAGATAAATATAATGCTTTAGGCCAATAAATTTCGGTGGCTCTAGTGAGAGGATATCTTGTTGTAATGTGCTAGTATAAAAAGCGTTGACAATGGGGTAGAAACTGAAAAGAGCAAAATAGAGCAAAGCCGGGATTACAAAAATCCAGCCCCATATGGCTTTGTACTTGCCAATGCTATGTGTGAAAAAAATATGTCTCATAAATGTGCGGCCTTTGGTAGGGGAAACCCGGATGCTGGGTCACATCCGGGTTCAAATACAATATCTCACTCGCCCAGAATTTCGTTAGTTTTTCGCTCCAGCCGCTCAAGGGCTTCTTTTGAATCCATACCAGCGAGCATCACAGATTCGACTGCTTCTTTTATCAGTTCCTGAAGCTTAGGCGCATTCTTATGAAGCATAACTGGGCTCGATTTGGCCATATCCTCAATAAATACATCAGCATAAGGGTAGTTCTTATAGACCTCAGATACCAATAGTGATTTTTTCGGCTGGATCAGACCAACCTTTGCCATATACTCTTCTGGATCTTTTAACATATAGGCGATGAGACTCCAGGCAGTCTTCCGCTCATAATCTGGTTTCTCGGCATTTACCAAATAGAAATGGCCATAGTAGTTGCATCCGTTGTCGGAAACAGCATCTGCAAACCTGGGGAAGGAAACGACCGACCACTGTTTACTTTCATAGAAGGCAGGATTTTGGGCTTCAATTCGAGCAATTTGGTAAAGACCAGATAAACACATGGCGACCGATCCATCGTCCTTATTAAAAGTTTTGCGAGCGTTACGATAGGTAGGGGAACCGAAATTGCGACCATTAGGTCCCCATTCAGCCATGTACCGAAGGACTCGCATTCCTGCTTCTGAATTAATTGCACAGCGCTTCCCATCCTCACTCAAGAAGGACCCACCCAGTTGCTGAACCATGGGCAACCAAGATATAAGATAGTATGGATAACGGAAGTCGAAAGCACGTCGTTTGATGATCTCGCCCTCCCTTATCGTTATTTTCTCAGCCACTTCAAGCATTTCTTCCCAGGTCTTCGGGTAGTCCTTCTCCGGATCCAGACCAGCCTCACGAAAGTACTTTTTGTTGAGGAAAAGACACCAGTTAGTGAGTTCCAATGGCAATCCGTAGAGGTCTCCTTTGTAAGTAGTTGCATCAAGGGTCCCCGCAAGATAATCATCATAGATCGCCTGTTTGTTTTGGTAGCCTGCAGCTTCTGGGTCAATCGGCGCAACACGCGCGTTGACGATATACTGATATTCATCGTTTATTTCCATGTTGAAGATATCCGGACCCTTTCTTACCGCAAAAGCGGTGAGAATTTTTTCTTGGATTTTCCTTGAGGGATAGGTAACCCGTTTAATGGTGACGTTCGGGTATTTCTTTTGGAACTCTTTGATGTAACCTTCTTCCAGTGGTGTTCGGTTGGGGTCCTCGTGTGTCCAGAAGAGTAAAGTAACTTGCTTCGCCTCTACTTTCTTTTCACCAGTAAACACAAGACCATTTGCAGCCATCAACAAGAAAAGAATAACTAAAATGAAAATTTGTCTCATCATATCCTCCTCAAATTTTGTGTTATTTATGAGCCAATGGCCGTGATTACGTCTCTCTTCTCACCCCCCTTCAAGCTCTTTTTCTAGTTTTCTAACTAATGGACTCCCTCAATAGTGTGCATAATAATATGATGCCAATTTCGAGATTTGTCAACCCTCCAGACATATGTCCTAAACAGAAAGTATTAGTACTGAGAAGATTTATACACGTATCGAGGGACTTTCCCCAAAGAGAGCGTATAGCGGTTAGCGGATAGTAAAACCCTAAACCACTATCGCTTTTAGATTTGCTCTATACGCTTTACGCTACCCGCTATACTAATACGGCGACGGAGGGGAAGAGTCCCGAGATATCACTTGATTAAGAAAATAAATGTGCTAGATTAAGTTAGATTTTGCTTTTGAGAAAGAAAAGCTGGAAATAAAAGGCCAGGAAGGAGATGAGGTAATGGACAGGAGGAAATGCTACTTGACAAAAAATGTGCTAACAATTATTATTGAAATTGGATCTTTCTTTTGAACGCAAAGGGAAAGATAGAAATAAGGGCCGAAGAGGGGGTGAGGAAGAAGAGGTAGGCTGATCTATCCTGGGAAAAAGGAAGTTTTCTAAAAAGAGAGCAACTGTTGGAAAATTAATTTCTCTTTTTGGGAGCTTTCAGGAAAGAATGAACCATATCAAATAAGCCAAAAGATAAGGAGAAAAAAATGGCTAGAAAAAGGATATATCTCCTTAGCATGACTATCCTTGCAGGGTTGCTTATTGGTTGGGTAGTAAGCCAAGTTGCATTAGCTATGACACCTCCTGATGTAAATCCACAAAAACCTACCAAGGATATGTATTTCCGTCTAGTCACCCATGGTGGAGATGATCCCTTCTGGGCTGTAGTGCACAAAGGTATGCTTGATGCAGCTAAAGAGCTAGGTTGCAAGGCTGATATTGATTTATGTGGAGGAGATCTGGCACTGCAGCAAAAGAGATTCAAAGAAGCAGTGGCCATGAGGCCTGATGGCATAGCTTTGGTTATAAATGATGACACCGCCTGGGATAAAGCTGTTGCAGATGCGCTTGCGGCAGGGATCAATGTAATTGGTATGAATAATGATGATACCAAACATGACGCGGGCAATGCCAGGCTTTGCTACATAGGCCAGAGCGAGAGACGTGCCGGTCTTATGGTAGCTACAAGATTATTTGAAAAAGCAAAGAAGCTGGGATGGAATTTAACCAAAGCACATGTAGCCATGCCGGTCGAAGTGCCGGGAGCTATGTATGGAGTTGTGAGATCACAGGGTATCCAGGATGCTATGAAAGAATACGGTATCACTTCTTTCGAGATAATAGATGCAGGTGGCCTGGAATCATCAACAGTTGAATCCAGAGAAACATCGTATCTACTTGCTCATCCTGAAACCAAATTTATGATTGGCCTTGGTGGCATTGTCACTGATAGAGTTACAGATTCCCTGAAGGCCGCAGGTTATAAGCCAGGGGAAATCATAGGCGGAGGATTTGATTGCGCCCCAGGCACTCTTACTGGACTTAAAGAAGGATATATGGAAGCAACCATTGATCAGCAGCAGTATCTACAGGGATACCTTGGTGTCTTTGTGCTTTACCTGATGAAAAAATACGGTTTTGCACCAAATATAGATACCGGAGGTTATCTTGTAGACAAAGCGACTCTCGCGCGGGTTGTTGAGGAACTATCACCACTCCATATAAGATAAGAAGATAAATGCTAATCCATTAGAAATGGGAGGGGCAAGTAAATAACTTGCCCCTCATTAATTTAAAAGATGGGCTACATGCCTAAATTTTTTTCTTATAGAGCTGCAAATACACTCCTCGTCTTCGTTGGTTTAATATTATTCTTCTCCTTTTTTACTCCTCGCCATGTTTTTGTTGACCCCAGAAACATCACAAGTTTAAGCAAGTTGATGCCTGATCTTGGTATTGTTGCTCTGGGTGTTGGTATGTTGATGATCTGTGGAGAATTTGATCTTTCAGTCAGCTCAGTGCTGCCACTTTGTGCATTTATTTTTATCTCACTTTTAAAGGCTAATATAAGTCCATTTTTTGCCCTGGGCATTGCGCTTGGTTCAGGAGCCCTCCTCGGTTTTTTAAATGGTATTATAACTGTAAAAGGACGCATCCCTTCCTTTATAACTACTCTTGGAACAATGATGTTCTGGAGAGGGATACTGTATGTAGGCTCTCATATGTGGCCAATAGGTTTAAGGGCTTACCTTCCATCGGGGTCAGTTTTCGAGCGTATTTTTGTGGGTAAAATTGGAGGGGTTATTCCTGTACAGATAGTTTGGTTCGTGGCATTTGGAGCAGTCCTCGGGATAATTCTTCATCTTCACAAATTTGGTAATTGGATATATGCTACCGGGGACAACAGAGAAGCAGCCAGAGCAATGGGGATAAACACAGATAGGGTAAAAATAATCTGCTTTATGATTGTAGGTGTTTTATGTGCCTTTGTAGGTATTTTACAACTCCTCCGAATGGAAACGTTTGCCTGTACTCAAGGGATAGGATTTGAGCTTAAGGCAATTGCTGCTTCTGTGGTTGGAGGAACCTTCCTCATGGGAGGAATAGGGAGCATGATGGGGATTTTCCTGGGAGCAATTACTATCCAAATTTTAGAGAATGGGCTTATCTTAATGAGAGTTCCTGTATTTGGAATTTCAGCATTTATAGGTTTAGCCATAATTCTGTTTGTGATTTTGAATACTTATATAGAAAAAAGAAGAGCAAGATAAATAGTCGAATTCAGGTCTAAATAATTGATTAAGAAAGGAGTTCTTTAAAATGGTATCTATTCCTGTATCCAAGAAATCAGAGGAAAGCTTAGTTAAGATGGTGAATATTCACAAGTGGTTTGGAAAAGTTCATGCTCTAAAGGGAGTGGATTTTGAAGCTAAACATTCTGAGATTGTGGGGTTAGTGGGTGACAATGGTGCAGGTAAATCAACCCTGATAAAAGTATTGTCTGGATTTCACTTAGCAAATGAGGGAGAGATATACTTTGAAGGGAAAAAGGTAAGTATTACTTCCTCCTCGGAGGCCAGAAGATTAGGGATCGAGACTGTCTATCAAGAACAAGCATTGGCACCTCATATGAGTATATCAAGAAACATCTTTATGGGAAGAGAGCCAGTTAGATCGTTAGGATTTATCAACAAGAAAGTTATGAATGAAGAGAGCATGGAAGCCTTAGAAAGTATTGAATTACATCTAAGATCACCAGATACGCTTATCGCCATGTTATCAGGGGGAGAGAGACAGGGAGTAGCCATAGCCAGAGCTCTGCATTTTAAAGCTAAATTAGTGATACTGGATGAGCCTACTATTGCTCTATCTATCAAAGAGGCTGGGCAAGTGTTAGAATTCATAAAACAGTTAAAAAAAGAAGAGATCGCTGTCGTCTTTATAACTCACAACCTCTATCACGTATTTCCTGTTGCAGAAAGATTCGTCATTTTAAATCGGGGAGAAACGGTGGCAGATGTTAAAAAAGAAGATACTTCGATAGAGAAACTCTCTGAGTTGATAATAAAAGAACTTTCAACAGGTAAAGCTGTCTCTAAATAAAACAGGTAAAGATGAAATTTACCAGGCGTTTTCTGAGCTATAGATCATCAAGTGTTTTTCTGATATTCATTGGTTTATTATTATTATTCACCTTCTTTTCCCGCTATCGTTTCAGCGGTCGGGGAAATATCGAAGTCCTTTTAGCACTGGGGTCCGAATTCAGCATTGTTGCTCTGGGTGTTGGTATGTTGATGATCTGTGGAGAGTTTGATCTTTCAATTGGTTCAATACTTGTATTTTGTTCGTTTATTTTTATAAGATTGTTTGAGATGGGAGTAAACTTATTTTTAGCTGGATTTATCATACTCATTGTAGGAGCTCTCCTTGGCATCTTAAACGGTATAATAACCGTAAAAGGACTTATTCCCTCCTTCATAACTACCCTCGGAATGATGATGTTTTGGAGGGGGCTGACTCTTCTACTATCTCGTGGATATACCAGACCTTTTAATCCAGAAGTTTCGCCGTTTTTTTGCCATATTTTAACAGGTGAAATTGGAGGGATTATTCCTGTGCAGGTGATTTGGTTTGTAGTATTTGGAGTAATTCTCGGAATGCTTCTTCACTTTCACAAATTTGGTAATTGGGTATATGCTACCGGTGACAACAAGTTAGCAGCCAGAGCCATGGGAATAAACACAGATAGGGTAAAAATAATCTGCTTTATGATCGTAGGTATTTTATGCGCCTTTGTTGCCATGATGCAGATTATTCGAGTTAGCACATTTTCTTCTCGAGCAGGGGATGGTTGGGAACTTAAAGCAATAGCTGCCTCTGTAGTTGGAGGAACTGCTCTTATGGGAGGGAGAGGGAGTATGGCAGGGATTTTCTTAGGAGTGCTTATTATCTCTGTTATAGAAAATGGACTGGTAGTATTAAGAATTCCTTATTTTTGGACCTATGTGGTTTTTGGTCTGGTTATAATTTTCTCCGTGCTCTCAAGCAGGTATTTAGAAAGAAAAAAATTAACCTATGACTAAATTATCAGACTCACAGATGAACCTCTAACCCTTCAAGTTGTTGAATCAAGGTTTAGTTTTCCAAATAGAATAAACTGCCCAATTTTTTCCTCCTCGTAGCTTTTTAGTGTGATAATCTCTGCGGTCCATTTAGCAAATTGAGCCATTTTGATATAACCATCTGATATAATCATTTGGTATCTGTTTAACCTCCCTGTTAAGTATTTTCAGATAATAGATTCTTGGCTATCGTCATCTCTTTGGTGCTGATCGATATGAGGTGACAGCCTCTGACGCAGTAGAGCTAGCCGGAAGGCTAATAGCTTTAAAACAAAGGAGTTAAAAATGGCTATGAAAGGGTATTCTCTTAAAATAAAGCCTCTGCAAATATTGAGGGATGAGCAAGTTGAAAAGATTCATCAAGGGACTTTGGAGATTCTTGAAGAAACCGGAATTAGAATCGAACATGATAGAGCTCTAGAACTATTCGCAGATAGTGGGTGTAAGGTTAATTTTAAGGATAAGCGGGTGAGAATCCCAGGATATTTGGTGGAGGAGTGTTTAAATAAAGCTCCCAGCAGCTACATTGTCAAGGCAAGAGATTCAAAAAATAACTTAAGAGTAGGTGGAAATACTTTATATTTTGCAAACTTTCCCGGAATGAGAACTGTTGACCTGAATACCTGGGAATATAGAGCCGCAACTAAAAAAGAAAATGCTGATGCAATAAAGATTTTGGATGCGTTAGATAGCGTTCACAAATTATTATGCTATACACCCTACTTCGAAGTGAAAGGAATCCCTCCGGTTATGGCTATACCCGAGAGTGTTGCCGCTAAGATAAGAAACTCGACCAAAGTCCAGTTGACAGGCTATGCTCATGACTGTGAAGTATTTGTCATTAAGATGGTAAAGGCAGCCAGGATGGAAATTTTTGGTCAATGTTCTGCCTCCCCACCATTGACCTACTACAAAGATGCCATAGAAAGCGCTTTTAGATTTGTTGAGGCAGAGCTTCCCCTTCATATAGGAACAGGCGATATATTTGGAGGGACCTCGCCTGCTACGCTGGCCGGTTCAATGATAACTAACAATGCTGAAATAATAGCGATAATAGTGCTCACACAACTTATAAAGCCGGGAACAAGGGTAATAGCTGTGGACTTTGTATTCCCCCAGAACATGCAAACAGGCAGTCCAGCTTTTGGAGCCATAGGAATTGGCTTACACCAGGTGATGTTTAACCAAATCTGGCGGAGGAAATACAAAATTCCCACCAATAGTGCCTCTATTGGTCTAAGCAGCTCAAAAAAAATAGATTTCCAATGTGGCTATGAAAGGATAGTTAATGCTTTGCTTGCTGCTTTATCTGGAGCTAATATTATCCAACTACACGGTGGTGTACATGGCGAACTAACATACCATCCTGTTCAGTCCATACTAGACGATGATATAGCAGGAATGATAGGGCGTTTCATAGAAGGAGTTGAAGTAAGCGATGAAACATTAGCCATAGATCTAATAAAAGAAGTTGGACCAATCCCAGGTTTCTACCTTAATAAGGAACATACAAGAAAGTGGTGGAAAAAGGAACAGTTTATCCCCAAGTTTGCCGATAGATTAACTTATCCGGAGTGGCTAAAGGAGGATAAAAAAGATGCTCTTGCATATGCAAAGGAAAAAATGGAGGAGATATTGGCTACGCATAAGCCAGTGCCTTTGTCTGAAGACCAGGGCCAAGAAATAGACGAGATATTGGAAGAGGCTAGAAGATATTATAAAGAGAAAGGAATGATATAGTGAGCCATATGACTTCGCTTGAAAGAGCAATGGCTGCCGTTAAGGGGAGGATTCCTGATCGGGTACCGGTGGACCTGCATAATTTTTTAGTAGCCGGAGAGATGATGGGGGGGTCTTATAGTGCTGTTTTTACAGATGCCCAAAAGATAGCTCAAAGTCAAATTAATGCCTGGCAAAGATTTAGAATTGATATTTGATCTCCATCAGATGGATTTGGAGATTTGAATCTATGTGGAGATATTCAGCCCATAACTGCTTCCAATTCAAGGGGAAGAAAATTTTGTTTACAACAACTTTCAGCCAGTTCATAAGCCCAGGCTCACTCCAGCGTTTGCCCACAGCCCAGATTCGATTTTTTACTTGGCTGAAGGCAGTTTCAACAGCATTAGTGTTCAAGGGAATCCAGACTTTATTAGCAAACCAGACGTCAAAGAAGGTGGCAGCATTTCTGGAAAGATTCTCAATATATGTTCTGGCTGCTGGATACTTCTCTTCTGGGAGAGCTTCAATAAGCTCTTTAAACCCTTGTTTTGTCTTTTCTGCCAGTTGCCTCACCTTTGGAAGATCTTCGAAAGTTAGCTCTTCCAAGCGAGAGCGTGTGAAATTCATCGCTGGGATGGATTTAAGTTTTTCCTTAAGCTCTCTTTGCTGGGATGAGCTTTCTTCTGCAGGCGTACTTTGGTCCCATCAACCATCAGAAACCGATAGGGAACTCTCTTTAAATCCGGCCAATCGCACATATCCCGAGCAAACTTCTGAACCTCCCTGTGAAGAGTGCTTTTACTCATATCTGTCCCTAGAATCCTATCTATCTCTCTCTCACGCTCTTTCTATATGAGAGATGGCAAACAAGACCTATTCCCCCTTCTTTTGTTTCTGTCAGATGACAGGGATAACGAGGTAGACCTAGGGGCTTAAGACAGTGGAGTCAGAGTCTTGTGAATTTCTTTATCCCAAACTCTGGCCATTTGATATCGGACCAGTCCATAAGCGGTGCGTATCTGTCGGTGGTTTCTCTGACGGCCATTCCTTACATATCGTCTCGGAGATACTTCCTTCAACCTTGCTATGGCTTTCTCCTCAACGGCAGAGAATATCGCCTTTAATATCCTAAAGTAGAGCTCAGCCATGAACTTTCTTAACTGGTATAGCAAATTGTTGATTTTTATCCCTTCTTGTGGTATCTTTATACTTAGCTTGAGGTCTATCTGGATCTCGGTCATCGGATTCCTCCTTTCTTTTTGCTGTTGTTCACAACAGAATAGAGGAATCCGATTTTTTTATCAAGCACTATCCCTTGTGGAAATGCTATGATTGACGCTCCTGTGGAAAACCTGATGGATAGGTAAGCTACCCACAGACCTGCCACATCCGCTTGGAAAAGTCTTCGACTTTCCCATAATCATTTGGATAACTGCTTGAAAGCTCCCCACATTCCCACAAGCCCGACTACTACTAATTTAATATGTCAAAAACCAAAATCATACAAACTTGGGACAAAGCCGACCCAACGCATATTGGACATTCCCCAAAATTTCATATTGTTTTCTCCAAGATGATGAATTAAAGAGGAAT
>Ga0209121_10006188_pt1 | contig 10578 bp, 11 predicted proteins | sample Cruoilmetagenom3_FD_187292 | JGI IMG/M metagenome (GOLD analysis project Ga0209121, IMG submission 187292) | Oil polluted marine microbial communities from Coal Oil Point, Santa Barbara, California, USA - Sample 3 (SPAdes) (version 2) | ecosystem: Environmental > Aquatic > Marine > Oil seeps ...
ACTTAATGATTCTGGTTTTCCTCATTGACATTATAAAGGGTGGCATGGACAAACTTGTTTGTCCGTGCAAAGAAACTAACATGAAGCAACAAAACTGAAGATGAACTTATTGAAAATATTGTTTATATCCATAATGATCCGCCACCCGTCACGGACAAACAAGTTTGTCCATGCCACCCCCCTTGTGTCGGTTTGTCCATGCCACCCTTTATTAGCACGTTAAGTTAGCGTTCATGGACCTTAGCCCTTAACCCTTCTCCACAGGCTCGCGTTTTATCACAATTTCAACAAACTTCAATGATATATTGAAATAAATATTTTCTTCTTGACAGCAATCCGGATTTATGATTATAAGTCAATTTACTTTTAAGAAGGGTATTTTTATGATGGGTAGAGTTATTAATTTAAATTACTGGTTTAGCTATTTTTATTTTGGCGGATCGGTATACCCATCGCTTAGGAGTATCTGAAAGTAAGTAAATAAAATAGCGAAGCCATGGGTAGACCGAAAGGTTCTACACCATGGCTTTTTTTGTTTATAAGACCATGGTGTCACCTCAAAGGTACATCATGGTCTTTTTTTTACCAGGGAGGATTTTAAAAATGATTATCGTAATGAAAAAGAATGCAACAGAAGCACAAATCGAAAATGTAATCAAATGGGTTGAGTCTGTCGGTTACAAGACTCACCCATCCCACGGAGTCGAACAGACAATTATTGGTGCCGTAGGAGACAACCGTGGCAAAGAAAATCTGAAGTTTGTCGAATCTCTTTCGGGAGTCGAAAAAACGATGCCTATCCTGAAACCTTATAAATTAGCCAGCAGGGAGGCAAAAGAAGGCAATACAGTCATCCGGGTCGGCAACCTGGAAATCGGTGGCCCGGAATTCATCGTCATAGCAGGCCCATGTGCGATTGAAAGTGCGGAACAGATGATGGAGTGCGCCTTCATAGCGAAAAAGGGCGGGGCCAATATTATCAGAGGCGGGGCCTTCAAACCGAGAACTTCACCATACAGTTTCCAGGGCATGGAAGAGGAAGGTCTTAAGCTCTTAAGAAAAGCCGGCGATAAGGCAGGAATGCCTGTCATTACCGAGGTGCTCAATACCTCCGATGTGGATCTGGTGGAAGAATATGCCGATATCTTACAAATAGGGGCACGAAATGTCCAGAATTTTGCCCTTTTAAAAAAGGTGGGAATGGCGAAAAAACCTGTGCTTCTCAAACGAGGGATGATGACAACCATTGAAGAGCTTCTTATGTCGGCAGAATACATTCTCTCGTCGGGAAATGACGATGTCATACTTTGCGAGCGAGGTATCCGTACCTTTGAAACGGCAACCCGCAACACTCTCGACATTAGCGCGGTACCTGTTTTAAAGGAACTTTCTCACTTGCCGGTAATCGTTGATCCCAGTCATGCGGCAGGCCACTGGAAATATATCCTGCCACTGACAAGAGGAGCCCTGGCAGTAGGGGCAGATGGAGTTATGATCGAAGTCCATCCCGAACCGGAAAAGGCCGTCTCGGACGGATTGCAGTCCCTGAAACCGGAAAGGTTCTATGGGCTTATGGAAGAAATAAGAAACCTTGAAAAACTTTTGAGAAACGAAATGAAGGTGTCAGCATGAAAAGAATCAAGATAAATCTCGACAAGCAATCCTCCCTATCTTACGAGATCTACATAGGTCATAATATCCTCGATCGCATCGGACTTGTTATTGGGAAAAGCAACATTGCCAATCGCTATATTGTGATTACCGACTCCAATGTGTCCGCCCTTCACGGGGAAGAATTTCTTGCTGTACTGAGGGATATGGGCATTAACGTTGATCTGATTGAGTTCCCTGCGGGAGAAAACTCGAAAAATGTTGACTCGATTCTTACCATTGTGAAAAAGCTGATCGATCTTGGTGTGGACAGAAGTTCCGCGCTAATCGCGCTGGGTGGAGGTGTCACCGGTGATATGGCCGGTTTTATCGCTTCCATATATATGAGATCAATACCTTGCATCCAGATACCTACGAGCCTGCTTGCCCAGGTGGACAGCAGTATCGGGGGAAAAACAGGAATCGATCTCCCTGAGGGTAAAAACCTGCTGGGAACATTCTTTCAGCCAGGTATGGTCTTTATAGATCTTCAATTGCTGAATACCCTTCCAGACGGAGAATTCAACAATGGTCTGTCAGAAATTGTAAAGTACGGCATTATTGATGATATAGAACTTTTTAATCTGCTGGAAAGGGAAACTGATGGAATCAAGAAGCGGGATCCGGATCTTCTGGAAACAATTGTCGGACGATCATGCAAGATAAAAAAGGGTATCGTCGAGATTGATGAGAGAGATATGGGTGTGCGCCGTATACTCAATTTCGGGCATACAATAGGACACGCCATCGAGGCAGAGTCAGGATATAAGATTTCCCACGGAAATGCCATATCCATCGGCATGATTGCTTCTGCTATTATATCGGAAAAATTAAACTATCTTTCATCTGAAGACCGGAACAGGATAGAACATCTTATCAGGTCGGCAGATCTCCTTGATCATATTCCCGAATCAATCAGTACGGAAGGAATACTCTCGAAAATCAAAACGGATAAAAAGAAGAAGGGTGCATCTATCCACTTCGTATTGTTAAAGAAAATAGGGGTACCCTTTATCAATGGCTCTGTAGAAGAGGCGCTTATCCGTGAAACCATCGAGGAGTTAAGAAAATGACACGGGAACCACTGAAAGAATTGAGGGATAAATTAAAAAACAGGGATAAAAAGATCGTCAAGCTTTTAAACGAACGAGCCCGGATATCACTGGAAATCGGGAAAATCAAAAAAAGCCAAAGTTTGAACGTCTACGATCCCTCGCAGGAAAACAAAGTTTACCATTATTTGAATGAGATCAACGAAGGGCCGCTGCCGGAAGGATCTTTGAACGAAATTTTCACCGAGATTCTATCCGCATCAAAAGCTCTCCAGGCTCCTGTATCGGTAGCTTACCTGGGGCCGGAGGCATCATTCACCCATGCGGCGGCCGGGTCTCATTTCGGGAAAAGTGCTTCTTTCTCCCCTCAATCGACCATATTCGATGTCTTTGACCAGGTAGAGAAAAGAAGGGCAAACTGGGGCGTTGTCCCTGTGGAAAACTCCCTTGAGGGTACTGTCAAGCTGACACTGGACAGATTGATTTCAACACCACTGAATATTCTGGCCGAGGTTTTTCTTCTGATCAACCATTCCCTCGTATCCACCAGAAATAGATTGGATGGCTTAAAGAGGATCTATTCTCATCCCCAGGCCCTGGCACAGTGCCAGGAATGGCTCAGGAAAAATCTGCCCGATTGTTCTCTCCATGAAATGGAAAGCACGGCAAAGGCTGCTCAAGAGGTATTGGAAGATGATGAAGGAGCCGCCATCGGCAGCAATAATGCCGCTTCCATTTACGGACTCAATATCATCTCGGAAGGGATAGAAGATCATCCGTCAAACGTCACCCGGTTCCTCGTTATCGGCAGAGGGGAAAACAAACCAACGGGCAGGGATAAGACTTCTATCTTAATTGGAACGCGACATATGCCGGGAGCCCTGTATAACTCATTAAAACCATTTGCCAGGAAGGAAATCAATCTGGTAAAAATTGAATCTTACCCCATCAAAGAGAGGATGTGGGAATATTTATTCTTCGTTGATTTCAACGGGCACAAGGAGGAAGAAAAAATAAAAGAATGTCTGGAGGAGCTTCAAAATCAATCCACATTCGTTAAAATACTCGGCTCTTACCCGATGGGAGACACCAAATCATGATCTGCATACCCATTGTCGCGGCAACAAATGAAGAGGCAATGAAACAAATGGATAAATGTTTCTCCCTGGCTGACGTCGTAGAACTGCGAATCGACTTCATCAGGAATGTGAATCTGACAAAACTGCTATCCGCAAAGAAAGGCAAGGTCATCGTAACCGCACGCAAGAAAGATGAAGGGGGAAATTTCGAAGGTGACGAAGAAAAAAGGTTCTTTCTCCTGAGTAAGGCAGTTATCTTAAGAGCCGACTTTATTGATATAGAGTTGAGCACAGATGAAACCTTTACGAAAAAACTATTAGGAGACATAAGAAAACATGGAGATCAAACGAATTTGATTGTCTCCCATCACGATTTTAACGGAACTCCGTCGGAGAGCAAATTACAAAATATATTCAATGAATGTGTCGGCAGAGGCGCGCATATTGTCAAGATCGTCACTTTTGCCAACTCCGCGGAGGATAATCTGAAGATATTGAAACTGATCAGTTACGCAAAAAAGACAAACCGGAAAATTATCGCCCTTTGCATGGGAGAGAAGGGAAAAATAAGCAGGATTATGGCACCTTATTTTGGTTCATATTTGAGCTTTGCTTCTCTTGAAAAGGGGGCGGAATCTGCTCCGGGTCAGTTAACTGTTGAAGAAATGAGAGAAATTTTCAGGATTTTAAAGGATGAAGAATAATTCAAAGACATTTGCCCTTTTCGGCAATCCGGTAGGACACAGTCTTTCGCCCCTGATGCATAACGCGGTATTCGAAAAAATGAACATCGGCGCCCGTTACATGGCGATACTCGCGGAAAACGCCCGGGATATTCTGACGGAGATTAAAAAGTCGAACATCCACGGAGCAAGTATAACGATCCCTCATAAAACCGCCATTATGGAATACCTCGATGAAATCAGTAGCAGTTCCGTCAGGATCGGTGCGGTAAACACCATCACGCATTCAAATGGCAAGCTTAAGGGAGACAATACCGACTGGACGGGCCTTACTCTCGCCCTGAAAGAATCAACAGGAATCAGGGGAAAGACGTTTGCCATCCTGGGTGCGGGAGGAGCCGCGAGGGCTGCCATTTTCGGTATCCTTGAAGAAGGGGGAACCCCAATCGTTTTAAACAGAACGACAATAAAAGGGAAAGAAGTGGCAAAAGAGTTCGGATGTGAATTCTATTCCCTCACAGAAATTGGAAAAATAAAGGGAGACTGCTTGATTAATACAACCCCGGTTGGCATGTTTCCGGACATGGAGAAATCACCCGTAAGCAGGGATGTACTCCAAAACTTCAGATGGGTTATGGACATTATTTATAATCCCCTGAAAACAAAGCTTTTGAAAGACGCCGAGGAGGCCGGATGCAGGGCCATTTCCGGCCTTTCCATGTTTGTCCATCAGGGAGCGGAACAGATAAAAATATGGACAGGCCTGCAACCTCCCATAGATTTTATGAAAAAGATTGTCATGGAAAAACTGAAAAATGAAACAAGTTAAACGGATAACAAATCTGGATGCAACCGTCAGCATACCCGGATCGAAGAGCTATACCCAGAGGACTTTAATAATTGCATCTCTCGCCGAAGGAAGGTCCTTCTTGCGCAATTCCCTGATCTCGGAAGATACGAAATATCTGATGGGTGCCCTCCGATCCCTCGGCGCCGATATCCTGGTTTCCCATAAAGACATCATGGTAACCGGGACCGGTGGAAATATAAAAAATCCCGGGAAGAAACTCTACCTGGGAAATAACGGTACCGCCCTGAGATTTCTGACTGCGGTTGTCTCTCTCGGCACGGGTAAATTTACCCTGGATGGAAGCGACCGCCTCAGAGAAAGACCGATTAAACCTCTTCTCGATGCACTGAAAATCTTGGGGGTTGACTGCCGGGGCATGGATAAAAGCGGCTATCCACCGGTCACGGTCCAAGGGACAGGCATTACGGGTGGAAAGGTAACTTTTACCGATATAGAAAGCAGTCAGTATATATCTTCCATTCTCATCACCGCTCCCTATGCGAGAAGGGATGTGGAAATAGAACTCAGGGGTACGACGTCTTCCATGCCCTACATCGATATGACCGAGGGGGTTATGAATCATTTCGGCGTGGAAGTAACAAGGAGAGGAAAAAATGAATACTCCGTCAATGCACCTCAAAAATACACAGGGCAAAGATATTTGATCGAAAGCGATGTATCAAGCGCTTCATACTTCTTCCTAACTGCAGCTCTCTGCAAAGGAAGAGTTCGGGTCCTGAACATAAATGCGAATACCCTTCAGGGAGACATCGGGTTCCTGGAAATCCTGGAAAAACTGGGTTGTCATGTAGTAAGGGGGGTCGATTGGGTGGAAGTTGCAGGCAGGGAGTTAAATAGAGGAGATTACCGGTTTGATATGGCAAACATGCCCGATATGGTTCCAACACTCGCCGTTTTGTCAGCCTTCAGACCAGGACAGACAGTAATCAGCAATGTCTCTCACCTGCGATTAAAGGAGAGCAATAGAATAGAAGCCCTGGCAAATGAACTGAACCGTACAGGTATCGATACAAAGGAACTGGAAGATGGTCTTGTCATCAATGGAGGAATACCTCACGGCGCCGAGATAGAGACGTACGACGATCATCGTATAGCAATGAGCTTCGCAATAGCAGGGCTTGCAACAGAAGGAATAACGATCAAAAACAGAAAGTGTGTCAATAAATCCTTCCCAGAGTTCTGGGATGTGCTGGATCAGCTATACAAGTGAAGAACATTATTTTAATTGGATACCGCTGCACGGGAAAAACATCCGTCGGGAAAAAACTTTCCGAAAGGCTTGGCCTGCCCTTTTTTGACACCGATGATCTGATCATCGAGCTGGCGGGTATGTCAATCAGGGAAATCGTAGAAAAAGGCGGCTGGGATTTGTTTCGTCAGAGAGAAAAAGAAACAATCAAAGGGCTTTCTTCGATGCAGGATAGTATCCTCGCCACAGGAGGGGGAGTATTTGAAAATCAGGAAAACAGAAAAACTTTGAGAAGAAACGGTCTTTTTGTCTGGCTCACTGCCGACGTAAAGACTATCACGGAAAGGATGCTCTCCGATCAAAATAGTCCAAGCCAGCGCCCTTCCCTTTCTCATAATAATCTTGAAACGGAAACCACCATGATTCTTAAAAAAAGGGAGCCCGCTTACCGGGAGTTGGCCGATTTTACCGTTGATACTTCGGGAAAAAGAATTGAAGGTATAGTTAATGACATACTCAATTTTTTGGAACATCTTAACCCGACAAACTGCACGGACAAATAAATTTGTCCATGCCACCCTGAACACACCGGAAGTAGATTGGGTTGAGCAAAGCGAAACCCAACACAACAAGGAGCAACCATGTCAGGAAATACAACAGGAACACTTGTCAAGGTAACCACATGGGGAGAATCACACGGAAAAGCCATCGGCGTGGTAGTTGACGGCTGCCCCCCTAACATTCCGCTCAGTGAATCGGACATACAGGAAGAGATGAACAGGAGAAGGCCCGGTCTCAGCCAGGCAAGCTCACCCAGAAAAGAAGAAGACAAGGTAGAGATTCTGTCCGGCACGTTTGAAGGAAAAACAACGGGTACTCCTGTTTCCCTGATAATCAGAAACAGGGATGCCAAAAGCGGTGATTATGACCAGATCAAGAATCTCTTCAGGCCGGGTCACGGAGACATCACATATTTTAAGAAATACGGTATCCGGGATTACCGGGGAGGTGGTCGCGCCTCCGGTCGGGAGACGGCAGCACGCGTGGCCGCGGGAGCCATCGCCGGAAAGGTAATCGCCCGGGAAGGAATAGAGATTATCGCCTACACCAGGGAGTTAGGCGGCATCGCGGCAGAACAAATCACCCTTGCGGATATCGATCGGAACAGTATTCTGTGCCCCGATATGGAAGCAACCGAAAAAATGAAAAACGCACTGGAAGAAGCAAGGAAAACAGGCGATTCTCTCGGTGGGATTGTGGAGATCCTGGTCAAAGGATGCCCCCCTGGCCTGGGAGAACCTGTATTTGACAAGATCGATGCCGATCTGGCCAAGGCTCTCATGAGCATAGGAACTGTGAAGGGTGTGGAAATCGGTGCCGGCTTTGAGGCCGCAAAAATGTCCGGATCTGAATGCAATGACCCCATAACACCTGAAGGATTTGTGACCAACAACGCCGGAGGAATCCTCGCCGGAATCACAAACGGCGATGAAATCGTTATCAGGGTGGCCTGCAAGCCTATCTCGTCCATAGAAAAAGAGCAGCAAACCATTGATATTCACGGAAAACCGGCCACTGTATCGATCAAAGGAAGACACGATGTGTGCGTAATACCCCGCATCATCCCCGTATGCAAGGCCATGGTCAGTATCGTCCTGGCAGATCATCTTCTAAGGCAGAGGGCCACCTGTAAATAAACCACCCTTTTTAAATTCCGGCAGTCAGGAGAAGTCAGGGATTACTTGCACTTGATCCATAAGCCATGAACAAGCATCCGGGTTGAAGATTCAACTTTCACCTTTCCCAACCATCTTTCAAATCTCCTTTCGAAAGAACTACCTGCCATAATTGATTCTTACGTGCCCGAAATGATCCCGCACAGGCAAGTAAATAATACTTCCACATACGATAGATGCGTTCATCATAGATATGCTTTATCTTATTCCAGTTTTCATCAAAGTTTTCAAACCATGCCATTAGAGTTCTGTCATAGTCTGCACCGTAATTTTGCCAATCCTCTACAACAAATAATCCCTCAAAAGATGCTACAAGCTGTTTTATTGAAGGTATCATACTATTCGGAAAAATATATTTTTCAATCCAGGGATCGCAATGTTTAACAGATTTATTGCCGCCAATGGTATGCAAAAGGAATAATCCGCCATCCTCCAGACAACGGTGAACCACTTTCATGAACGTCCGATAATTCTTTTGACCGACATGTTCAATCATACCCACAGAGACGACGTGATCAAATTTCTCATCAAGATCCCGATAATCCTGCAATCTTATCTCTACAGGAAGCCCTCTGCACTGTTCACTTCCCAGTTTTACCTGTTCTTTTGAAACAGTAACACCGATGACTTCAGCACCGTACTTCTCCGCGGCATACCTGGCAAAACTACCCCAGCCACACCCGATGTCGAGAACCTTCATCCCCCTTTTCAGTTTTATTTTTCTGGCGATGAGATCCAGTTTCGCTTCCTGCGCCTGATCAAGTGTCTTGGCACCCTCCCAATAGGCACACGAGTAAGCCATACGTTTATCAAGCATCAATTTATATAGTTCATTTCCCATATCATAATGATGCTCACCGATATGAAATGCCCTTGACTTGCTCTGCAGGTTGATAAACCTTGCCTTAAGGTGTTGGATGAAAACTTTCCGATTCCTGACTTTTTCATCCAATTCTGCAGACAGGATCTTATAAAAAAACTCATCGAGTGCATAACAATCCCACCAGCCATCCATGTAAGACTCGCCAAGACCCTTGGAGCCCTGAGAAAGAACTCTCTGGTATAATTCTTTATTGTGGACTTCGATATCCCACGGTCGGGAACCATTAATCTGTACATCCGCATCAACAAGGAGTGTTTGTATTTGTTCTTTGAAGCGTTCCATTTTTATTAAAAACTTAGCTTGGAATATACATCATCTAAATTTCGGTAAGTGGAAATAACATTTTATGATCTTTTGTCTGTCCTCTGAAAAAATTATAATGACCTGTTTCTAAATTGTCAATCCCGAATGAGTGAAGGGGTGAGACCTTGTTTTTTGCATATGAATATTGAATTGCAAAACCTGCCCCTTATGATCGCTATTATAGACATCTTGGAAACAGAAAATAGTCTGGTGGAATAATACGAAGAAAAAGGATAAGGAATAAACGAAATAAAAATCCCCCCTTTTGCTAAAAGGGGGGATTTTCATTTGAAAGCGGAAACGACTCTCATATATATCTCTATGTAACGGGGGTATGTTCTATACTTTTTCTTTTTTCTTCCACACTTCCCAGTAGAACCTGCCGATGCTCAGGAATATGGCGAGAAAGAGTAAACCGAGCATGAATGTTGGCTCCGTATTGAACTTACCATCTATCCAGTAACCGACCATGAAGAATAAAAACGAGCAAACGACGATGGCCAAACCCCAGGCACTCAGGAGAAACAGCTCAGTATAGTTTAATGCATTTTGCTTTTTTTTATGTGTGATCATCATGATATTCATCCTCCTTTCTGTCAACCATCCTCACCTGAAGTGGGGGTGGGAGATCCCGACCAGAATTTGGTCGTGGATCTCAAAACTTAACTAACAAGGGCCTTGAGTGCGTCCACAACAGGTGCGGTGAAAAGGGCCACAAGAATCGTATACAGGGCGAAGGAACCAATCGCCTCGCTGAGATATATCCTGGAATATTTGTGTTTCAGAGAGGTGATGATCAAACCGCCAACGATAAGACATCCGAGGTGAAAGTAGGGAAAGTTTCCTGCATTGGTGGCTATATATTCCGCGTAACCGAATGAGGCGGTCGCCAACACAACAAAGGCCGTCAGAATCAATGTTTGTAAAATTCTTTTCATGATTTATGTCCTCCTTTACGGGTTTTTCACTAACTTCTTTGTCTTATGTTAATGAAATAACCGTGCCAGATTGGCAGATTTATGAATAAATATTCGTAACTTCTTGATTATAAATGGATATTCCTGATAGCAAAGATCATTTAAACTGGCTATCAGAAGTCAAAACGGAAGGGTTTTTAAAAGAAACGTTAAGT
>Ga0209121_10006191_pt1 | contig 10576 bp, 11 predicted proteins | sample Cruoilmetagenom3_FD_187292 | JGI IMG/M metagenome (GOLD analysis project Ga0209121, IMG submission 187292) | Oil polluted marine microbial communities from Coal Oil Point, Santa Barbara, California, USA - Sample 3 (SPAdes) (version 2) | ecosystem: Environmental > Aquatic > Marine > Oil seeps ...
TTCTTGTCAGACTTGAAATCTGTTATGCTGACGGGAGGTGTTTCTTTTTCAAAGAAGTGTTTTAGGTGGATGACCTTAGCCCCTCTTTTTTTAACTTTAACTTCAATATCTTTCTTCTTTGCTGATTTATTTTCCTTGGGTGAATAAATCAAAAGATAATAATAATCTTCCGTTTCTGTTGCTTCCTTTAAAGCCTCCGAAACTTTATTAGAAAAAGCTGTATGGCCGCCAGTTGAGAAGCTGATTTCTTTAAAACAAGCTTCATAATCCTGAGCAACTTCCCTCAACTCAAAATCTCGGGAAAGGAGGGTTCTGAAAGATTTCATGAGAATTAAATGAAAAGTGATGTTTGCCTCCATGAAGAGATTTTTTAAAAGTTCAGTAGGAAAGTTTCCGGAAATATCAAAGCTTCTTTGAAGTTCCCATTGCTTAACTTGGACGGCACGCGCCATCACCTGCTTTACAGGATCAAGTTGAGAACCAATCCAACCACTGATTTCATTGTCAAGGCGTGATGCATTTTTTAATTTGGGAAAAATTTCCCTCTGCTGAAAACAGATGGCCCATTTTTCCCCTTCTATTTGTTTAGCTCTTTTTATGATACTCTGGTAGAGGACAGTATTGGGAGTGATAAATTGTTTTCTGTAATTGAGCCAGATTCTCTGGTAATTTTCATAAAACCTAAGAATGGCCTTGTCTGTATCTCCGAATTCACCTCGAAATGCGGCAAGAAGTTTGTCCCCTTCAAATCTTAATTCTCTGAATGATTTAAAAGTGTTCATGGTTGAGATGAGTTTGTATTTTTTTAAGGTTTCTTTAAGGTCAAGGATCATTCCAGATAAACTCTTTCCTATTTCTATGTTGAGCATTCTATCTTCAGTGAGGATGATAAGTTTGTCTCCCTGGCGAAAAAAATTCTCGAAAAAATAATCTATACCTTCTTCAACAGCTTCATTGTAATCAAAGATATTAAAAATAAGAATGAAGAGCCTCTTTTTTGGCTGGATTTTCATTGCTTCTGGGGATATTTCTTTGGGAATGGATATTTTTCTGGAGTGGATCTCAAAGGCTGTTATTTCCTGCTTCACTCCGTTTTCATATATCTCAAAGTCTTCTTTTGTTAGATTTTTAACTACCTGGCCTTTATGAATAACTCTGACCGGGACTTCTACTGCGATCACAGTGACTTCTTCTTGTAATGTTTTCTGGCTCAGAGCCAAATGATTGGTTAAATCAGAAAAGAAGAAAAAAAGGGCTATGAAAGGAAGCAATTTTTTCATGCTGGATTTTCTTATTCTAGACTAAGTTCCCCTCCTTTAATTTGCTCTTTTTGTTCTTTGCTATTTACAGTCAATTGTTATTTTCTATATTTGTATATCGCAAATTTTATGCCAGAGTAAAATATCAAGTTTTATCTTGTCACCTGACAAAATATTGTATGAAAATAGGAACACATGTAATATATTTTAGACATTCGCTAACTTCAACCTAAATTTAATTGAGCTGAATGTCAAGAATTTCCTCTTCCCCATCTTCTTGTTTTATTCATTCAAAGTAAATTAAACCCTAAGGGCAATCGATACAAAATATTTTTGTAAGAAAAGGAGCCTGTTAACTGTCAGGATGCCTTGGAATATTTAGACCGAGATGTTTCTTATCTGTTGTTCTTCTTCACTATTTTCGAAACCCATCTCTTCAATTCTGGAATATCTTTTGTACAGATTGTCCAAACGAGATTTATGTCGACTCCAAAATAATCATGGATTAGCTTATTCCTTAATCCGGCAATATCCTTCCATGGGATGTTTTTATATCGTATTTTTAGGTCTGTAGACAATTTTTTGACAGCTTCGCCAATTATCTCCAGTTGACGAATTACTGCGCTTTGGACAAGGATATTTTTTATGAATTCCTTTTCTTCCATATCTTCTATGAAATTTTCGATATTTTTTATTGAATCGAGAACATGTTGCAAGTAAATCTTATCTTCTTTCATAAATGACTCTCATGGACTTTAAAATAGTATCTCTCAAATAAGGGCTGATACTTTCTGGTGTTAACAAGTCCACTTTCCTTTTGAGGATCCTTTTGAATTCATTTTCTGTGTGTATTAAATCAAGAAGACTTTTCTTTTTTGATTTATCAAATTTTATAACAAAATCAATGTCACTTTTTTTCGTTTGATCGCCTCTTAAAAAGGAGCCAAATAAAGCTAAAAAAACAACATTGTTTTTCTCACAAACCCTGAATAATTTTTCTCTTATTTTTTTGCCATTTGATTTCTCTAGAAAAATATCTTGTTTGTACACATTCTTCCTCCGAGTCATTTTGTTCTAAAAATTATTAATTTTTATTATCTCTTAATGTTTCTATTTATTCAAGGTATGCATGGCTCTGTGACGAAAAGTGGGGTAAAAAAATAGAAGTGGCAGGTTTTTGAGTGGAAAGGTATAATTTCCACATCAAATTCCTGGCTAAAGGAGACCTGCCACATGAGCAAGAATATCTTAAGTATTTTTCATTTGCAAGACATCGGATATTCCTGTTCTCGTTCAGACACATTAGTGACACTTTAGAAGAGGAATCCCTTGCAGATTTAGTAGCTTTATGGATACATCATAGATTATTCTTTATGAAGCCTGATTAACATCTTCCCAAGCAAGAAAATTGTGAAGGATTTGGAGCAAGGCCAAAAACGAATTTCCTGTAAAATAAAAGATTCCAGGACTCCATTCGCCGTATTGGGCCCCGCTTCCTGATATGACCATCAAGACAGGAATGAAAGCCATGACAGCCGCTGTTATTGAATTGATGGGGAAATAAAAAACTTATATTTTAAGGCTTTGTGCCTGGCAATAACATTTCAAACAAATATTAATTTGGTCTTGACATTTTTTAAGAATGAAAATATCATTAATAGGAAAGTAAGAAAATAAGAATATCAGAAAATTCAGGAGATATAAATGGAAGAATTGATTAAAGTGAGAGAAAGAGGACAGGTGACTCTGCCAGTGTTTATAAGGAGAGGTTTGAATTTGGAAAAAGGCAGCCTTATTTTAGCCAAGATTGTAGATAATACAGTTGTGATGATTCCCCAAAAGACAATAGAAAAGAATCAGGATTGGTTTTGGACAGAACAATGGCAGAAACTCGAAGTAGAGGCTGAAAAAGATATACAAGAAGGGAGAGTAAAAACTTTTAATTCTGTTGAGGAATTATTTGATGAAATTGAAGAAAGCTCTGAGATTGACAAGAACAGAAAGGTTCAAGAAAAGCGCTCTTGATTTAGACCAAAGAACAAAGGAAAAGCTAAAGAAACAACTGAAACTATTAGTCTCTAATCCTCGAAATCCTTCATTAAGAGTGAAGAAAATAAAAGGAACTAGGTCAATTTTTGAAGCCAGGGTGAATGATTCCTATAGATTTACTTTTGAATATGGAAAGGAAAATGAGATTATTCTCAGAGTGGTTGGGCCTCACAATTCTGCATTAAAAAAACCTTAATAGAGTAAGGGCAAAGTATCCTGTTACGATTCCACCTAATCCAAGTAGCACTCCGAAGTCTATAACCACAATGACAATGTAACAGCATTTAATGCGTTTGTATTAGTAAGCGAGTAGACAGAAGTGAGGCAACCTTTTTCGTGCTCGGAGAGTATATATAGTTTAGAGGAAAAAAATAATAGTGTTTATGCTTGTGAGTAAAAGGAATAAGTGAAGAAATTAATTGTTTTTTTATTTTTAGTTCTATTTATCTGGTGGATTTGATTTCATTCACCAATGGAAAGATAAAATGTATTATTTCTCCCTCAAGACTGTTTTCAGCCATGTTCGGGGGAGCACAGAGGCGATTCTCATAACACAGGAATCTCCAGTCCGGTATTTCCAGCGGCCTGATACAGACCATATCTGGGTTGATCCTGAACGGACTTCTCTCTCCGGGATTGCTGGGGGTCGCGCAGTAGCATCTTATTTACTGTCAGTAAGTTAAACTCATTTCCCACCCCCTTATGCCCCTTAGAGGCGCTTTTAGGGGGGGTTCATCGATTTTCCTTTTAGCCGAATTGATCAAATTGTTAAGATATCCAATATTTGTTTTTTGTTTTATTAATTTCCCTTCTTCAAACAGCCCCTTCAATGAATTTTCTAAATTCATCCTCCTTTCCTTTTATCAGGATATGATCTTTAACAATGTCTTTATAAAAATAATTATTCTCTAAATTTTTTTTAAATTCCTTTTCACTGCATATGTGAGAGTTGATTTCTCTTTTAGTTAGATCTTTAACTTTCTTTATAGCTTCGTATACTTCATCTTCATAAGCTTTGCCTATTATGAAAAGGTCTATATCAGAATCAGATTTTATTCCTCCCTTGGCGTATGAGCCAAAAATAAAAGAAAAAGTAATGTTTTCAATTCCACTTAATAAATTTTTTAACTCAACTTCGATTCCAATTGTCTTCTTGACAATAGACTCAACTTCTTGAAGGAGATTAAATTTTTTATTCAATTTATAGACGTTAAGTCCTCCACTTTTTCTCATTGTAATAAGATTGATTTTTACTCTCTAATTAAATTCCTGAATAACTCTTACGAGAGTCAAATGGCTTCCTCTCTCTTATAAACTATTTTTCCTCCCACAATTGTGTGATCTACCTTTGAAGTCATGATTTCGTTATGAGGGATAGTTAAGAGGTCATTATTGAAAATCACTATGTCAGCAAGATAGCCTTTTTTTATCATCCCCTTACGATCTTCCATGAATTCCGCATAGGCTGAACCCAAGGTATACAGTTCTATAGCTTTTTCCATGCTGAGTTTCTGATCAGGAAACCATCCGTCACCCGGCTCACCCGCGCGATCTTTTCTTGTGACTGCAGCATAAAGTCCTTCAAGAGGGTCTATTGGTTCAACAGGCCAGTCTGTGCCAAAGGCAATTTGAGCTCCAGCCTGAAGAAGCCTCTGCCAGGCGTAGGCTCCCTTACAGCGTTCGAGCCCAATTCTCTTCTCGGCAAATCGCTTGTCTGTAATGCAGTGAGTCGGCTGCATAGAGGCTATTACCCCAAGCTTAGCAAAGCGTGGAATATCAGAATCTATTAAAATCTGGGCATGTTCGCTGCGGTGACGGCTATCGCGTTTGCCATTCACCTGCTGTGCTTTTTCTATAGCATTAAGAACCCAATTATTTCCCTTTGAGCCGATGGCATGTGTACCGGTCTGGAATCCCATTGCATCTGCAGCGGTTATTCTACGTTCGAATTCCTCATAGGGCATCATAGACATACCGCTCGTGCTGGGGTCATCTTCGTAGGGTTCGAAGAAAAGTGCAGTACCTGAGCCGAGAGTACCATCGATGAATGACTTTAGATAACCAAAGCGTATCCAGTTGTTTTCCCGTGGAAATCTTTTGCGAAGCTCATCCAGTTTTTTTAAATCTTCTTCATTATCAGGCATAGCCATGTTGAAAGTTACTCGCACAGTAAGCCTACCCGCATCTTTGAATCTTTGAAGACGCTCATGTTCCCCGTTTAGGTGTTGAATACTTGTGACCCCTGTTTTCCGGGCTGCAGAGAGAGCAAGTTCCAATGCTTCATCTGCTCTATTTTCTTGTTCTTCAGGACTCAACTTGACAGAGCTTTCGATTTTTAATAATCCAGTTGCTCGCTCTTTAAAGATTCCGGTTGCTTCACCGGTCTCTGGATCTCTGACTATTGTTCCATTGGGAGGGTTGGGAGTATCTTTTGTAATCCCGGACTTTTTAATTACGTAGCTGTTTACCCATACCGAATGTCCATCCGCCCGGCTCAGTACAACAGGATTGTTTGGAGCGACAGCATCAAGGATTTCCTTTGTTGGCCATTTTTTGTCAGGAAATGTTTCGTGTTCCCAGCCTCTTCCTGTAATCAATTCACCAGGCTTGGATTGTGCCACTTTTTCCTTTACTATCTGCTGGATTAATTTTGGATCGTGGACTTTGCGGAAATCCAGATCCATGAGGGATTTACCTCCACTCATGAAATGAATGTGAGCATCGTTTAAACCAGGAACAACAAGCATGCCTTTAGCATCGATTACTTCTGTGGTTCCCTCTTGGATATATTTATCGATTTCATCATTAGAGGTAACAGCAATGATGAATTCACCTTTTACGGCTACAGCCTCAGCTCTCGGATTATCCAAGTCGATTGTGATAATTTTGGCGTTTTTTATTACAAGGTCGGCTGGGCTACCCTTGTATTTTTTCCCACAGTCCAAAATAATCAGAATCAAAAGGCAAACTGTTGCGATTATAAATGTTTTCCTCAAAATTTTCATAATCCTTCCTCCTTTTTTATTTTCATAAGGCATTAATTTACATCATAGAAAAAATACATCCTGCGATAAAAAACATTTTTTTATCTATCTCAGGATTATCTTTTTTTCTAAGGTCCCGGCATGCCTCGATTGATATTTTATTGTAATTTCTCCATTCCCCGAGATCAAGAACTGATGCTCTATCTTACCAAACCCGGGGACTGTGAGGAACTGTAGTTCAGGTCGGTATTTTTTATAAATAACCTGGTTTCTGTACGGGTCAGTCAGAACACCTCCAGCCAGAATTTTTACATCTTTTTTAGAAACAGACAGAATATCCTGAGGATAAAGCCTTACTTTTTGAGCGTGGTAAGACATTGTAGGCATGGCCTTTGTATTGCTCAAACGTGTGCGTACTCTGTAAAGATTTTTTCCTGTTTTTTTTATTTCAAAAACATCAAGGTTAATCTCAGGGGTATTCTTAGCTGAAAAGATGACTGCCGATGCATTACGGTGGACCAGGTCTTTTAACATGAATGGAGCAGGAAGGCGCGTGCTCATTTTTACCCAGCCTCCTATTTCAATATCTCCATAAGTGGGATGTTTATAGGACTTCCAGGGTTTATAGAGTTCTCCTTGAGCAAGATGGTCATTGAACTTAAGTCTTTCTCTTTCCTGTGAAATACTTCCCCCGAATCTCATTTCAGTACTTTGTGAATTCATGCTTACTGTCTTTTCTTCTTTCCTGGTTTTAAAGGTTTCCTGTGAAGACATAAATAATTCACCCACAAACCCGTAAGTACCAAGGCATTGTACCTGCCACTCAACAGAATCTCCGTAAGTTGTATAAAGGTCTTTCCAGCTAATAATATAGCGGTATCCAGGTGTTATTCTCTCTGCCTGTTTCCCAAGGTAATCATAGACTGCGATATCTTTTGGATGGTATTCTCCTTGAGACCTGGTGCTTGGACCGCGTAGGTACATTCCACCGCAATTATGGAAAGACCAGGTGATACAAATGTTCGGACGTTTTTTTATATATTCAGAAAGAGCTTTCATGCCAATCCCTGAAAACGGATAATCTCCTGCACCGCTCTGAACATATTCTGGAGCCCAGTCAAATCCCCAGTTGCGGTTAGGATCTACATAACCTTCGGCGTCTTCATTGATTTTACCATCTCCATCATTATCTATTCCTTCCTGCCCGAGAATAGTCCATTCGCCCTTTTCTCCTGGCTTTATCCTGACCATTAATCGAGAGTCTTCAGGATCGGTCTTGAATTGACCGAAGGGGTCTCGTTTGCGCATCAAGCATATATTTCCATCTCCGTCAAGGTCATCAGGAAAGTCTTCGTCTACAAGCCCATCACGGTCATCATCTTTAGGAATGCGCAGCCCGCGATTGCTGCTTGAAGTATTGGCATCTGCAAAGAAATGATAACGTCCGTCTACGTTTACAACTGGAACAATGTAAAAACACTTTTTATCAATGAGATTTGTTATGTTTTTGTTTTTTCCATAATTGGTTAGCAAATAGTTAATAAGATATAGTGTTACTTCTGTTGCCTGGATTTCGTTTCCATGGATATTTCCGTCTACGTATATGCCAGGCTTGTCGAGTTGTTTTCCAGTTTTGGGGTTGTTGATCGTTAAGGCATATATTATGCGTCCTTCTTCACTCTTTCCAACAATATCGAGCTTTGTTAGGTCGGGATAGGCCTTATGGAAAGCCTTAATGGCCTCTACAACCATGTCATAGGTATAATAATAATCAAAGCTCAAAGGAATGGAAATATTGTGCTTCTGTGGAATTTCCGGATAAGCCATTGAAAAGGTAAGTAATATTATAACCAAAAACAGGAATATTTTTTTCATTTTGCACCTCGCAGTTCTATCTGTTTTGAATCACTCGAGGCAATAGAGGTTGTTGCCTTTATTTTGAGCTTTACGGGTTTTTCAGCCTGAATGATCCAGGATAGCATATGTGTCTTGTAGCCCCCAATCTTTTTTACCGAGCTTCGTTTTTTCCCTTCTATTATTCTGTAATTATTTCCTTCTAAAGTTACAATTACAGGTAAAATACGGTTGTTTCTTATTCCCATGGCAGTAGGATAAGGAAGATAGCCTGTGTTTCCTATCCACGCTGAAACTCGATACAATCCCTTTCCGATTGGTTCTACTTTTGTTTTGTTTATCCTGATGCGCGCTATTTTTTCTGTTAGCTCAAAAACCCATGGAACCTGTCCTTTTAAAAGATTCATAATCATCGCAGGGGGAGGTGTGTTGGAGACATAAGGAACTGGTCCGCCGATTTCGACTTCTCTGAGCGTTGGATGTTTATAAGGCTTCCACTCGACGAAGCCTTTTCCACCGAGTTCTTTATCACTAAAAGCAAGCAAGGCTTTTTCCTTAGGCTTTGCACCTTCTTTTCCCTTTGGTTTGGGCATCTCCTTGAGCATTGCAGCCATTTTTTTTGTTGTCATCATCCCATTTTTTACAGCATCAATCACCATTTTTGGCTTGAAATTTGGTGGTGCACCCGATGATTTAAGGAATTCCTCAATCTTTTCTTCTCCCAACTCAAGGAATTCTTCATTGCTCATATTCTCGAGTTTTTCAGGTGTGATAGCACTTTTATCTTTCTTTTTTTCTTCAAGCTCAGGAAGGGACCAGAAATCCATGCTGAACGATGGAATTCCGAGGTGATAATATGACCATAGTTCGAAGGAGCCGTCTTTTGCTCTGGGTGGCTCCAGGCGTTTAGCATCGAGTTTATTCTTTTTTAGAAATTCTTTGTATTTTTCTGAAAGTTCACTGTAGAATTTTAGATCTTCGGGTAAAGGATTTACGACTGCTCCTAAGCCCAGAAAGCTTGCTACCATTGATTCTGTAACTTCCATACCCTCGGGAACAAATTGCTTCGTCATTTCCATGACTTCCTTCATGGTATAGGTCTTCTCTGTATCAATATTAAGGAATTTTCCATACCTTTCAGGGATTTTAATCTTTGTTAAGTCAACCTCTCCTTTACGGCCTCCTCTTGGTGGAACCAAGCAGAAATTGGTTTCTCCGAAGACAATGGTCATTGCTATTTCCCTGTGTTTGCAAATGAATTTCATCAGGTTGTAGCTTTCACATTCGCTTCCAGCCCAGGAGCCTCCGGTTTTCGTAAAAAATTTAAAGAGATGTGGAAAATTAATTCCAATGTTTATGCCTCCAGGTCCATCTTCATTATAATTCCCGTCTTTATCATTATCTACACCTTCGGTGTAAAGCTTATATAATCCCTTCTCGCCTTTTACCCAATCAGCTATTTTCATCAATCTTGGCTCTCCAGGAACAGGTATCCATTCTCCCTGAGGATCTTTTACACGCATCATGGTAATTATTCCGTTTTCATCCAGGTCTTCAACACCATCTTCGTCGATTCCGTCGTCCATATCATCATTGTTAGGCCGTGCGTTTCGCGTATCTTTTAAAAGAGGAGTAGAGAAGAATCTCATTGCAGCATCGGGATTTCCGCAGGGAAGAATGTACCATGTTTTATTTTTTCTGACTTCTGGTTTTTCAAGAATGGATTGTATCAGGTAAATTGCTGCTTCGCTTGAAATAGGAACGCTGCCCTCAAGATTTGAAACGACAAAAACAGCAGGACAGGCTTTTTTCTTTTTGTTGACTTCAGGCCCTATCTCTATAACATTAATCTCGTTTCCTCCAGGGCTTACGGCAATTTTGTGAAGTATTGAGATCTTTGGATTAGAGACTGCCATATCTTTTAAAGCTTTGTTCAATTCTTCTGGTTTGTGATAGCTGTCAAATTGGAAAGAAAGTCCAGTTTTAAGCAGGGGAAAGAAGAGAAGTAGGGCAAAGATTAATGCAAGATACTTTTTTTGTTTCATTTTCACCTCGTCATGAAAAAATATTTTATATGGAATAATCATAATAACAATTATTATTCATTTTAAATATCATTATTTTAAAACAAATTCATCAAGAGAGGAAAGAAATTGTAGAATTCCCAAATAACAGGAAATCTTCTGATAGTATGTTCTCTATCGCAAAACCTTCTTTCTCTTCTTTTATAACATTCTCAGCGTCTCCTCTTTGTCTGTAAAAATGAACAACTCTATGCTTATCCCAATCTGTATTGGTAAAATAGACCGGGTAGGTGTTTTGGAATTCTTTACCTCTTGTCATGCCTCTATTATACCATTTCTTATGGGGTAGTAGAGGCCTTTATTTAAATAAATTGCCTGATCAGCAAGATTTATCCGATTATTTGGG
>Ga0209121_10006192_pt1 | contig 10576 bp, 8 predicted proteins | sample Cruoilmetagenom3_FD_187292 | JGI IMG/M metagenome (GOLD analysis project Ga0209121, IMG submission 187292) | Oil polluted marine microbial communities from Coal Oil Point, Santa Barbara, California, USA - Sample 3 (SPAdes) (version 2) | ecosystem: Environmental > Aquatic > Marine > Oil seeps ...
TTAAAAAAGAAATAATTCAAGAGAGACAAAAAAGACACACAAAAAAAAAGAACACTTATTTTTTCATCTCTTTATCACCCTGTTTAACACTCCACTCTTTAAGGGAAATATTATGTATAGGAATGATATATGGGAAATGATGATGAACGAACCCTTGCTGAGGGTCTTACATTCCCTATAAGAAAAAGGGGGACACGGGACCCGATGATGATGATCTTGAGTGCTGACACACCACCAAAAAAAAAGATGAGGAAAGGGGAATAAGCAAGCAGATGGAAAGAAAACTAGAGACAAACCCCCCTGCAGGGTTTACATCCAGGTGTCTAAACCCTCTTGCATGGCAACAGTGAAATCCCGTATACCAAAGGCACCCTGAATAAATTTTTCAATCAGTTCCCGATACCAGGTAAGATCAATGTCATCCCTATCTTTTAACAGGGTAACAGGATACATGTAATGAATCGGTTTGACACCACTCTTGGAGGGATTACGGATACCCGGTAGGGGTTTTTTGGTGACCACAAAACGCAGCTTTTTCCGGAAACGGATCTTCCCAATCAATGATTCCAGGGCAGTGGCACGTTGCATATATACAGAGGGTGAACCATCAGGATTATGTTTATAGAACCCGGGTGGCTGAACCGATTGAACAAGAGTGAAATCATCAAGGTTATAGCGGGATAAATCAAGATTTGTGACCGCTTTCTCTGTAAATTTCTTAATGGACTGTTTAATATTTCTGCGTGCTTCCTTTTCATCCTGCCATGAGAGATTCTCTGCAAGGACATCCTTCATGATGTCCTTGAGGATAAGCCGTGCAATATCGGGTTTATCACTCCCCTTAAAATTATTTCCCTTGGTGGTCATGGCAAGCCTGTCTGAGTCAATATCAAAAATAAGATAGTTTTTATGTTTCACAAAAATCATCGCCTCATGGATTTCGGGTTCAAGTTCAAACTGTGAATAGGCCAGTTCCTCCCGCCATTTCCGATTACAAAAATCAATGGTTTCCAGTGCCTCAACGGGAGGTGTCAACCAGTGAGATGTAATTGGTGATGATGAGTCCAATACCCTTTGCATCTCCACGGACGCTGTATTTGAACAGGCAAGATAGATTCCATCAGTATCACCATACACAACCCGGATGCCTTTATTTTCAAGTATCTGAAGAGTGCTGTGAAGTATCTGCTGTCCCCGGGTGGTAATCAATGCCGCCCCCCACATGTTGAATTGGCGACAGGATACACGGGGAGCAGACAAGATACCATGTGTTCCTGCATTACGAGCACCCTTTAAGCTTTGATACACCATTTTCAATCGCTGGTGGTCCTCCCCTTTTTTTTCCTTCATCTCTTTTTTTACCTTATCAATTGAATCCATGAGGCCACCCATGGCTAGGTTAACTACACCGTCAACACTGCTTTTTTTAATCCCCACCATAAAGCCTTCCTTAGCAAAATCTTCCTCAGGTTTCGTGTACACAATGTGATTCAGGAAAGAAGAGGGGAGACGTTTCAACCACACCCAATCATCCGGAGATTCATCTTTGTGTGCCAACCGCACGGTATCGGCACCCGCATTGACCGCACGAAGAATCGTGGGATACATTGCCCCCACATCTGCCACAATAACATGAAACCAGGGAATGAAATTGGAATGGGCATCTGTATCGGGCTTTATGGTCATTCCCCCAGGGATGTGATATCCGAGTGTTCCTTTGTCAGAGATGACATAGGGGTATTCAACCCAATCAGGCATCTCGTCACCATATTTTGCTACTCGTAAAATCTCTTGTTCTGCTCCATTTTTTCTACAGTTCTCTGCAATCTCTTGTTTATTTTTTCCATAGCGAGAGATTTCAGTGGCAATGGAAAAAACACGGGCTATGGCAGGCATAATTTTTTTATGATATGATGCACGAATCATGGCCATATGGTCCCACATCTTTGTGGCACCCGAGGTTAACAATATTTCAAAGGGCATATCTGTAGTGAAGGAAAGGGGGAGTGCCTGCTGGAGAAGGCTCAATGTGATCCCGATTTGTTCTTGGACATCCTGTTTATTGTAGAGTAATGTTTTTTTATCCAGAGCCATTTCTTCCGGGGTGAGTTGTAACCGGTTGGGGATATCAACTTTTAAAAATTGGGCGATACCGGATAGGGTGTAGTCATCGAGTGAATAGAATTTTCGTGCTGCGTGATAGGTATCAAAACTGGAGGGATAGAAAATAGCGATCTCGCTGGGTGAACCGAAATGGTATGATCGTTCCACTTGGGTATAGGTATCAAGAAAGTTTTGGAGAATGGTGGCTTCTGTAGATGATAGTGAACCGCTTTGAAGAAAATGGTTTATCCGCTGGGTTACTTGGAGATTGTCAAATCCAAGGATATTATGTCCTGTCACGATATCAGTTTTTTTTAGTATGGTACAGAGGGTGCAGAGATTCTTTATTTCTTCCTCTTGGTTTGCGGCTATGAGTTGATGTACTTCTTGGTCACCTGTTGAGGGGATGTCATGGATATCAAAATCGAAGGTTTCACTCTCTAGGTCTTTGTGGGATGAGATGGTGAGGTCAAAATGGGCGTGGCCAATGATGTCAATAGGGATATCGGTTCCTTTGCCATACTGGGTCATTTCGATATCATACGCGGTCACCGTGAGTTTATTTTTTTTCCCGTGGGTGTCAAAGATCCATTTGTCCTGTGTTGCCAAGTCAACCAGGGCTCGTTCCCGATAGGGGATGTCGTGTTCCGCGGTATAAAATCCTTTATTGAAGAGCAGGGTACTGATTTCGGGGACATGATAGGAACGGGTGGTATAGACCTTGAATACTTTTCGTTTCGCTCCATGGTTCCAAAAGGAGGTATAGTCCTCAAGGTCACCAATTTTTGCAATTTTGTTCTCTGCCAAGGTGTCATATTGTTTCTGGAGCATGTCCCATGCATGGTGGATATTTCTGCCCGGGGGAGTGAATGCCAAAAAATAGGGTGCATGAAGCACGGAGAGGAGCTCTGGTTTTTCTTGTCCTTGTGTATAAAGATAGCGGGATGATGCATTCAGGATCATGAAGACCACATGGGTACCATGTTTATTATTTTTTAGGAAACAGGTATATACATCCTGAGGGGGACATGGAGGGCTGCATGCAGTCCATCAAAATTTTAACGAAGGGAATGGGGGGTTGATTGGGTAGCTTGAAGAGTTTCTCCTGCACGGAATCGTTCACCCAAGGTAACATGGAGGGGGATACCTGTGGGAAGATAGAGGTCCACACGGGATCCAAAACGGACAATCCCTATTTTCTCTCCCTTTTGTACCTGTTGTCCAACCGTGACATAGGGAACGATTCTTCGTGCAAATGTCCCGGCTATCTGAATGATTTTAATTGTTCCTTGGGGGGTCTCCATGAGGTAACTGAGTTGTTCATTGTGTAGACTGTCTTGTGTGAACGCGGGATGGTGGCCACCCGGGCGGTGATGCATCTTGGTGATGGTTCCCTCCAAGGGAAATCGATTGATGTGAACATTGTAGAGGTTCATAAAAAGGGATACTCTTTGTGCAGGACCAATATCTGGGTCATTGAGGACTTGGATATCCATGATGGTTCCATCTGCAGGGGACACTATTCCTTGTTGGATGCGTCGTGGTGGATCTCGAAAGAAGATAAGGAAGACAATGGATAACAGGAAAAAGAAAAGTGAAATAGATATCCACCAAATCCAGTAGAGTGACAAAGCTAGTGTCAGGCATGCTAGGATGACGGGGACAATGATATAGGGATATGTATGGGGAGCAATCATTTTTTCAGGATATATGTTTCAAGGGGTCCTTTTCTTTTCGGAAGATCAATGAGACCCATGATGTTATCATAGAGTTCAGGAAGAACAGTGAAGGCAAAAAATGCTAGGATGATAAGGGCAATAAGAGACCCGATTTTTCCTACTACATGATGCATAAAAGCGAAGCTGTATCCCAAAACTTCGATTCCATAGATGACCCCCATGTTTCTAATAATGTTGAGGAAATAGATAATGGGGACTGTGCCAAGGAATGCCTTCCATCGTCGGTGATTGTCTGCATGTGATAGTGCAGCAATGGCACCAATAAATATTATCATGGACTGGATGCCCGTACAGGCCAAGATGAGATATACTGATGTTTCCCCGTTAAAGGTTACGGGGACATGGATTTCTTCATTATAGATTATACCTTGTGCTACCACATTATATCCCAGGAGTTGTAGAGCCCATGCTGTCTGGTCTGCCACTATTTTTATCAGAAAACCGGAGAGAAAAGATATTTTTTCTATCAAAAAGTAAGAAAAGCCAGCAATGACTGTTGTTCCCGCTATAAAATCAAGTGCAGGGGGATGGTTGTTTTGGGTATGGGAAAGGTATTCATGATAGGCAAGATAAAAAAGGAAATAGACACCCACAATGGTAAAAAGGGAATTGACAAGGTCATCGATGTGTAAAAAATATCCTGGCTGGGTAGCCCAATAGAGAGCAAAAATGACCCATCCCGAGGAACGGAGACAATGATGTTTTTTCCAATAGCCAATACCAAGAAGGATGAGACCAAGAAACAAAACAAGGGAGGACCCCAGGGAAAAGGTATCAGAGTCATGCCATGCAAGAAAGAGCATATAGCCAATAATAAGAGAAACTGTCGGTATTCCCAGGGTGGCAAGAAGAAGGGATAATCCTTTTATATCCTGACAAGTCACAAGAGGGTATGATACAGTGTTATTATAATTTATTCCATGGGGGCAGGAATTGTTGAAATAGAGTAGTGGAGAAGGGCATCTTTTTCAAAAACTGTTCCCTCATCATCTGTCCCATTGGTCACACCATCAGTATCATCCCCCCACCACCCCCCGGTTTGGAGTTTATACTGGAGATCTAGGGAAAAATCACCATCAAAGGTTCCATCTATATCAAGTTGTTCAGAGGACAGAGGATCCCGGTCATAGAGTTCTATACGGAGGTCAAAGGTTGACTGGTCATCTGGAACATTATATATAAAGGACCAATTGAGAGAGACGGGAGTATCAATGATGACATCATCCCAATAGTCAAGACCGGGGGGACGGGCAGTTACAAGTTCTTTATCATTAAGATAAATGATGAAAAACACCTCGGCAGGGCTATCATCAAAGGGGGGTGTATCAACAGCCCCCAAAATCCTAATTGTTTTAAGTGAGATATTAAGGGCGGCATCAAAATAAGGCATATAATCATTTTCATTTCTGATATCATCATTATCTTTATCTATATCAGCATTATCACCGATCCCGTCACCATCAGTGTCCACCCATTCAGAGGGATCAGTGGGGAATGCATCCTCATCATTTGGCACCCCGTCATTATCCAGATCATCATTATGGTTTTCTGATGACGAAAAATAGTCATTTATCCGTGGTGCTGATGCAATCAGCACCACGATGGCAATAGCGATAATGAACCCAATTAATACTAACTTTCCCGATTTTGGCTCGGAATCTGAACCGGGGCTGGCATACATTCTATAGTAACAGTGACTCCATGTATTTAAGAATATTGTTTATTTATATGGAGTGTACTCTGTGATTCTGCCAAAATTTTTGTGAACGATATACTGGATGACTGTAGTTTAGCGGGATAGGGAAGAGGTTTCCCCGGGTTAGTACCACTAGATTTTAGAGGAAAGTTCCGTCAAGTTTGTGAGTGTATAGTGATTGTTGCCTTGGTGGTGATGATGGTGGTTACGGTTGAGATAAAAAGCGATTATACCAATTTTTTGGGGAATAAGATAATCAAAACAGTAATCATCCCCTACATGCATGATGTGTGACGGCTCCATGGAAAGACTGTTGCATATCTGCTGATAGACTTTGCTGTCTTTTTTGGTTTGTTTAAAGTCTGTGACAGCTGAAAAGATATGGGAAAAGTAGTGTGCAAGATTTGCTGCCTCCAGTTCAATGTTGAGAAATTCCCGGGCAGCGTTTGAGATGATCATAAGAGAATATTTTTCCTTGAGGGTATGTAATACCGTGGGTACCTCGGGGTATAGGGTGATTTTATGACGATAGGCATCAAGGAGGGATTTCCAGTTCTCATCTAGACCCAGTTTTTTTAGCCAATACTGGATATCATACCATTCAATTGCTTCTGGCCCGATCTTGTTGTATTCCTTCATGAGGTATCTTTTTGCTTTAAGGAAACTGATTCCCTGGTGTATGGCATAACGGTGGGGTAGTCCCTCTAGCCATACAGCGTTAGCAAAGGATTGATGTATAAGAGTGCCATCCATGTCAAAGGAGATCATTTTGTCCATGTTAGCTCCCAGGGAGAAGATAGATTTGGCTCTCCCATTTTATAAATGGGATTTCGTCACCCTTCCATGCATAGTCTTGTGGTTTGGTTATGTCACATGTCTTGTAGGTGTCCGAGTCCATGATTTGCAATTCTTTTTTTGTTTCTGAGATGATGAGAGCATTTTTGATCTCTGGATGGATGATATCAACCAAAGAAAGCTCTTTATAGGAAATGGACCGAATCTCTCCAGAATAGAGATTACGCAGCATTACTTGTGTTTTCATATCCAGTACTTGATAAAGGGTATCCTGGAATTTGATGAAGTCCTTGATATTGCAGGGAGGGAGACGTAGGAGGTGGGTCACCCGGTATACATTTTGACCATCCTTTACCCCAGCGAGAGTTACTGATTTTTTTGTTGTGGCATGCAATCGATGTTTTAGTGTGCGTGTCAGGGATTCTGCAATATGTTGCTCACCGAGGTAGTAATCAATACCCTGCGGGATTTCATCTATTTTGGTAATGAATGCCTTGGGATCTCGTGAATCTGTGATTTTTTTGGTGATGATGTTATGAATCATAGTTTTTTGGTCACAAGGTATATCCCGATGGGTTCCCCGTATCTGGAGAATGGCTTCATAGTATCCCCCCATAATCATGGAACAACGGGGACAGGCAGTAATATGGATCTTTATCGGAAGGCTATATTTTTCTGAGACCTCTGTACCATAAATGTTTCCCCGGCAGTGAATCCTCCAGGATTTTTGTTTTGTGCCTATTTTGATGTCGGGATTTGTGATATGGGGATCCAGTGTAATCTTTTTGCGGAGTATCAATTGGGAGGTATCTGGCCCCCGTCCCCATCCAGTATCTATTTTATAGGAACCACAGTGGCTGCATTTTTCTAGGTCTAGTTTGTGAGGGAGGGAAAAAATCCTTTTTGATTTAATATAACAGTCTGGACAGAGCCCTTTTAGGTTTTCAGCTGCTTGTTTACCACACTTAACACAGATCATTATATATTTCTACTCATTATCCATTACAAGGAATTGCGCATGGGGTATACCTTGGATGTGGAGGATATTTTTTTTGGTGATGAGTCCCTGTTTTAGTGAACATGTTATCACTTTTTTCCCCACCAGGTTTGCTATGGTTGCTCGTTTGAGGTATTTTTTTAGCATGTCCTCATCTCCCCGGAGGTCATCATAGAATTCCGGGGTGACAGTCAGACAGAGGTCTCCTTGGGAAAATGTCTGTCCCAGAAGATCCGTGTCACAGGCTGCAACCAGGAAATCTTTGCCATGCATATAGGTTTTAATGGAGATCATGGGTTTTCACGGGAGCCGGTATTTATTGGACTTTGGTTCAAATATTTGTCCATTTATGCGTAGTTTTGTAAGGGCTCCTTCAGCCAGTGCCGCCTCGATCCCTTCAGTCTCTGCCATACTGATGATATCCTCACGTGTCGCCAAACCTGACTTGGATTCATTACATATTTTTTTGATAATGCCAAGAAGTATCCTCATTCGTTCTTGCTGGCTGTGCGAGATACCAGTTTGGATGACATCGATATCAAAGAATCCTGTTTCCCGGTCTACACCTACTTTTTTGAGGTAATCTTCCACGATTTGTATGGCTCTTTGTGCATCCTCGATACCTGCTGTTTTATCAAGACGGATACGGGCTGAGGCTTCGGTGAGACGGACAAAGGCCTCGAGTTGCCGGGGGGTGAAGGGAATAGATTCATGTGATGCACTTCGCATATTTACATAGTAGCTTTTTATTTCCTGGAGGGCGTCATCCGAGAGGACAGGAAAGATATGTCGTTTTGCATAGGCGATATATTTTCGTAGAAAGGAGGGTTCAAAAACGGGGGAGTTTTCTGTCACGATATCTTTTCCTTCTTGTGTTTGATTTGATTCCCTTCGGATATTTTCATGGATTTCCCCTGCCTTGTGGACACGTAATACATGGGTAGCAAGATTTGTATCCCGTACTTTATCAGGTTTATCGGTGATGGAAAAGATGAGATCGAACCGGGAGAGGAGGGTGGGTGGCATGTTGATTTGTTCATGGACAGGGACATATTCATCAAATCTTCCCAGTTTGGGGTTGGCTGCACCCAGGAGGGCACAGCGTGATTTCAGTGTGGCATTAATCCCTGCTTTTGCCACGGATATTTCTTGTTGTTCCATTGCTTGATGAAGGGCGTCTCTATCCGTGGGGGGCATTTTGTCTAGTTCGTCGACACAGGCGATCCCCAGGTCCGCTAGGACGAGGGCTCCAGCTTCAAGTGTCCAGTGTCCCTCCCCGAATTCATCACTGCGGACAGCGCTTGCGGTTAATCCTGCTGCAGAGCTTGATTTCCCCGAAGTATAGATGCTCCGTGGGGCTAACAGGGAGATGTAGCGAAGTAGTTGGCTTTTCCCGGTCCCGGGGTCACCAACGAGGAGGATATGGATGTCTCCTCGTATCCGGGTTTCATCAGCCATGATTTTGGGGACACCCCCGAATAATTGGAGAACCAGGGCATCTTTTTCTCTTTCGAGTCCATAGAGGATGGGTGATATGGATTGCCTCATTTTTGTATATATGTCTTTGTCTTTGCTTACCTCGAATATTTTTTCTTCATCTTCATCACTTATTTGGATTTCCTCAAAGGCTTGTTCGAGTTGTTCGATGCTTGAGGCGTTCATGACTTTATCAAATTCGGTGAGTTTTATTCGTCCCCGTATTCTTTGTCTTCCATGGAGTGTGCCATTGACAATCACTCTGTCCCCAGGGACGATGTTTCCCACCAGGTCGTCTTCGAGATAGACGGTGAGGCGTTGTGGTTGTTCCCCCCCTCTGAGACCCTCGGGGTTTTCCTGGACCTCGATTTTTTGGGAGTCAATGAATTGGGAATCCTCGGTGAGGAGTTTGAAGAGTGTTTGTCGTCCACATCCGCCTTGTTCCTCGTAGCATTCCAGGGGTTCTTTGAGGGTGTCACCCTCTTGGGTTATCCGGAGGATTGCTCCACATTTTTGGCATTGGTAGGCGGCATCTTGTAGTTTGGGTCGCACCTCGGTGATTTTTTTTACTAATCCATCTATGGCAAGGAGTTTTCCGAGGTGTTGGGATCGTATTTTTCGTATGGAGATTTTGTTGATATCAGCAAGGTTTCGTATCCTGAAATGTAAGAGTGGCGGAGGATCGACGGGGACATCTATTTTTTTGAGGGCTTCTTCTGCTGTGTAGAGTGCATTGTTGGGTTTTTCTAGGAGATATTCAGCAAGTTCTGTATCTATTTTGTCTATGTCCCAGTAGTCCAGGGTTACGCTTCGTTTTTCAGGGTAGGCGAGGGCTATGTTTTCTATTTCTTTTTTGAAGTATTCCTTGAAGAGGTTTTCCCATTTTTCTACCAGTGTTGTCACGCTGGGTGTAACAGCCATATATGGGTATTACGTTTGGCTAAATAAATGTTCAGACGAAATTGACTATATGGATTAGAACAGAACGTAAGATAAAGAAATATTAAAAAAAAAGGGAAAAAGGGGGAAAAGGGGTTGTGTTGTATGTTTCTCGTCTCGATCTTAGAGGTTGAACACCCACAGATCAAGGGTCTTACTGGATGTGTAGCCAAAGAAGTCAACCGTGACCACTTCAAGGGTATGTTTCAGGAATGTCCGCTGGTTCCACACAAACTCCAGGGAGTCACCAGGGCTGCTATAGCGTAGTTCTCCATCGATATAGAGCTCCACCCGTTCCACACCCACACCACTATCAACAGCAGTTGCAGATATGGTGGTGGGACCAATGATCACCGCGTCAACATCCATACTTGTGGGGAGAACCATGATCTCCCGCCCCGCAATATACAAGTGGCTTGTCTTGGGTGATTGATAGGTTACACTGGGGGCAGATGTATCTACACCCACTGATACTTGGCCAATGGGTCCACTGTTCCCTAGTTTATCCACACCATAACACTTCACCACATAGGAACCCTCACCGAGAGTAAAGGAACCCTGATACTCTTGCCAGGAACCATCATTGCTTCGGTAATAGATTGTGTCCAGACCAACGCCATCGTCACCACCAAGGACACCCACTGTGGTCTCACCCGTAATCCAGGTCACACTCGAGGTCGTATAGGTATCACCCGTAAAGGACAGTGTGGCATCTGGGCCACTACTATCCACCATCATCCTCTTGGTCTGTACAGGCTCCGCATGATTCACCTGATCTTTGGCATAGTACTGGATGGTATGCAGGCCGTCACCACTGAGGGTGAAGGGACC
>Ga0209121_10006193_pt1 | contig 10576 bp, 9 predicted proteins | sample Cruoilmetagenom3_FD_187292 | JGI IMG/M metagenome (GOLD analysis project Ga0209121, IMG submission 187292) | Oil polluted marine microbial communities from Coal Oil Point, Santa Barbara, California, USA - Sample 3 (SPAdes) (version 2) | ecosystem: Environmental > Aquatic > Marine > Oil seeps ...
CAATTAGAAAATAGAAAAATTCAATTAGTTTATGTCTCAGAATTAGTAAGTTAGCCAAGGAAATAAGATGATAGAGAGAAATAGATATTATCTGGATTTTGAAAAACCAATTGCAGAATTGGAACGAAAAATTGAAGAATTAGAAGAATTAGCTGAGAAAGAGAAACTGGACCTTAAAGAGGAAATAAAACTTTTACAATCTCGTTTGAGAAAGCTCGAAAAAGATACTTTTAATAACCTCACCCCCTGGCAAAGAGTTCAGTTAGCTCGCCATCCTAATCGTCCTAAACTCTTGCAATTAACTGACCTGATTTTCGAAGATTTTTTATTGCTTCATGGAGATAGATTATATGGTGATGATCAAGCTATAATAGGAGGACTGGCGAAGATAGACAATGAGGGAATGGTCTTTATTGGACATCAAAAAGGAGAATCAGTGAAGGAAAACTTATCCAGAAACTTTGGTATGGCACACCCTGAAGGATATAGAAAAGCCTCAAGATTAATGGATCTGGCAGAGAAATTTAAAAAACCGCTGGTTAGCTTTATAGATACTCCCGGTGCATATCCGGGAATTGAAGCAGAGGAAAGAGGACAAGCAGAAGCTATTGCCGCTAATTTAGAAAAAATGTCAGAGTTGAAGACACCTATTTTAGTTATTGTTACTGGAGAAGGAGGAAGTGGGGGGGCTCTGGGAATTGGAGTAGGAGATAGAATATTAATGCTGGAAAATGCTGTTTATTCTGTAATTACTCCTGAAGGATGTGCCGCTATTCTCTGGAAAACTCAGGAAAAAATAGAAGAAGCAGCCAAGGCTCTTCGTCTTACATCCCGGGATTTGATAAATTTAGGTTTAATAGAAGAAATTATTCCCGAACCCTCAGGGGGAGCACATAAAGATATTGAACAAACAGCTATAAATATTAAACAAGCTATAACTAAAAATCTTTCCGAACTTAAAAATATACCTCTCCAGGAATTACTTGAAAAAAGATACGAGAAATACAGAAAAACAGGGAAATTTAAGAGGAAATAAATGCAGGAAGAATACGGAGCAAAACAGATCAAGATATTAAAAGACCTGGAGGCTGTTCAAAAAAGACCGAGTATGTATATCGGGAGTACGGGTACCCGGGGTTTACACCATTTAGTAGACGAAGTAGTAGATAACAGTATTGATGAGGTCTTAGCAGGCTGCTGTCAAAACATAAAAGTAATCGTTTACCCTGATAGTAGGGTTACCGTAATTGATGATGGAAGAGGAATCCCTGTGGATATCCACCCCCTCTACAAAAAATCTGCTCTGGAACTGGTAATGACTACTCTTCACGCTGGAGGGAAGTTTGATAACAAAACATATCATATCTCTGGAGGCCTTCACGGTGTGGGAGTTTCTGTAGTAAATGCTCTTTCAGAAAACTTAGAAGCAAAAGTATTCAGAGAAGGAAAAATCTGGTACCAGGCATACAGAAGGGGGAAAGCAATTAAAGAAGTGGAGTGCATAGGAGAGACTTCACCAGACAAAACTGGCACGGAAATTACTTTTAAACCTGATAACCAGATTTTTGAATCTGTAGAATTTGATAGAGAAGTAATCTCCCGACGTTTAAGGGAATTAGCTTTCCTTAATAGAGGAGTGAGTATAGAAATAGAAGATAAAAGAAGTGGAAAGATAGAGAAATTTAAGTATGAGGGAGGAATTGAATCCTTTGTTAAACATTTAGACGAAAATAGAGAAGTTCTTTTTGAAAACCCTATTTATCTTCAAGGGGAAAAAAATAGTGTAGAATTAGAATTAGCTTTTCAGTACACTCAGGGTTTTGTCCAGGATATATTTACTTTCGTCAACGGTATTCGCACTGAAGAGGGGGGGACACATCTTGCTGGATTTAAATCCGCTCTCACACGGGTCGTTAATGATTACCTTAGACGTCAGGGCGATAAAGAAACCAGCCTCTTAGGAGAAGATACCCGAGAAGGAATTACTGCCATTCTTAACTTAAAACTTCCCAATCCTCAATTTGAAGGACAGACAAAAACTCGATTAGGCAATAGCGAAGTAAGAGGAATAGTAGAATCTGTTGTTTATAAAGAACTTTCCCGTTTTTTTGAAGAGAATCCCTCTACGGTAAAATTGGTAATACAAAGAGTAATTTCTGCTTCACGAGCTCGTCAAGCGGCTCAAAGAGCAAGGGAAATAGTCAGGAAAAAAGAGGGGATAATAGGAATTCTTCCCGGAAAACTAGCGGCGTGTTCAGAGAAAGATCCCCAAAAAACCGAATTATATATAGTAGAAGGAGAATCAGCAGGAGGCTCTGCTAAACAAGGTAGAGATAGGCGTTTTCAGGCTATTCTTCCCTTACGAGGAAAAATTCTTAATGTAGAAAAAACTCATTTAGCAAGAATTCTCAATAATGAGGAAATAAAATCTATGATTGCTGCCATTGGTATAGGTATTAAAGATGAACTCAATCTCTCTCTTCTAAGGTACTATAAAATTATTCTTATGAGTGATGCTGATGTAGATGGAGCTCATATCCGCACCCTTCTTCTTACCTTCTTTTATCGCTATATGCAAGAGTTAATCAGAGGGGAACACATCTATATTGCTCAACCTCCTTTATATAAGGTTACCAGAAAAAAAGAAGAATACTTTCTTTATAGTGATGAAGAGTTAAGGGATCTGCGAGAAAAATGGGGAGAAAATAAATTTGAGCTTCAGCGATATAAAGGGTTAGGAGAGATGAATCCTGATCAATTGTGGCGAGCGGCTATGAACCCTGAAACCCGAACCATTTACCGTGTTTCTGTAGAGGATGCTGTGGAAGCAGATAGATTATTCACTATCTTAATGGGAGGAGAGGTAGAACCCCGACGAAAGTTTATTCAAGAAAATGCCCATGAAGTAACTAATTTAGATATTTAATTTGGAGGGTAGGTTATTATGAGTAAAATTATACCTCTTTATTTAGAGAAAGAGATGAAAACTTCCTACTTAAATTACGCTATGAGCGTAATTGTTAGTAGAGCACTGCCTGATGTCCGAGATGGTTTAAAGCCGGTGCAAAGAAGAATACTCTATGCTATGCATGAACTGGGACTTTCTTCTAACAAACCTCATAAAAAATCAGCCAGGGTAACCGGCGAAACGATGGGAAAATACCATCCTCACGGGGATGTAGCCATTTACGATGCCATAGTAAGAATGGCTCAAAATTTTTCCCTGAGATATCCATTAGTAGATGGACAAGGAAATTTTGGATCCGTTGATGGAGATCCCCCGGCGGCTATGAGATACACAGAAATAAAACTTTCCTCTAAAGCTGAGGAATTGCTCCAGGATTTAGATAAAGAAACGGTGGACTTTGTCCCTAATTTCGATAATAGTCTCAAAGAGCCGATGGTTTTGCCAGCAAAAATACCTAATCTTTTATTAAATGGTTCTTCGGGAATAGCTGTAGGAATGACTACAAACATCCCTCCTCACAATCTAAATGAATTAGTAAACGCCTCCATAAAAGTAATTGATAACCCTGATTTATCTTTAAAGGAGTTATTAAAAATAATTAAAGGTCCTGATTTTCCTACAGGAGGAATTATTATTGGAGAACAAGGAATTGAAGAAGCCTATGAAAAAGGAAGAGGAAAAATAATTCTTCGGGGGAAAGCAACTATAGAAAGCAAAGAAGACAAAGAAACTATAATTATTACCGAAATTCCTTATCAGGTTAACAAAGCTAATTTAGTAGAAAAAATAGTTAATCTCTCTCAAAATAATAGAATTATAGGAATTAAGAGCGTCCGAGATGAATCTGACAGAAAGGGAATAAGAATTGTAATAGAGGTTTCCCGTAGAGTAGATGCTCAAATTGTCTTAAATCAACTTTATAAGTATACTTCTCTACAAATAACTTTTGGAATTATCCTCCTCGCTTTAGTAGAAAATAAACCTCGCCTTCTGAACTTTCTTGAAGCTATAAATTTTTATCTTGCCCATCGGGAAGAAATTATTCGCCGCCGTAGTGAATTCCTATTAAATAAAGAGAAAAAAAGAGCCCATTTATTAGAAGGGTTCAGAAAGGCTCTGGAAAAAATAGATGCTGTAATTAATCTTATAAAATCTTCTCCTTCTCCAGCAAAAGCTAAGGAGAGGTTAATTAAATCATTAATCTTGACTGAAGATCAGGCACAGGCTATATTAGATATGCGTTTACAGCGTCTAACAGCCCTGGAAAGAGAAAAAATAGATAAAGATTATAAAGAGTCTTTGGAGAAAATAAAAGAATTAGAAGAAACTTTGCAAAGCAAAGAGAAAATTCAGGGGATTATCAAAAAGGAACTTCTTGAACTTAAAGAAAAATACGGAGATGCTCGGCGAACTCTTATTCTCAAAGAAAAAGAAGAAATTTCCTTTGAACCTGAAGACCTTATTGAAAAAGAAGATATTGTCATCACTCTTACTTCCCACGGTTACATAAAATACACTCCTTTAAGGGCTTATAATCGCCAGAGAAGAGGCGGTAAGGGAGCTAATGGAATGATTTTAGAAAGAGAGGATCTTGTTAGTAATCTCTTTATAGCTAACACTCATTCCATTATCCTCTTTTTTACTAACTTAGGAAGAGTTTACTGGGTGAAGGCTTATGATATTCCTCAGAGGAAACGTTCTTCCCGGGGAAGAGCTGTAGTTAATTTTCTTCCCTTAAAAAAAGAAAAAAATGAATTAATTGCTGCGGCTATTCCCGTAGACGACTTCAACCAAAATAAGTTTTTAATAATGATAACTAAAAAGGGGCTGGTGAAAAAAACCCCTTTATTTAGTTACTCTCATCCTTTTAAAAAGGGAATAAACGCTATTCGCTTAAGAGAAGAAGATAGATTGATTAAAGTAATATTGAGTAGTGGTGAAAATGATATTTTTATTTCCACAAAAAAGGGGAAAGCTATTCTCTTCTCTGAAAAAGACCTTCGCCCTATAGGAAGAGTATCTCTCGGTGTAAAGGGAATTTCTTTAAGAGAAGATGACGAAGTAATAAATGGAGTGATAGTTCAAGAAGGCGAAAGTGTTCTTACTATTACCTCCAAGGGGTATGGGAAAAGAACTCTCTTCTCTAAATATCGGAAAATAAAGCGCGGGGGAAAAGGAATTATTAATATTCGTCTTACTTCTTCAAAAGGAGAAGTGGTAGGAATAAAAAGAGTAAAAGATGATGATGATGTAATTGTAATCACCAAGAAAGGAAAGAGCATTAGACTTTTAGCTAAGAATATTCCTTTAGTGGGAAGATGGGCCGCAGGTTCTCGCATCATCAGGTTAGACAAAGAAGATGAGGTTGAAGCTTTCGCCTGAGAATGGAAATACATACCTCGCTCTTCAGGGGTACTTCACTTGAAAAAGGCAAAAAGTATTCCTATAAGAACTCCTACTTGTCCAACCCAGAAAATAAACATCCACTTTATAATATCTGCCTTTACTCTCTCAATTTTAACACTCAGATCCGCCTTTACTTTTTCAATCTCAATACTCAGATCTGCCTTTACTTTTTTAATTTTAGCATCTAAATCTACTCTCACTTTTTCAATTTTAGCATCTAAATTTGTTCTCACTTTTTCAATTTTAGTATCTAACCTTCCAAGATGTTTTTCGAATCGTTGTTCAGCGAGTTCAATGGTATCTTCTTTAGAACTTTCTTCAATTTTATTAAGGATTTCTGTTAAAGCTTCAGCTCCCTCATCACCAAGTTTTTCTCTAATAGTATTAGGAATAGTAATCACTATCGGCATAGATTCCCCCTTTGATTTTTGTATAATCTTACTATCAAGATTATATACGAGATAAAAGATATCGTCAACTTTTAGGGATTTGCTGGAGAAACTTTTTCACTTCTCTTTCATTCTTTGATCAACAATTGCGTTCCTTGACTTTTTCCTTAAAAATATTATTATCTAAAAATCCGCTAGGTAATCTCAAAAGCTTTATGGTAGCCGCAACTTTTAAGTTGCGTTGTTATACGCAGGCTCTGAGCCTCGCGACTACCAATTACAAAAAGAAAAAATTACTTTTGACATTACTGATTCGTACAGGGGGAGAGAGAAATGAGGGTAGCCGCAACTTTTAAGTTGCGTTGTTATACGCAGGCTAAAGCCTGCGACTACCAATTAAAAGAAAAATATTTTTGACAGTACCATCCGCTAAAGAAGGAGAGTAAATGAAGAAAAAAATGCTAAAAGTGGCAGGAATCATCGGGATTGGACTTATTGCTGTATTTATGATTTTTCAACTTTACAAATACTGGGTTAAAAAGCCTGAAATAGAGAAATTAACCGTTGTTTGCACTACCAGTATTTTAGCAAGCCATGTTGAGGAAATCGGGAAAGATCTTATTGAGGTAGTCAGTATTGTTCCTGCAGGAATGTGTCCTGCTCATTATGATGTTAAACCATCAGATATAAGTACTATGAGCAAAGCTTCTTTATTAGTTTCTCAGGGAATAGAACCCTGGTTAAATGGTTTAATTAAAGCTTCAGGGAACAAAAATTTAAAAAGGATATCTATTGAGGGTTCTACTATTCCCTTTAAAGTAATTGAGGAAATTAAGATAATTAAAGATGCCCTCTTGGAAGTAGATTCGGAAAATGCTTCTCGTTACGAAGAAAATACTCAAGAGCTTATTAATCTTATCAAGGAGACTGCTGAGAAAATAAAGAAAAAAGCAAAAGAACTTCAGGTTGAAAAATATAAGGTAATCTGCATTAAATGGCAAGAATATTTCACCAAATGGATTGGTTTTAAGGTAGCGGCTACTTATTTTCCTCCAGAAAGAATTTCCTGGAAAGAAATTTTTAAATTAATTCATATAGGTAAAGAAGAAAATGTAGCTCTGGTAGTAGATAATCTTCAAAGTGGCATAGATTTTGGGGAAAAATTAGCTTCTGAAATAGGAGCAGTTCAGGTAGTATCTATTAATTTTCCTGGAAGTGTTCCAGGGACAGAAACTTACATAAAGATGATGGAATACAAAGCTGACAAATTATTTAAGGGATTAGAAAAATATAATACGGCAGGAGAGAAAGTTCAAAGTTTTTCTAAAAGTGCATAATGAGTAATAATTATATAGTAGAGTTAGAAGATGTAGATACTATCTACGAGGGAGAGAAGATCCCGGCTATCAGGGATATAAATCTTAAAATAAAAACAGGAGAATTTATCTGTGTTATTGGACCAAATGGAGCGGGGAAAACAACTCTTTTAGAAACAATAAATGGAATTTTACCTTCTACCCGGGGGAAAGTTCGAGCAATCGGACAAAATATAAAAAAATTTGGTCATTCTTTAAGAAAAAAGATAGGATATGTGCCTCAGGAAATGGCTATAGATGAACTTTCCCCTTTTTTAGTTGAAGATGTAATAATGATGGGAAGATTCGGGAAAATAGGAATACTAAAATCACCAAATGCGCAAGATTTTGAAATTATGGAAGAAATTATAAAATGGATAAAAATAGAGGATTTAATCAGAAGACCTGTAGGCAAATTATCTGGAGGACAATTACAAAAAGTAATGATAGCGAGAGCTTTAGTTAAGAAACCTAAAATCTTATTATTAGATGAGCCATTTAGTAATCTGGATATTAAAGCTTCTCAGGATATTTCCGAGAAGATATACCACTTGCATCTAAATTCTAAACTTACCATAATTATGGTAACTCATAATATAGGCTCCATCCCAGTAAACTCTAACAAAGTAATGCTAATGAATGATGGAAAAATTATTCAGGGTAATCTCTCTGCGGACGATTTTCGCTTAAACCAGCTTAAATCTCTTTATGAGGTTAAAGACTAATAATGCTTTCTTCCTTCTTAATAACTACTTTAATAGGAGCATCTCTGGCAGGAGTAGCTTGTTCTTTAATAGGTGTGTTTGTGGTAAGAATGAAACTATCTTCTGTAGGATTCTGTATGTCTCACGCTGCTTTTGCCGGATCTGCCCTGGGGCTGGTTCTCTCTATAAACCCTTTAGCCCTGGCTTTGGTATTTTCCAGCGCCGTTGCTCTTATTATCGGTCCAATAGCTGAGAAATCAAAACTTCATCCCGATGTTATTTTAGGAGTTTTATTTTCTCTAATGCTATCTCTGGGACTTATCTTTTTAAAATTTTCTCCAGGAACAGCCTTAAGCAGCTCCGCTATGGGGATACTATGGGGAAGTATCCTGGGAATAAACACTCGGGAAATAATCCTTCTGGGTATCATAACTCTCGTTATTTTAATTTCTATGAAACTATTTTCCAAAGAATTTCGCAGTATAATGTTTGATAGAAAAATGGCGGAAGCTTCAGGAATTAATACCAAACCCTTTTATTACTTGATATTACTTTTAACCAGCGCAGTTGTCTCCTTAAGTTTAAAATTAATAGGCGGGCTTTTGATTTTTGCCCTTATTGTCAATCCTGCCTCTACTGCTTATGAGTTTTTCTATGACATAAGAAAAATTATCATTTTCTCTCCTCTTCTGGGAATAGGATATTGTTTCCTGGGGATAGCGATCTCGTTTTTATTTGATTTCCCCATAGGTTCTTCCATTGGGGTTGTCTCTGCTATCTGCTTTGGAATTTCTGTCATCTTATCTCCCAAAAGAAGAAAGGGGTGAAAGGAAAAAAATGAGTCAAATATTTGGACCGGTGCCTTCAAGAAGGTTAGGGTTTTCTCTGGGCATAGACCCCATTCCTTTTAAAACCTGTAGTCTTGATTGTATTTATTGTCAATTGGGTAGAACTACTCATAAAACAGTGAAAAGAAAAGAATATGTATCTTCTAATCAAATATTGAAAGAATTAGAAGAATTTCTGAAAGAGAAAAAGAAAATTGATTATATCACCTTCTCTGGCTCCGGAGAACCTACTTTAAACTCTAATATTGGGAAAATGATTACTCAAATTAAGAAAATAACTTCTATTCCTATAGCTGTCCTCACTAATGGAACTTTACTTTATCATCCTCAGGTTAGAGAAGATTTATTAGAAGCTGATTTAGTAATCCCTTCTTTAGACGCGGTTAGTGAAAAGATTTTTAAAGAAGTAAATCGCCCCCATACCTCGTTGAAAATAGATAAAGTAATCTCGGGAATAATTAAGTTTTCTAAAGAATTTAAAGGAAAAATCTGGCTGGAGATTATGCTGGTTAAAGGAGTAAATGATTCTCTAAAAGAAATAGAAAAAGAAGCTCAAATAACTAAAGAAATGAAACTAAATAAAATTCAATTAAATACAGTAATTCGTCCCCCAGCGGAAAATTTTGCTCAAGCTTTGGATATAAAAGATTTAGAAAAAAGAAGGAAAATATTTGGAAAAGATAAGTGTGAAATTATTGCTAAATTTAAAGAGCGCCGCCAAAAAGCTTATAAAAAAGATATAGAAAAAGAAATATTAAGAACGCTTAAGAGGCGACCTTTAACTATTGAAGATCTTTCTTCTTTTCTTGGGCTTCATCGAAACGAGATAATTAAATATATAGCGGTGTTAGAAGGAGAAGGAGAAGTTAAATCTAAATTTAACAATGGACAGAGGTATTACGAGAAAATATTTGAGAAGAAAGTTTAAAGGTGTGAAAATGCCTCTTCCTGAATGGCTTAAAAAAAGGGCTCCTAAAGAAGAACTTCTTCAAGAAATGAGAGGACTTTTACGCTCCCTTTCTTTACATACTGTTTGCGAAGAAGCAAGGTGTCCCAATATTGGAGAGTGTTTTGCCAGAAAAATAGCAACTTTTATGATTTTAGGAGATAGATGCACAAGAAATTGTAGATTTTGCGCTGTAAAAAAAGGTAATCCTTCTCCTCTTGATCCTCAAGAACCAGAAAATGTAGCTAAAGCAGTAAACAAACTGAGGTTAAAATATGTAGTCATTACATCAGTAACCAGAGATGATTTAAATGATGGGGGAGCGAATCAATTTGCTAAAACTATAAAAGAAGTAAAAAAATTAAATAAAGAAACTAAAATTGAGGTTCTTATTCCTGATTTTAAAGGGTTTTTATCTTCTTTAAAGAAAGTAATAGAGGCAGAGCCTTTTGTCTTAAATCATAACTTAGAAACAGTTCCTCGCCTTTATTCCGAGGTTAGACCTCAGGCAAATTATATGCGTTCTTTAAAATTATTAAAACAAGCTAAAGAGTTAAACTCTTCAATTCATACTAAATCTGGTTTGATGGTGGGATTGGGAGAAACTTTTGATGAGATAGTTAAAGTAATGAAGGATTTAAGAAAAGTAAAATGTGAGATTCTTACCATCGGTCAATATTTAAGACCATCAATTAAACACCTACCAGTAAAAGAATATATAAGGCCGGAAAAATTTCAGGAATATGAAAAAATAGGTAAATCCCTCGGATTTCTCGCAATAATTTCCGGCCCTTTTGTGCGCAGTTCTTATCGAGCAGGTGAGTTATGGGATAAATTATCTACCCCTTCCTATAGATGATAGACCTCAAAACCAAGAAAATTTCCCACTTCTTTAAAAGCATTAAGATGATGACCAAAAGTCATAGAAACATGCTGAGAGCCAACAATAATTTCAGGAAC
>Ga0209121_10006194_pt1 | contig 10574 bp, 10 predicted proteins | sample Cruoilmetagenom3_FD_187292 | JGI IMG/M metagenome (GOLD analysis project Ga0209121, IMG submission 187292) | Oil polluted marine microbial communities from Coal Oil Point, Santa Barbara, California, USA - Sample 3 (SPAdes) (version 2) | ecosystem: Environmental > Aquatic > Marine > Oil seeps ...
CAAATGCAGGTATTAACACAATAAGCGGTGTGGCCTCTGGCTATTTTTCTTCAGAAAGATCTATAACTTTTGCATAGCAACCGCCTTCAAAATTAAAGATGCTGTTGTCTGCTGTCCAACCATGTTCATCATCACCAATAAGTTTACGTTTAGGGTCTGCAGATAATGTGGTTTTTCCGGTTCCTGATAAGCCAAAGAAAATAGCAGTATCTCCTTTTTCGCCAACATTAGCAGAGCAGTGCATTGGTAAAACTTCTTTTTCAACAGGAAGAATAAAGTTTAATGAGGAGAAAATTCCTTTTTTAATTTCTCCAGTATAGGCAGAGCCTCCTATTAAAGCTATTTTTTTAGAAAAGTTAAGTACAGAAAAGTTTCCTTGTCTTAAACCTACAGCCTTAGGGTCTTTAGCCTCGTATCCAGGAGCGCAAAGTACTAACCAGTCTTCTTTAAAATTTTCTAATTCAGATGCTTCACTACGTAAAAACATATTAAATGTAAACATGTTTGACCAAGGGTATTCTGTTACAGTTCTTACATTGGTTTTATAATCTGGATCAGCACATACATAGGCATCTCTTACATAAATTTCTTTTCCACTCAGGTATTTAGTGATTTCTGCTTGAAGGACATCAAAATTTTCAGGAGTTATTGCTTTGTTGGTTTTTCCCCACCAAACAAGGTCTTTGGTGTATGCATCCTTAACAATAAAACGGTCTTGCGGCGAACGTCCTGTGTATTTTCCTGTATTTACAGCTAAAGTGCCATTAAGGGTTTCTTTACCCATTCCTTTTTCAATTGTAATTGCTTGCAATTTTTCTGGAGAAAGATTCCAATGTGCATTTGCATCTTGTATTCCGTACTTTGTAAGATCTCTGGTTTTCATAAGTGCTTGTTTTTAATAAGATTAATAGTGTTAAAATTTTAAAAAGGCCAAAATAATGGCACTAATATTAAAGAGGTTATTAAAAAGAGTAGTAGCAATGGAGCTCCTACCTTTAGGTAGTCTATAAATTTGTAGCCTCCAGCAGTCATTACCATGGCATTTGTTGTAGTGCCAACTGGTGTTAAAAATGCTGTAGATGCACTAATAGCAACAACAATCATAAAAGGAGCAGCAGAAAGCTCTAGCGTATTGGCTGCAATTATTACTATTGGTGCCATAAGTACTGCAGTAGCAGAGTTATTAATTATCTGACTAAAGGATGTGGTTAATAAAAAGATACCAGCTAATAATACTATAGGGTGTAAGTTGCCTAAAGTAGTAACCAGGGCGTTTGCTATTAGGCTTGCTGCTCCTGTTTTTTGTAACGCAATTCCCATAGGTATCATTGCTGCAATCATGACAACGCTAACCCAACTAATGCCTTTATATGCTTTTTCCATAGGTACACATCCTGTAATTAAGATAATACCTGCAGAAATTAAGGCAGCTATAGCTCCTGGAACTATTTTAAAGACCAATAAAATAATCATTAATACTAAGGAAAGCAAAGCAATATAAGACTTGCTAGTAATATTGGTTACTGTTTTAGCCATGCCTTCTGGACTTCCGCAAATAACAAGATGTTCATGGTGTTTTTTTAAATTGTCAATTGCGCTCCATTCGCCTCGAATTAAAAAAGCATCTCCTGCTTTAATAGTAATTTCTCTTTTGGTTAAAGGTTTTGAGTTACGTGCAGCTGCCATTAATTGTACATTATATCTATTAAAAAACGGAATAGATTTTATTTGTTTTCCTACTAGAGAAGATTGTGGTGTCACCAATATTTCGGTCATACCAACCTCTCTGTTTATTAAATTGTTTCGTAGTTCATTAGCCAAAGGCTCTAATGGTAAAAGCCCTAAACGTAGCTTAATCATTAATACATTAATTGCTTGTGTTTCTCCTTTAACTGTAATAATATCGTGATATAAAAATTCGGTATCCTCTGTAGGGAGTTCAATAAAAGGCGTCTTTCCTTTTAAACGATTAGGATGTCTTCTTTTTATACGAAGTATAGAAACACCATGATTTTTTTCAAAATCCCAATCTCCTAATTTTGTGTTTAATAGTGGAGATACAGAGCGTACTCGTAACCTGTAATACTCGCCATCTACTTGATAGGCTTCAATCCAAGCATGTAAGGTTTTACTAATATCTACAGGCTTGTTATTTGTTTTGTTTTCGGGTAAAAGTTTATGTCCAATAAATTTAAAGTATAACAGTGTTAATAATAATAAAGGCAAACCTATAAGACCAAACTCAAAAAACGAAAAACCTTCAAGTCCGCTTTCTAACATGGTATTATTAACTATAATATTTGGAGGTGTTCCTGTTAAGGTTAATAAACCACCTGTATTAGAACCAAAGGCCACAGGCATTAATAATTTAGAAGGTAATGTGTTAATAGTCCATGCAGAGGCTATAGTTACAGGCATTAATGTGGCTACAGTACCAGTGTTACTTACAAATCCTGAAAGTATTCCAGAACCAAAGGTGGTTAGTAATAAAAGCTTTGTTTTGCTTTTACCAGCCATTTTTATAAACTTTTCGCCAGCCAATGCAGTCCAACCTGTTTGTGATAATCCTTCACCTATAATAAATAAGGCAGCAATCATAATAACAGTTGGATTGCTAAAACCACTTAGGGTTTCTGTTAGGTTTAAAATGCCAAAAACGAATAAACTTAACATAGACATTAAAGCAATAATATCTGGTGTAAATTTTCCCCATATAAATAAAAGGATGGTTATAATAAGGATGGTTAGCATTATAGTCATAAAACTAAAAGGTTGATTGTGTTATTGTTATAGCATAAAGATAGTAGCCTTAGGATTGAAATTTTATGACTAATATCATACTTTTTACGTTTTGTATATTTAAAAATTTCATGTACTTGTTTTTAGTAATATCGTTATTTTTATGTCTCTAAATGATGGATAGTTAAAAAGAAAGGGATTATCTATTATCTTTTTAATATTTTTGGAGTTCAGAAAACGAATAAAAGTATATGAAACTAGATATATTAGCTTTTGGTGCACATCCAGATGATGTAGAATTAGGTTGTGGCGGAACAATTGCAAAAGAGATTAAAAACGGAAAAACAGTTGGAATTATAGATTTAACACGAGGAGAATTAGGAACTCGTGGTACTGCAGCTACTAGAAAACAAGAAGCCGCTAATGCAGCTAAAATTTTAGGCGTGAGCGTACGTGAAAACCTTGGTTTTGCGGATGGTTTTTTTATAAACAACAAGCAACACCAACTGGAGATTATTAAAAAGATACGTAAGTATCAACCAGAAATTGTGCTTTGTAATGCTATTGATGACAGACATATAGACCATGGTAAAGGGAGTAAATTGGTTAGTGACGCTTGTTTTTTAAGCGGATTGATTAAAATTGAAACCGAAGTAGAAGGGAAGCTACAAAAACAATGGAGACCAAAACAGGTGTACCATTATATACAATGGAAAAATATAGAACCTGATTTTGTAGTAGACATTTCAGGATATATAGATACTAAAATGGAATCTGTTTTAGCTTATAGCACACAGTTTTTTGACGCCAAAAGTAAGGAGCCTGAAACACCTATTTCTAGTAAAAACTTTACCGATAGTGTAGATTATAGAGCTAGAGACCTAGGAAGGTTAATAGGAGTAAAACATGCAGAAGGTTATACAACAGAGCGTTACGCGGCAGTTTCTAGTTTATTTGATTTAAAGTGAAAAATTTTGCAAAAAAATCTTTGCAGTAACTACTAAAAGATTTACATTTGCACTCGCATTCACAAAGAATGTATTACAGAGCTTTTAAAGTTTATATTTAGAAACTCTTTTTTAAGAAACTTTTTAAGTGGATTAAAATTAGTAATATGGTGGTTGTAGCTCAGCTGGTTAGAGCATCGGTTTGTGGTACCGAGGGTCGCGGGTTCGAATCCCGTCTCCCACCCAAAAGCAAAAGCTCCTCTTTTTTAAGAGGAGCTTTTTTTGTTTCAATAGATTCCTTTAGTATTAACTTTTAAAATGTATAAGTAATGAATAAAATAACAGTATGCCTGCTTTTAACCCTTTTTATGGTTTCCTTTTGTAATGCACAAGAATTAACGTTTAAAAAACATTCATTTACTGGATATACGTTTTATGAAGATGGAAATAAAATACCACTTAATGCCTTGATTGAAAAAGTAGCACCTAATCCTGAAGTTTTACATTTGGTAAAAATGTCTAAAACAAAAGGCATTTTTGCTACAGTTATTAGTTTTTCTGGTGGTGCTTTAATAGGATGGCCAATAGGCGAGGCTATTAGTGGAGGAGATCCTAATTGGGTACTTGCAGGAATAGGAGCAGGTTTGGCTATTGTTGCAATTCCTATTGGAAGCAGTGCTAAAAAGAATGCAGAAAAAGCGGTAGACTTGTATAATGCAACTTTAAATGCCACCTCTTTTTATGAATTTAAACCGGAATATAAAATGATTGCTAATGGTAGCGGAATTGGTTTGGCAATGCGTTTTTAGATATAAAATGCCTTATAATAGGAAATAAAAAAAGAGTTATAAAATAGCATTTTATAACTCTTTTTTTATGCGTTAGCGATAGTAACGGCATCCTTTTTACTTTTTTGTAAAAAGATATAGTGGATAGCGCGACCCTTGGGTAACGCCCAAATACTAATTTGCTTTATCTACTATTATTCTATTTTCACGATTGGCAAGTTCCCAAGCAGTGTAAAAAATTAAACGGGTTCTGTTTTCTAATAAATCATATTGTATTTTGTCTGGTGTGTCACTTGGCTTGTGGTAATCTGCATGTGTACCATTAAAATAAAAGATTACAGGAATGTTGTTTTTTGCAAAGTTGTAGTGGTCACTTCTGTAATAAAAACGATTTGGGTCGTTGTCTGCGTTAAAAGTATAGTCTAAATCTATATTACAGTATTTGTTGTTCATTTCTTCTGAAATGTTGTGTAATTCGGTACTTAATTTATCGCTACCAATTAAATATAGGTAGTTTCTGTTGGTTTTTTCACGTTTAGGATCTGTACGTCCAATCATATCTATATTAAGATCTGCAACGGTATTTGCTAACGGAAAAATAGGGTCTACGTCTGTATAGTATCTAGAACCTAATAGGCCTTTTTCTTCTCCTGTAACGTGTAAAAATACGATAGAGCGTTTTGGTCCTTGACCGTTTTTTACTGCTTCTTGAAAAGCTTCTGCTATTTCTAACATGGCTACAGTACCAGAACCATCATCATCTGCACCATTATATATTTCGCCATTTTTAATTCCTTCGTGATCTAAATGCGCAGATACTACAATGTACTCTTCTGGTTTTTCACTTCCTTTAATTATAGCGACTACGTTTTCTGATGCAAATTCGGTAACATCGTTTTTATAATCTATAGCAATTGAGCTTGCTAGTGTTTGTGTGTTGTCTTGGTTTTCAATACCACTATGTAGTGCTTTTGCAAGTGTAGTGTTGATTATAAAATAATAGAAATCATCTGCTTTTTCTTGTAAATTCATTCTTCCGCTAGAACTACCATAACGACGTACTACAGAATTGAAATTTTTAGGATTATAAAACAAAACGGCTTTGGCTCCTTTATCTTTTGCTAGATCTCTTTTGGCAACATATTCTTGTCTAAAATGCGACCATTTTGAAGCTGTTTCTGTTCCTGTAATGGTGTACGTGCCATCTGCATTTTTAGGTTCGCCTGCTTTTATTAAAACTATTTTTCCGGTTACATCTAAGTCTTTGTAATTAGAATAGTTTTCATCTTCTACACCATAACTAGCATATACAATATCTGCTGCTTTAAAAGTGCCATCAGGACTAGTAGTTACAGATACAAAATCTTCTAATGCAGTAAATGGTGTACCATTAACATGAAGCTGAATGCTAGGTGTTTTTAAGGTTTGTAATGGTACTTCTTGAAAGTAATCATTATTTGGTAATGCTGAAGGAACTCCTAAGCTTACATAGTGGTTTTTTAAATATTCTACCGCTTTCTTTTGTCCTGGTGCTCCTGTGTTTCTTCCTTCAAACTCATCAGAAGCATAGGTGTAAAGTGCTTCTTTTAGTTCTGCTGAAGTAATGCTGTTGGCATAGGTGGTAACTGTTGCGCTTTTAGTGTCTTTTGTTGCTGTTTGGTTTTGTGATGTGCCACAAGAAAAAAGCATTGTAGATACACTAAAAAGTAAAAACAATTTTTTCATAAGATTTCGTTTTTATTAAAATAGGTTGGTTTTGTTTGTTTGCTAAAATATGTAATCTACTATATTACAAAAAAGCGGAATAATAGATGTTATAAAGAAAGGCTTTATATAAATTTTAACAACTAAAAGTTAGTCTTTGTCATTTAATATAAGCCTGTTTTCTTGATTGGCAAGTTGCCAAGCAGTACCAAAAATAAGCTTGGTTCTTTTCTCTAAAAGCGCATAATTTATTTTCTCAGGAGTGTCTGTAGGTTTGTGGTAATCTTTATGTGTTCCGTTAAAATAAAAGATTACCGGAATATTATGTTTCGCAAAGTTATAGTGGTCGCTTCGGTAGTAATACCTATTGCTGTCCTCTTCTTCGTTATACTTATAGTCTAGAAGTAAATTAGTGCTGTTTTGGTTTACTTTTTCGTTAATGTAATGCAATTCTTTGCTTAATCGGTCTGCACCAATAATATAGAGGTAGTTAGGGTTTTTTGTATGATAATTATCTACACGTCCTATCATATCTATATTAAGATTTGCAATGGTGTTTTCTAGTTTAAATACCGGATTTTTTGTGTAATACAAAGAACCTTGAAGTCCTATTTCTTCTGCGGTAAGGTGTAAGAATAAAATGCTTCTTTTAGGAGAAACTCCTTGGTCTTGGGCAGCTTTAAATGCTTTAGCTATTTCTAATATAGCCACAGTACCAGAACCGTTATCATCTGCACCAAAATAAATATCTTTGTCTTTAACACCTAAGTGATCTAAATGCCCAGAAATAATAAGTACTTCTTCTGGTTTTTCGCTTCCTTTAATATACGCTAATACGTTTTCTGAAGCTTGTATGCCTTCTGGTAAAAAAGTTTCAGGAATGCTTTGAAAATAGCTGCTGTCTGCAATAAGCGATGCGATACCATTAGACTTGTAAAAATCGGCTAAAAAATGAACTGCTTTTTTTTGACCTTCTTCTCCTGTTGCTCGACCTGCGTAATCTGTTGAGGCAAACTGATAAAGGTTTTCTTTTAAAGAACTAGCAGTAATACTTGCACTATATTTTTTAACTAAACTAGTGTCTACAAGATGTATTTGTTCTTGTTGCTTGCTAGTTGTATTTTTGTTTTTTTTACAAGCGCCTAATAAAATAAAGGCAAATAGTAGCAAATAGATTTTCATTAAAGCACCATTTTTTAAGCGTTTCATATATTAAAAAAAAAGTCTTTTTTTATTCTGATAAATCTAAGCCTTCTAACTCTTCAATAGCATTATCTTCTGCTTCTTGTACACGTAATTCTAGTGCTTTAGTATCTCCAACTTCGGTTTTATTAAAAATAGATTTATAGGTAGTTAAGCCTAAAGAAATAATAGATAATAAAAAGATTAACTGTACTGCTTTTTTAGATTCGTTTTCTTTTTTAGATAAGTAAAAAGCAATAAAACCAAATACTAAGGCAGCAATAGCAGGAATAATGGCTACGTTAAAAAGAGGTAAAGCAGATAAAATTACTGCAATTATAGCAGCTATAATACCAAGGGTTATAAATAGTTTTCTCATAATTATATTAGTTTTTTAAGCCTGTAGCAGATTTTATTTTAAGTTCTCCGTTACCAACAGCAACTCTAAATTTTGCATAAACAGGTATTTTGTTTGCATCTGCGGTTAACCAAAGAATATTGTCATTGTTTCCTTTTAAAATATCACTACCATTAATACTAATAGCTAGTTTGTAGCATTCTTTGCTACCAATATTTGTGCTTATGGTTTCTTTTCCTAAAAGGGTAAAAGAGACTTTTCTTTCTTTATTATCAAATAATACCGTAAAAGAATCTGAAGCTCCTACTGGAGCTTTATGTATGTCTAAATTTCTAATATGGTAAATGGTAGTTACTAAATCTTTTGTTCCGTAATTAATATTAACTACATCATTTCTATCCCAAAAACCAGATTCAAAATTTTTACTTTTTTGTCTTCTTAAACTTTTTACAGTATTGGTTTTATGGTTAAACGTGTATTTTACAAATTTATAATGTCCTCCTTCATCAATATCTCTTTGGTATAAATAAGGCGTTAGCGTTTTAGGGTTTACATAGCTTTCATAAATATCGCGTATTTTAAAAAAATTATCCCATTTGCTGTAAGTGGTGGCAGTACATTTAAGACGTAGTAAGGTAGACTTAGAGGTTTTTATCTCACTAGTTTCCATGCGTACCTCTGCAAGGTCTGTTAGTAAACCCGACATGTTGTAAGATGCAGTGAAACTTAGTTTTTCACCAGCTTGAAAAGCGTTGTTTTGCGCAAGTGATGTTGCACTTATGGTAAGCAAAAGGAGTACGAATATTCTTTTCATAAATTATAAATTTTTTCAAATATACAAGATTGTATCATTAATTATGCCGAAGCTAATACCTTAACAGCTTTTTGGTTGTTTTATTTTAAAAGAAAGGATATAATTTCCTGTTGAATTTCTTTTTTCTGCATTATGAAATACAAGAATAAGATGTAAACCAAGTCTGTTTATTATTTTATATGCTTGGCATATTGTTTAGAAAGTACTTCTAGTTTAGGATGAATATACTGTTTACAGAATGGTTTTTCTGGATTTTTTAAATAGTAATTTTGAATGGCTTCACGCGAAGCTTGAAATGCTTTAAAAGGCAATACCTGCGTAATAAGCTTGTTGTTAAAGTCTGGTTGAAAACTTGTAATTAAAGCGAGAGCTTCTTCTTGTTGTGCTTTAGAAAACGTATAAATTGCCGAACGGTATTTTTCACGCATAGAATGATTGCTAGTACTTTTATGAGTTAGCAAATGTATTTCTGTGAGTATTTTTAAGGAGATTTCTTCCGGATTAAAATGCACAAGAACCGCTTCAGAAAAACTCGCGTTTTCACCTGTTGAAGCCACAAAACCTTGTGCTACTTTTTCTACACCTTTTAATGATTGAAACACAGCTTCGGTACACCAATGACATCCTCCTCCAAATGCTATTTTAATCATAAATAGTTAATAAGTGTTTAGTTCCAAGTCAATTCTTTTCTTTCTTGCCAATAATGTTTTGGGTCTGTTTTAAAGCTTTTAAGTAGGTTTATTTCTTCTTCAGATAAGGTGATTTTTGCTGCTTGAAGGTTTTGTTTTAATTGTGCTACTGTAGATGCACCACTTAAAACCAAACTGTTTTTAATGTTTTGCTGACAAAATTTTAAGGCTATTGCGTCTACGCCAACCTGGTATTTAGCAGCTAAAGTTTCTAAGGCATCGTATAGTGCAGTGTAGTGAGAATAGTTGCTGTTTCTAAAAATCCTACCATTGGCTACAGCTTCTTTAATAATAATTTTCTTGTTTTGTTTTTCTAGTGTATTCGCTATGCTTTCTAAGCTTTGATCTAAAATATTATAGGTAATCTGAAAACCATCAAACAGAGGTTCTCCTTCTACCGAAACATCTATCGCTTTTTTAAGTACTTCTAATTGGTTGCTTCCTGTGGTAGTGATTCCTATATGTAATCCGTGTTCCTTTTTTAAAAACGCCAATTGCTGTAAAACCTCGGCATTATTTAAAACACCTGTTTCTAATGTAGCAGAATGTATTTGATATATTTTTAAATGCGGAAGAAATGCCTTAGATACTTGCCATTGTTCTTTTAGCTTTGCAATACTGTGTTCTTTTACTTCATGCACTTTTGCCTTGGCATCAAAATTAGCAACATAGGTATAACCCCATTTTGTAGCTATTTGAAGGCTTGGGTCTTGTTTGGTTTGTAGCCATTCTAGTAATAAATCTTCTGCTAATCCGTAACCAGGAGCAGTATCAAAATACCGAATACCTAATTGGTAGGCTTCTTCTAATACCTTAAAACTTTCTTGTTTAAAAGATGCTAAATCAGAGTGTGAATTTTTATCCTTTCGTATGTTGATGTATTGTGGTCTTCCTAATGCTGCAGTACCAAGTCCTAACATTGTATGTGTTTTTAGTGTTATAAATGCCTTTAGTGTAACCTATAGGCTATTGGTGTGTTTGTTGTATTAAAAGTATTATGAACTACAAGATAACATAGAGCAACCTGCTTTATGTCTTGCCCATTCCGGACGTTTAGCAAACCATTTTTTGTTTTCAGGCTGCTCGTCATACGGTTTTTTTAGTAGTTGAAATAATGTGTCTATTAATTTATAATCTCCTTTGTTGGCATCGTCTATGGCTAATTGTGCCATATAATTACGAAGTACGTATTTAGGATTTACTAGATTCATTTTTTGCTTTCGTTCTTCGGCAGAAATACGTTCTTGTAGTAAGCGAGCAGCATAGTCTGTAAACCAAGAGTTCCACTTTTCTTTTATGTCTTCGGAAACTTCCGTAGGAACATAAAAAGCATCTTCTATAATTTGCAATCCT